>VYLE01000435.1_pt1 | contig 42596 bp, 36 predicted proteins | sample 5114391 | NCBI WGS metagenome assembly VYLE01 (sample SAMN12291771, study PRJNA351875) | freshwater metagenome | isolation source: freshwater lake | place: USA: Michigan, Kent Lake | collected 2013-08-15
GGTACTGGCCGAGGAATATGAGCCGCTGCTGAAGGCCATCTATGATTGCCCGGTGCCGACCATCGCCGCCGTGAACGGGGCGGCGGCGGGGGCGGGGGCGAACCTCGCGCTGGCCTGCGATGTGGTGATCGCCTGCGAGAGTGCCTCCTTCATTCAGGCCTTCACGCGGATCGGCCTGATCCCCGATGCGGGCGGGACCTATTGGCTGCCGCGTCAGGTGGGGATGGCGCGGGCGATGGGGGCGGCGCTCTTTGCCGAGAAGGTGTCGGCCCGGCAGGCTGCGGACTGGGGGATGATCTGGGAGGCGGTGCCGGATGAGGCCTTTGCCGCCCATGTGGCGGCGCGGGCCGGGGCCTTGGCGGCGGGGCCGACAGCGGCCTATCGGTTGGTGAAGCAGGCGCTGCGGGCGTCACCGGGCAATGGGCTTGAGGCGCAACTGGCGCTGGAGGCGCGGCTGCAGGGCGAGGCCGGGGCGACGGCGGATTTCCGCGAAGGTGTTGCGGCGTTTCTGGAGAAACGCCCGGCGCGGTTCACGGGGGCCTGAGGGGTAGGATGGGCAGTATTGCCCATCCTACGTGGTGATGCAGTGTCGATGGGCAGAATTGCCCATCCTACGTCACGCGCCGCGCGACAAAGCGGCGACCCCGGTGCGGGCCAATTCGCGCAGGCCGAGGGGACGCATCAGATCGGCGAAGGCGTCGATTTTTTCTGGCGTGCCGGTGATTTCGAAGACGAAGCTTTCCAGCGTCGAGTCCACCACGTTTGCACGGAAAATCTCGGCCAGACGCAGCGCCTCGATCCGTGCGTCGCCCTTGCCCGCGACCTTGAAGAGCGCCAGTTCCCGCTGCACGCAGGGGCCTTCGGCCGTAAGGTCATGCACTTCGTAGACCGCCACCAGACGGCCCAACTGCGCCTCGATCTGGTCGATCACGGCAGGCGTGCCAGAGGTGACGATGGTGATGCGCGAGCGGTGGCCGGTATGGTCCACCTCGGCCACGGTGAGGCTGTCGATGTTGTAGCCACGCCCGGCAAAGAGGCCGATCACGCGGGCCAGGACGCCGGGTTCGTTTTCGACGATCACGGCGAGCGTGTGGCTTTCGATGACCGTGGCGTTGTGATCGCGCAGGTCATAGGCGGAATGGCTGGTGGAGCCTTTTTTGATATTGAGCGCGGACATCCGCCACTCCCTTCATCTGTTTGAAAATATCCCGGGGGTGCGGGGGCTGGCCCCCGCCTCCGCCAGATCAGACCAGAACCGCACCTTTGGCGCCGATGACGCCCTGCGTGTCCGCCTCGCCCAGCAGCATTTCGTTATGCGGCTTGCCCGAGGGGATCATGGGGAAGCAGTTTTCGTGCTTTTCCACGAGGCAGTCAAAGATCACCGGGCCGTCGTAGCGGATCATCTCCATGATCGCGTCGTCGAGGTCTTTCGGATCTTGGCACTTGATGCCCTTGCAGCCGAAGGCTTCGGCCAGTTTCACGAAATCGGGCAGGGCGTCCGACCAGCTGTGCGAATAGCGTTCGCCATGCAGCAGTTCCTGCCACTGGCGCACCATGCCGAGGCGTTCGTTGTTCAGGATGAACTGCTTGACCGGGGCGCGGAACTGCATCGCGGTGCCCATTTCCTGCATGTTCATGAGCCATGACGCCTCGCCCGCGACGTTGATCACCAGCGCCTCGGGATGGGCGATCTGCACGCCGATGGAGGCGGGCAGGCCATAGCCCATGGTGCCAAGGCCGCCCGATGTCATCCAGCGGTTCGGGTCCTCAAACCCGAGGAACTGGGCGGCCCACATCTGGTGCTGGCCCACTTCGGTGGTGATGTAGCGGTCCATGCCCTTGGTCAGCGCCTCGAGCCGTTGCAGCGCATGTTGCGGCTTGATGGTCTTTTCGCTGTTCTTGAAGGACAGGCAGTCGACCGCGCGCCATTCGGCGATCTGCTTCCACCACTTGGTCAGCCCGGCCTTGTTGGTCTTGGACCCGCGCGCCTTCCACTGGCGCAGCACTTCCTCAAGCACCAGCGTCACGTCGCCGACGATCGGCACGTCCACGCGGATGACCTTGTTGATCGACGAAGGGTCGATATCGATATGCGCTTTGCGCGAATGGGGCGAGAAGTCCTTGACGCGGCCCGTGATGCGGTCGTCGAAACGGGCGCCGACGTTGATCATCAGGTCGCAGCCATGCATGGCGAGGTTGGCCTCGTAAAGGCCGTGCATCCCCAGCATCCCAAGCCAATTCTTGCCCGAGGCCGGGTAGGAGCCGAGCCCCATCAAGGTGGAGGTGATGGGGAAATCGGTCGCGGCCACCAGTTCGCGCAGAAGCGCGCTGGCGCGGGGGCCGGAATTGATGACGCCGCCGCCGGTGTAGAAGACGGGGCGTTCGGCCTGTTCCATCATCTCGACCAGACGGGCGATCTGTTCGGCATCGCCGGTCTTGCGCGGCTGGTAATGCTGAACGCGGGCCTTTTCCATCGGCGTGTATTCGGCCTGCGCGAATTGCACATCCTTGGGAATGTCAATCAGCACCGGGCCGGGGCGGCCGGAGGTGGCGACGTGGAAGGCCTGATGGATGGTTTCCGACAGTTTCGCCGTGTCCTTCACCAGCCAGTTATGCTTGGTGCACGGGCGGGTGATACCGACGGTGTCGGCCTCCTGGAACCCGTCAGTGCCGATCATGAAGGTGGGGACCTGACCCGTCAGCACGACGAGGGGGATGGAGTCCATCAGCGCATCGACAAGGCCCGTCACGGCATTGGTGGCGCCGGGGCCCGAGGTCACCAGCACCACACCGGGCTTGCCGGTGGAGCGGGCATAGCCTTCGGCCATATGGACCGCGCCCTGTTCGTGCCGCACGAGGATGTGGCGGATGTCGTTCTGCTGGAAGATCTCGTCATAGATCGGCAGCACGGCGCCGCCGGGATAGCCGAAGACCACGTCAACGCCCTGATCCTTCAGGGCCTGCACCACCATCTTCGCGCCGGTCATCTGTTTCGTCATCTGCCTTCACCTGTCTCCGGGGCCAAGCCCCCGCCATCGCGCAACAAAAAGCCCCCGGGTTTCGATCCGGGGGCGCATGGGAACCATATGGTTAGCGTCACCGCCCCATGCGCCAAAGCCCTACAAGTACGAGAATGCGGGACATGTCCGTTCCTCTTTCCGTCGGGGCGGACACTAGGGCGGGTGGAAAGGGGCGTCAACCGCAAAAGATGGTCTAAAGTGTCGCTGTGGCGCAAAAATTTGAAACTTCGTTGCGTCTGAGGGGCTGCGGCGGCAAGATTCGGCAATCTCTGCGCTGCCGCACAGGGGATTCTGCCCGAATGAGTCGCCTTCCCGGTTGGTGATTGCTGTGGATCGGGATAGATGCCGCACAGGGGGGCGGGCTGCCCCCATGCAAGGGAGGCGCATTCATGAAGCTTTACTATTCGCCGGGGGCCTGTTCGCTGGCCTCGCATATCGTGCTGGCCGAGACGGGCGCAGCGTATGAGATCGAGCGGGCCGATATCCGCGCCAAGAAGACGGCGAGCGGCGGGGATTTCACCGCGATCAGCCCGCGCGGCGCGGTGCCGGTGCTGGTGCTGGCGGATGGCGAGGTGCTGACGGAAGGCGTGGCGATCATGCAGTTCGTGATGGACAGCGTGACGCCCGGCGTGCTGCCCCCTGTTGGGACGCTGGCGCGGGCGCGGGTGCAGGAGGCGCTGAATTTCGTGTCGACCGAGGTGCACAAGACCTATTCGCCCTTCTTCAAGGGGCTGGAAGGGGCCGCGAAGGAGGCGCAGATGGTGATCCTGAACAGCCGACTCGCGCTGGTTGAGGGGCGGTTGGCGGATGGGCGCGCCTATCTGCTGGGCGACGCCTTTACCCCGGCGGATGCCTATCTCTTCACGGTGACAAACTGGTCCAAGGGGATCGGCCATGATCTTTCCGCCTTCCCCAAGCTTGAAGCCTTTCGGGCACGCGTTGCAGCGCGGCCTGCGGTGCAGGCGGCGATGAAAGCGGAAGGTCTGATTTGAGCGAAAAGGGGGGTGCGGGGGGAGCGGGTGCTCCCCCCGCCCGCGCGGGGTCAGCCCATCAGGAAGACGTAGCCGCCATAGGCAGCGAGCAGAAGGGCCCCTGCGATGCGGGGCAGACCGCCCAGCACGAAGGCGAGGATCGTCAAGCCCACGGCGGTGGCCGCCACCCACGGCATGTCAATCGCGGCAAAGCGCGGATCGGCAGGGATCGGGGCAAGGACGGCCGTTGTGCCGAGGATGCCGAAGATGTTGAAGATGTTCGATCCGACGATGTTGCCGACGGCGATCTCGGTCTGCTTGCGGATCGCGGCGATGACCGAGGTCGCGAGTTCCGGAAGCGAGGTGCCAACTGCGACGATGGTCAGGCCGATAACTGCTTCGGAGATGCCGAAGGCGCGGGCGATGTCGGTCGCGCTGTCCACCAGAAACCGCGCGCCGATCACGAGGACGACCAGACCGCCCAGCGTCATCGCCCATGCCTTCCACTGCGGGATGTCGCCTTCGATGCTTTGATCCTCATCGGATTTGCCGGTCACAAAGGCCACCACAAGGAAGATGACGAGACCGGCGAGCAGGATCACGCCATCAAGCCGCGTGACCTGTCCATCCAAGAGCATCACCCAGATCGTGGCCGTCGCCGCCAGCATGAAGGCGAGGTCGCGCCAAAGCTTGCGCACCGGGATCAGGAGAGGGGCGATCAGGGCCGAAAGGCCAAGGATCAGCAGGATATTGGCGATGTTCGATCCCAGCACGTTGCCGATGGCGATGGCAGGCTGATCGGCCAGTGCCGCCTGCACGGACACCAGCATTTCGGGCGCCGAGGTGCCGAAGCCCACAATCGTCAGACCGATCACCATGGGCGAGAGGTTGAACTTGCGTGCGATGGCCGAAGCGCCGCGGACGAGATACTCGCCGCCGAAGAAGAGGGCGACAAGGCCCACGACAAAGAGAAGGTATGTCATTCTGATCTCATCCGAGGGCCGTCCCGTTGCGGGACTTGGCGCGACTTGCCCTAGATCGGGTTCCGCGCCCCGATGACAAGGGGCGGCGATGGCAGAGAGTGAAAATCGCGAGCATTTGCACCTTGGGGCGTGGCCGGAAGGCCACGTTGGGGTGGATCAGGCGGGCTGGATCAGGTCCCAGCGGTTGCCGAAGGGATCGCGCCAGACGGCGACGGTGCCATAAGGTTCATGCCGCGGGGTTTCCTCGAAGACGGCCCCAGCGGTGGTGAGTTGGGCGGCGGTGGCGGCGAAATCGTCGGTCTCCAGAAAAAGCCAGACCCGGCCTGCGCCTTGTGCACCGATGGCGGCCTGTTGATCGGGCGTGTCGGCGCGGGCGAGCACGAGGCGACAGCCGCCCTCGGGAGGTTCCACAGTGACCCAGCGCTTGCGGCCCTGATCGATGTCGGCGGTCAGGCGGAAGCCAGCGGCGGTGAAAAAGCGGATGGCATCATCGTAATCGGGCACGATGAGGGCGATGGCCCCGAGGCGGGTTCCGGCCATGCCTTAGGCGTCGCGCGGAACGCGGGTGTCGGGGAGCGAGATGCGCGCGACCTGTTCGGCGATGGGATCGACGGAAAGGGGATGCAGTTCGGCCCGGTGTTCGCCGGGGGCGCCGATATCCTGCCAGCGGCCCCCCTTGTAAATCTCCAGCGCCGGGAAGGTGGCCTTGTAGCCCATCTTGCGGCTGCCGGGCACCCAATAGCCGAGATAGACGTAAGGCAGCCCCGCCTCGCGCGCGATGTCGATATGATCGAGGATGACATAGGTGCCGAGCGAAAGATCGGCGAGATCGGGGTCGTAGAAGCTATAGACCATCGACAGGCCGTCATCGAAGACATCGGTCAGGCAGACGGCGGCCAGCGGGCGCCCCGTCTCGCCGGGGCCGGCGGGGCGGCTGTATTCCACCACGCGCGACTTGATCGGCGTTTCCTCGATCATCGCGGCGAATTCGAAGATGTCCATGTCGGCCATCCCGCCATCGGCATGGCGGCGGTCGAGATAGCGGCGGAAGAGCGAGAACTGATCCTCGGTCGCCCAGGGCGAGGTGGCGTTGCGGCGCAGGTCAGCGCCTTTCTTGAGGATACGGCGATGGATGCGGCGGGGGGCGAAATCGGCCACCCGGATGCGGGCCGACAGGCAGGCCGAGCATTCCGCGCAGGACGGGCGGTAGAGCACGTTCTGGCTGCGGCGGAACCCCTGTTTCGACAGGCTGTCGTTCAGCTTCTGCGCATGTTCGCCCTGCAGCGCGGTGAATAGCTTCCGCTCCATCCGGCCCTCGAGATAGGGGCAGGGCTGCGGGGCCGTCACGTAGAACTGGGGCGCGATGGGAAGCGTGTGGCGCATGGATCGGGATCTGTGGAAACAGCCGTCAGCCTAGCAAGCGGCTTGGCTTCCGCCAAGCCGCATTTCCGTCGAATCCGGGCCTTTCCAGCGCTTTTGATGTCGCATCAGGCGTGCCGATTGATGGCGACGCTGCCCAGAACCATGTCAGTAAGCCCCTGTCCGCGCCGGGTGACCATCATCAGCGCCACCGACAGGATCTGCGGCAGGACGAAGGCCATCGACAGGGAATAGCCCAGAGTGTGCAGGAAGGCGGTGCCCGCGTCGAAGCGCTGGCCATAGCGATCGAGGAATTCGATCGACATCACCCGCATGCCCCAGGTGGCCGAGCGGCCGCTGATCGTGATCCAGCGGTAGAGGAAGCCCACGGCCAGCCAGACGAGCGGAAAGATGAAGACCGCCGTGAGCGCGCTGACGAGCACAACGAGCAACACGATCGCCGTGACGAAGAGGGTGTCGATGATCCAAGCCAGCGCGCGCTTGGCCGGGACGCCGCTGTAGAAAGCGGCGTGGCGGTCGGGGTCGGGCAGGGCCTGAAGGGCGGGGTCGGGATACATCTGTCGGGTCCGGTTGCGGGAGATGAGGCAAAGGTGGCCCCGAGGGGCCACCGGATCAAGGTCTGGTTGCCGCGATCAGGCGTCCAGCGCGGGAGGCTGGGGCTGGTCGGCGCGCGGGGTGCGGGCGCGTTCGTCCATGAAGGCGTCGAACTGCTGCTTGTCCTTCGCCTCGCGCAGGCGGTTCAGGAAGCCTTCGAAGGCGGCTTGTTCCTCTTCCAGACGGCGCAGGGTTTCGGCCTTGTAGGCGTCAAAGGCGGTGTTGCCCGACGAGGCATGGACGCGGCTGTTCCAGTCCGAGGACCAAGCGGTGCGGCGGGATTTGCGGCAGGACGATCCGAACATGTCTTTGCTCCAGCGGTTGGTGATGGTCATGTAGGCGACGAGGGCGAGGCCCACGGGCCAGAAGAAGATGAAGCCCAGCACCATGGCGGTGATCCAAGCCTTGCGGCCGTGGCCATCAAGCCAAGCTTCCGCCCGGCGCGGCCAGGACAGGAGGCCGCCCGAGGTGCGGGGGGCGGCGGCGGGGTAGGTGTTCATCGGCGGTCTCCCATGTTGCGCGTTGATGTGAATGTCTTTCACATAGGGGAAGATGTGGGGGCGGCAGGGCGGGTTCAAGAGGGTATGTTAAAATAATTCACATAGCGCCCGACCGGAGGGGACGGTGATCCTGAAGCGCGCGGGCAAGGGCCCGCGCAAGCCTTTTCTCCGCGCCGCCGCCTTCGGCTCTGGCGCGGGCGGCAGGGGGCGTTCCGCCCCCTCGGGGCCATGCGGCCCCTTCACCCCCTGAGAGTATTTGGGGCCAAGATGAAGGCTGCGGTCAGGCGGTGAAGGGGGCGAGGGTCGCGCCGGTGATGCGAAGCAGGTCGGTGGGGGCGATGGGGAAGATATGCCGGGGGGTGCCTGCGGCGGCCCAGACCACGTCGAAGTCGGTCAAGCGCGGATCGGCCCAGATCGGCAGGGGCGAAAGATGGCCGATCGGGGCGACGCCGCCGATGGCGAAGCCCGTGATGGTGCGGACGGCGGCGATGTCGGCGCGGCCGAGGGCTTCGCCGGCGAGGGCGGTGGCGCGGTCGGGGGCGACCTGATTGCCGCCTGCGGTGAGGAAGAGGGCGAGGCGGCCGGTTTCGGCCCCGGCAAAGAGGATCGACTTCACGATCTGGTCGAGATGGACCCCGGCGGCGTCGGCCGCCTGCTGGGCGGTGCGGGTTTCGCCGGGCGTTTCGAGGGGTGTGATGTCGAGGCCTGCCGCATGAAGGGCGGCGGTGACGCGGGCGAGGCTCTTGCTCATGCTGGGCTCCGATGCGGTGGCGGGATGGGTCTAGCCGCCGGGGAAGGATGGGGCAATGGGGGGGGCGCAGGTCCGGAGAGACAGGCGGCGGGCGAGGGACGCCGCGGCTCCGGGGTGAGGGGCGGATGGGAAGGCGGGCGGGTACGGGACGGTGGACCGCGGGGGAAAGGGCTGGAGTAGGATCGGGACCTAGGGGTGCGCTTCGCTGACCTGACCTGACCTGACCTGACCTAGCCGGGCAGGGCGGGCGACGCGTTGACCGGGCGGGGCGGTGGGTGCAGGGTGCGCGCATGACGTACGCCCCTTTCGCCGCCCGCCTGACCCGATCTCCGCTTGCCCATGACCGGGCCGCTTGCGCCGATGTGGCGGGCGGCTTTGTCGATCTGGCGCCAGAGGTGGCGGGTCTTTTGGGGGCGGTGGCGGGGTGCAGCCCTTATCTGAAGGGTCTGATGTCCCGGGAGGGCGACTGGCTGCGCGGCGCGCTGTCAGGCCCGCCAGAGGCGGCGATGGCGGCGGTGCTGGCGGACCCGGTGGCGGCAGAGGGGACCGAGGCGCTGGGCATCGCGCTGCGGCAGGCCAAGCGGCGGGCGGCGCTGCTGACCGCGCTGTGCGATTGCGGGGGTGTCTGGGGGTTGGAGGAGGTGACGGGTGCGCTGACGCGGCTGGCCGATCTGGCCGTCGATCTGGCGATCCGTGCCTTTGTCGCCGAAGAGATCCGGCGCGGCAAGCTGCCCGGGGCGGTGCCTGAGGATGCCGCGACGGGCGCAGGGATGGTGGCGCTGGCCATGGGGAAGATGGGGGCCGGGGAACTCAACTATTCCTCCGACATCGATCTGGTCTGCCTGTTCGACGAGACGCGCTATGGCTCGGAAGCGGGCGAGGCGCGGGCGGCCTTTATCCGGGTGACGCGGAGGATGGCAGCGCTGCTGTCGGACATCACGGCGGAGGGCTATGTCTTTCGCACCGACCTGCGGCTGCGGCCCGATGCAGCGGTGACGCCTGTTTGCCTGAGCATGGCGGCGGCGGAGAGCTATTACGAAAGCGTCGGGCGGACTTGGGAGCGGGCGGCCTATATTAAGGCGCGTCCCTGTGGCGGGGATCTTGTGGCAGGCGCGCGGTTCCTGAACGCCTTGACCCCCTTTGTCTGGCGCAAGCATCTGGATTTCGCGGCCATTCAGGATGCCCATGACATGCGCCTGCGCATCCGTGAGCATCGGCAGTTGAACCGCCCCCTGACGGTGGAGGGGCACAACATGAAGCTGGGGCAGGGCGGGATACGCGAGATCGAGTTCTTCACCCAGACCCGGCAGTTGATTGCGGGCGGGCGGGACCCAGAGTTGCGGGATCGGACGACGGTCGGGGGGCTGGAGGCGCTGGCGGCCAAGGGCTGGATTCCGGGCGAGGTGGCGGAGGAGTTGACCACGCTGTACCGCGCGCATCGCGAGGTGGAGCATCGGCTGCAGATGGTGGGGGATGCCCAGACCCATGACCTGCCGCTGAAGGCAGAGGGCGTGGCGCGGATCGCGGCCTTTTGCGGGCAAGACGAGGCCGGGTTCCGCGCGGGGCTTCTGGATCGGCTGGCGCGGGTGGACCGCTTGACCGAGGGCTTCTTCGCGCCGGGGGCGGCAGAGGCGCTGCCCGAGCTTTCGGATACGGCGCGGGCGATCGTGGAGGGCTGGTCGCACTATCCGGCGCTGCGGAGCGAGCGGGCGCAGGCGATCTTTCGCCGTCTGCGGCCCACGCTGCTGAAACGGCTGATGCGGGCGGCGAACCCGGACGAGGCACTGGTCGCGCTGGACGGGTTCCTTGCAGGGCTGCCGGCCGGGGTGCAGCTGTTCTCGCTCTTTGAGGCCAATCCGGCCTTGATCGACCTGATCATCGATGTGGCGGCAACCTCGCCCCTGCTGGCGCGCTATCTGTCGCGGAATGCCGGGGTGCTGAACGGGGTGATCGGCGGGTCCTTCTTCGCGCCGTGGCCGGGGGTCGGGCCGCTGGTTGCGGCGCTGGCGCGGGCGATGGAGGACGTTGCGGATTACGAGAAGAAGCTGGGCGCGGCGCGGCGGGTGATGAAGGAATGGCATTTCCGGGTCGGGGTGCATCATCTGCGCGGGCTGATCGATGCTTTTGAGGCGGCCAAGCAATATGCCGATCTGGCCGAGGCGGTGATCGCCGCGCTCTGGCCCGTGGTCTGTACGGAATTCGGACGCAAGCACGGGCCTTTGCCGGGGCAGGGGGCAGTGGTGCTGGGCATGGGGTCGCTGGGGGCGGCGCGGCTGAATGCGGGGTCGGATCTTGACCTGATCGTGATCTATGATGCGGGCGGGGTGGAGATGTCGGAAGGCCCGCGCCCGCTGGCCACGCGGGCCTATTATGCGCGGCTGACGCAGGCGCTGGTGACCGCGCTGACCGCGCCGATGGCCGAGGGGCGGCTTTACGAGGTGGACATGCGCCTGAGGCCCAGTGGGCGGCAGGGGCCGGTGGCGACGGCGATCCAGTCCTTTATCGCCTATCAGGAAGAGGAGGCCTGGACTTGGGAGCATCTGGCGCTGACCCGCGCGCGGCCTCTGGCGGGGGCGGGTGGGGTGATGGCGGAGGTGGAGGAGTTCCGCCGCCGCCTGTTGCCCGCAAAGGGGCGGGGCGCGCAGGTGCGGGCGGATGTGGCGGCGATGCGGGCGCGGCTGAAGGCGGCCAAACCCGCACGGGGTGCGTGGGAGGCCAAGAACGGCCCCGGGCGTCTGATGGATATCGAACTGGTCGCGCAGATGGCGGCGCTCTTGACCGGATCGCCCCTGCGCGGGGTGGAGCGGCAGATTGATGCGGGCCGAAAGGGCGGCATCCTGTCGGATTCCGACGTTTCCTCCCTTCTTGCGGCCTATAGGTTAATGTGGCGCTTGCAGGCGGGGACGCGACTGATCACCGAGGGGGTGCTGGAGCCGGGGAAGCTTGGCGAAGGGGCCTGCGCGTTCCTGTTGCGCGAGACGGGCGAGGCAAGTGCGGAGACGCTGGGCCGGGCGTTGGAAGCGGCGGCGGCGGCAGCGGAAGCGGTGATCGAGGCCTGTGTGGGGCCGGGAGAGCAGGATGGGGAGACGGATGATGCGGCTGGATGAAGCGGATCCGAAGGGTCTGGTGCGGGAGAGCTATCGGATCGAGGGGATCACGCTGGGAGAGTGCCGGTCGATCCTTGTCGACTGGGCGCTGAGCCTGCCGCTGGATGCCCCGATGAAGGAGGCGATCCGGGTGGTGATGGCGGAATATGCGCTGGGCGCGCCGGATCACCCGATGTCGAAGGTGCTGGAGGAAGGGTTGCTCTCGCCCGAAGCCCCGAAGCGGCGCGGCGGGCGCGCGGCCCGTCTGGGCGACGCCTGAGGAAGGGGCCATTTAGGGACAGGGATTGGGGGGCGATTTCTGCGTCCGAAATCGCCTAGCCGCGGGCAGCGGCCTCCAGCGCGGGGCCGTCAAGCTTTACCATCCCCATCATCGCTTGCATCACACGCTCGGTTTGCGCCGCGTCCCCGCCTTGCATCAGACGCAAGAGGCTGCGCGGGATGATCTGCCAAGACACGCCGAAACGATCCACCAGCCAACCGCAGCGCTGCGCCTCGCCCCCTTGCACGAGGGCGTGCCAGAGCAGATCGACCTCGGCCTGCGTGTCGAGATGCACCTCGATCGAGGCGGCGGGACTAAGCCGATAGGTCGGCCCGCCATTGAGGAAGGTGTAGCGATGGCCGAGCAGGGCGAGATGGACGAGAAAGGCCCCCTCGCCGCCACGCCGGGGGAAACTGTGGATGATCTTCGATCCCGGCAGCAGCGAGACATAGGTCTCGGCCGCATCCTGCGCCTGATCTTCGAACCAGAGGCAGGTTTGAATGCTGGGTCCGGTCATGGCAAGCCCCCCTGCCGCCGCTGCAAATCAATCTTAAGATGCGCTGCGGCAGAGAGTCGGGCAAGCCTTTCGGCGGGGGTCAGCCGCGCAGGCCCGACGCCTCTTGCGCGAGACGGGTGATGGCGGCCCAGTCGCCTTGCGCCATCGCCTCTTTCGGGGCGACCCACGAGCCGCCAACGCAGAGGATGTTCTTGAGCGACAGGTACTCGGCCGCGTTCTTCAGGCTGATCCCGCCGGTCGGGCAGAACTTCACCTGCGGGATGGGCGAGCCGATGGATTTCAGGAAGGCGGCGCCGCCCGATTGTTCGGCGGGGAAGAACTTCTGCACGGTGTAGCCGCGTTCGAGAAGGACCATGATCTCGGTCGCTGTCACCGCGCCGGGAAGAAGGGGGAGTCCCTCATCCTCGCAGGCCTTGATCAGGCTGTCCGTCGCGCCGGGCGAGACGCCGAAGGTCGCCCCGGCCTTCTTCGCGGCCTTGACATCGGCGGGGGTGAGGAGGGTGCCCGCACCCACCGTGCCGCCTTCGACATCGGCCATGGCGCGGATCGCATCAAGGGCGACGGAGGTGCGCAGCGTGACCTCCAGCGCGGGCAAACCGCCTGTGACGAGGGCGCGGGCCAAGGGGGCGGCATGGGCGAGATCGTCGATCACGAGGACCGGCACGACGGGGGCAAGCTGGCAGACCTTCAGGGCGGCGGCGGATTGTTCGGCGGGGGTCATGGACCGGATACCTCGGTTCTTGTGGCGAGCGCCGGGGGTTTTGCACCCCCGGACCCCCGCAGGATATTTGAAAACAGATGAAAGAGGCAGAGGGCCGGTCAGACGACCACCGCGCCCCCAGTTTCGGCAGGGCCGACATGGCGGCGGAAGGCGGCGAAGAGTTCACGCCCGATGCCGAATTCATTGGCCGAGAGATCCACGGTGATGGGGGTACGGCTGTCGAAATCGGGGGCGAGGACGGTGAGTGTGCCCGCGGTCGCGTCAAGGCGGATGATGTCGCCGTCGCGCAGTTTGGCCAGCGGGCCGCCGGTCGCGGCCTCGGGCGAGACATGGATGGCGGCGGGCACCTTGCCAGAGGCGCCCGACATGCGGCCATCGGTGACCAGCGCTACGCGCAGGCCGCGTTCCTGTAGGACCGAGAGGGTGGGGGTGAGGGAGTGAAGTTCCGGCATGCCATTGGCCTGCGGGCCTTGGAAGCGGACCACGACCACGCAGTCGGAAGTGAACTCGCCGCGCTTGAAGGCGGCTTTCACGTCGTCCTGATCATGGAAGATGCGGGCGGGTGCTTCGATCACATGGCGGTCGGCGGCAACGGCAGAGACTTTGATCACGCCGCGGCCCAGATTGCCGGTCAACTGCTTCAGGCCGCCGGTCGGCTGGAACGGATCGGTGGCGGGGCGCAGGATCTTGTCGTTGAGGGTTTCGTTCGCGCCGTCTTCCCAATGCAGCTTGCCGTCCTTCAGCTTTGGCTCCTGCCGATAGAGGGAGAGGCCGTCGCCCGCCACGGTCTTGGCATCGGGGTGCAGGAGGCCCGCGTCGAGCAGTTGGCCGATCATGTAAGAGAGGCCCCCGGCGGCGTGGAAATGGTTCACGTCGGCAAGGCCGTTGGGATAGACCTTGGCCATCAGTGGCACGGCTTCGGAGATGTCGGCGAAATCCTGCAGGTCGAGGATCACGCCAGAGGCGCGGGCCATGGCGGGCAAGTGCAGCACGAGGTTGGTCGACCCACCCGTCGCCATCAGCCCGACGAGCCCATTCACATAGGCGCGTTCATCGAGGATTTCGCCGACGGGACGGTATTCATTGCCGAGCGCGGTGATCTGGGCCGCGCGTTCCACCGCCGCCGTCGTCAGCGCCTCGCGCAGGGGGGTGCCGGGGTTCACGAAAGAGGCGCCGGGCAGGTGCAGACCCATGAACTCCATCAGCATCTGATTGGTGTTGGCCGTGCCGTAGAAGGTGCAGGTGCCGGGGCCGTGATACGAGGCCATCTCGGCCGCCATCAATTCCTCGCGCCCGATCTGGCCCGAGGCATAGGCGTTGCGGACCTTGGCCTTTTCATCGTTCGGCAGGCCAGAGGTCATGGGGCCTGCGGGGACAAAGATCGTGGGCACATGGCCGAAGGTGGAGGCGGCGATGATCAGGCCCGGGACGATCTTGTCGCAGACGCCGAGGTAGAGGGCGGCGTCGAAGGTGTTGTGGGACATGGCGACACCTGCCGCCAGCGCAATCACGTCGCGGGAGAAGAGCGAGAGTTCCATCCCCGGTTGGCCTTGGGTCACGCCATCGCACATGGCGGGCACGCCGCCTGCGACCTGCGCCGTCGCGCCGGCCTTGCGCGCGGCGGTGCGGATGAGGGCGGGGTAGGTCTCAAACGGCTGATGGGCGGAGAGCATGTCGTTATAGGCGGTCACGATCCCGATATTCGGGGCGCGGCCTGCGGCGAGGCTGTCCTTGTCGGCCCCCATGGCGGCATAGGCATGGGCTTGGTTCCCGCAGGCGAGGTGGCTGCGTGCGGGGCCGTCCTTGGCGGCCTTGGCAAGCCGTTCCAGATAGGGGCCGCGGCTGCCTTCCGAGCGGGCGCGGATCCGGTCCGTGACGCGGGCGATGGTGGCATTCAGGGTCATGGGCGATTCCTCCGTCAGCGGCTTGCGGGCTTCTAGCAGATATTGTTAGCGCTAACAACCACGGCAAGTGGCATGAAAAATGCAACCTTGGGGTGAGCGATGCATCAGGCGGATCGGCGGTGTTCCGCCTTGTTTTGCTGGGTTGGCGGACAGGTATGGGTGGTATTGTGTCGAATTTGACGATGGTGGCGCGGATTGTTTCCTGAACAGGCATAAACCTACGAAATGATCTGCCGTTAACGAAATTCGGCCACATTTGCCTCCCATACGCTTGTTCCATTCAATGGGGCAGGTGCCCTTGGAGGTGTGGACATGAAGGTTTGGACGAAGATTGCAACCTTGGGTCTTGCGCTGGCGCTTTCGGCCTGCGTGAGCAGTGAACCGGCAAGCCGTGGGGTTTCAGACGACGCACTGACGCTGGCCTCGCGCGGCACGGGGGCCATTCCGCAGGGCGAAGGCCCACGCATTGTGGCACCGCTCTACACCGTGCGCGGCGTGCAGGTGGATGTCCCGCGCGAATTGCGCGTGTCGGAAGCCAATTCCTATTATCCGATGGCCGATATCGTCTGGCGCGGCGATCCGCTGGGTGACCGCTATTCCCAGATCACGGCGATCTTCCAAGCGGCGGCGGAGCGTGCCACGACCACGATGCAGGGCCCGCGTGAGGCGGTGGTGTCGATCCGGCTGGTGCGGTTCCACGGCGTGACGGAACGGACCCGCTATACCGTGGGCGGCAATCACAACATGGTCTTCGACCTGACGGTGCTGGATGCCGCGACGGGTGCGGTGATCGACGGGCCGCGCCGGATCGAGGCGGATGCCCGCGCGGCGGGTGGTCAGGCGGCCATCGCGGAAGAGCAGGCCGGGCGCACCCAGAAGGTGGTGGTGACCGAAAAGCTGGTCGAAACGCTGCGCCGCGAACTTTCCGGCGCGGTGACGGACCCGGCGTTGGTGGCGCGGGCCATGCAGAACCCGGGGCAACCGGTGCTGGTTTCGCGCTGAGACTTTTACAATCGAGCAGGACGGGGTAAGGGGAGGGCATGATGTCCTCCCCTTCCTCATTTCCCGAAGACGGGGCCGCAGCGCGCGGCCTGCCCGTGGTGCGGCTGAAGCCCAAGGCCGAGGCGCGGGCGATCCGCCACGGCTTCCCTTGGGTCTATGCTGATGAATTGGTGATGGATCGCCGGACGGGGAATATCCCGCCCGGCGCGCTGGCCGTGCTGGAGGATGGCGAGCGGCGGGCGCTGGGCCTTGTCACCGTCAATGTGCAATCGAAGATCGTGGCGCGGATGATCGACCGCGATCCGGCGGCGGTGGTGGATGAGGCGTGGTTCGCCGCGCGTCTGACCCGTGCGCTGGCGCTGCGCGCGCGGCTTTCCGATGCGCCCTACTATCGGCTGGTCCATGCCGAGGCGGATGGTCTGCCCGGCGTAGTGATCGACCGGTTCGGCGATGTGGCGGTGGTGCAGCCCAATGCGGCATGGGCAGAGATGCTGCTTGACCCGCTGGTGGCGGCGTTGCGGGCGGTGACGGGGGTGACGACGGTCATCAAGAACGGCACGGGGCGGGCGCGGGGCCTTGAGGGGCTGCCGGAAGAGACGGTGGTCCTGTGCGGTGGCGTCGATGGGCCGGTGCCGGTGCCGATGAATGGCGCGGTCTATATGGCGGATGTGACGGGGGGGCAGAAGACGGGCCTCTTTTACGATCAGCGACCGAACCACGCCTTTGCCGCGCGGCTGGCGCGGGATGCGCGGGTGCTGGATGTCTTTACCCATGTGGGGGGATTTGCGCTGGCGGCCCTTGCGGGCGGGGCGGTGTCGGCACTGGCGGTCGATGCCTCGGCCCCGGCGCTGGCCTTGGCGGAGGCGGGGGCAAAGGCGTCTGGCGTCGCGGGTCGCTTTGCCACCCGACAGGGCGATGCCTTCGCGGTGCTGGAGGCGCTGGGCGGGGAGGGCGCGCGCTTTGATCTGGTGATCTGCGATCCGCCCGCCTTTGCGCCTGCGAAGCCCGCGCTGGAGGCGGGGCTGCGCGCCTATGAACGCATCGCGCGGCTGGCGGCGCCCTTGGTGGCGCCGGGGGGATATCTGGTGCTGTGTTCCTGTTCCCATGCGGCGGATCTTGCGGCCTTCCGCAATGCATCGGCACGGGGGATCGGGCGCGGCGGGCGGCGGGCGCAGTTGCTGCATACGGGCTTTGCCGGGGCGGACCATCCGATGCTGCCGCAACTGGCGGAAAGCGGGTATCTGAAGTCGCTCTTCTTCCGTCTGGATTGATGCGCGCGGTTCTGGATGCCTGTGTCCTCTATCCGCCCGTGTTGCGGGACTTGCTTTTGGGCATGGCGGAGGCGGGGCTGTATGAGCCGAAATGGTCGGAGCGTATCCTTGAGGAATGGGCGCGGGCGACGGTGAAACTGGGGCCGGGGGCCGAGGCGCAGGCAAGGGGCGTGGCGGTGCTGATGCGCGAGGTCTTTCCCCGCGCGATGCAGGCGGCCGCGCCGGGAGTTGAGGGTCGGCTGGTGCTGCCCGATCCGAATGACACCCATGTTCTGGCGGTGGCTATCGCAAGTGGGGCGGATGCGATCGTCACCTTTAACGCCGCCGATTTCCCGCGGCATGTCCTGGCGGGCGAAGGCGTGGCGCGGCGCGATCCGGACGGGTTTCTGTGGGAGTTGTGGTCGGGCGATCCGGCCAAGGCGGGCGCGGTGATCGACCGAGTTCACGCCCGGGCCGAGGAGATGGCGGGTCAGACCGTGTCACTTAAGGCGTTGCTCAAGCGGGCCTCGCTGCCGCGGCTGGCGAAGGCCGTCACTCAGGACGGCAGTCGGGCAGGTTGAAGCCAGCGGCGTTCGTTCGCCTCGATCTGCGCGATGCGGTCGGCGCTGGACGGGTGGGACAGAAGCCAGGCAGGCATGTCGCCCCGGTTCGCCTTGGTCATCGCATCGAGCTTGCGGAAGAGCGATTTCTGCGGCCCGGTGCCGATGCCGGATTTGAGCAGCAGGGCAGTGGCATAGGCATCCGCCTCGTATTCGTCGCGCTGCGAGAGCCGGGCAGCAAGGGCGGCGGAGATCAGGTTTGCGATCCAGAAGCCGATGACGGGCAGGAAACGGTTCAGGACGGCAGAGAGCACAACGAAAACCGCGTTCTGCCCGGTGAAATCGATCATCCGGCGGCGGGTATGGCCAAGGGCGACATGCCCCATCTCATGCGCGATGACGGCGGCGAGTTCTTCTGCCGACACCTCGCCCCGGACCTTGCGGTTTAGAAAGCCGCGCGTAAGGAAGATGCGCCCGTCGGGGGCGGCGAGGCCGTTCACAGGCTCCACCTCAAAGACATGGACGGGGATAGCGGGGATATCCAGCGCCTCGGCCATCCGGTCGGCCAGACGGGTGATGGAGGGATCGGTCAGGGGGCGGGATTGCTGATCCAGCATCTTCGCCGTCCGCCAGACGGAGAAACGGTACATCATCAGCGCATAGGCGATGGCGACGAGGGTGGGGATCAGAAGCGCGGTCATGGCCGATGATATGGGGAGGGCGCGGCAAAGGGAAAGGGGTGCGTCAATCGCGTTCCTGTGCATTGCGCCAAAGAATCCGGCCAAGGATCAACGCCACAACGCCCGAGGCGATGGCCGCGGCGAGGTTGCCCAGCACCGAGCCGAGTTCTTGTATGTCAGCCGAGAAGGTGTAGCCCAGCCCGATATAGAGCGAGACCCAGACGCATTCGCCCGCGATGGCCGGGATGGTGAAGCCCGCCCAATTGATGCGCGCGGCCCCGGCCGCGAAGTTCACGTAAGGGCAGAGCGCCGAGACGAGCCAGCGCGACAGGAAGATCGCGGGCAAGCGGCGCCGTTCCAGCCATGTCACGGCGCGGTCAACGAGGGCTGCCGTACGGCGGCGGCGCTGCAGACGGTCGATCAGGCGGGGACCGAAGATGCGACCCAGCCAGTAGCCCGACTGATCTCCAAGGCAGGCCCCAGCCAGAGCTGCCGCCCAGAGCGGCAGGGCCGACAGATCGCCTGCCGCGGTGAAGGCCCCGGCGGCCAGCATGATGAGCGAGGCAGGGATGGGCAGGGCGAGGCAGGCGAGGAAGTTGGTCAATGCCACGAGAAGCGCGCCCCATTCGGGGACGAGGGCGAGAAGGGTTTCGGTCATTCCGCCCCATCCTGCGCATCGACCAGCGCCTGAATGGCGGCAATCAGGTCGGCAACTGGCACCGACTGTTCCTGCGCCAGCGAATAGAGCGGCTGGCGCGCATCGTCGCCATCGGTGATCGCCAGGATGGCGCCGAGGTCGTCGCGTTCCAGCCCATAGGACCGGGCGATGTAGCGCGGCGTCATCCAGCCCGCCACGGGCTTGTCGGCGCGGTTGGCAAGGACGATGGTCATGTTCACGGCCCGCCCGGCGAAGAAGGCGCTCGCTCCCAGCGCCAGCAGGAAGGCGAGGGTCAGGATCGGGTTCTTCCGCCAGATGCGCCGGATCATCGTATGTCCTTCAGCCCGCGCGCGATCCCGTCCAGCGTCATCGGCACCATTCGGCCGGCAAAGATGTCGCGGATCAGGCGGATGGACTGGGTATAGGGCCACTGCGCCTCGGGCACAGGGTTGATCCAGAGATGGCGGGGCCAGCGCGTGCAGGCGCGTTCCAGCCAGAGGCGGCCCGCCTCGCGGTTCCAGTGTTCGTTGGCGCCGCCGGCATGGGTGATTTCATAGGGCGACATGCTGGCATCACCGACGAAGATGCAGTGCCAGTCAGGACCATAGGTGTTGAGCAGGTCCATCGTGGGGGTCTGGTCATCCCAGCGACGGCGGTTGTCGCGCCAGACGCCTTCGTAAAGGCAGTTGTGGAAGTAGAAGGGGGCGAAGTGCTTGAATTCGCTGCGGGCGGCGGAGAACAGCTCCTCCATCACCTTGACGAAAGGGTCCATTGATCCGCCGACGTCGAGGAAGAGGATGACCTTGACCGCATTGCGGCGTTCGGGCCTGGTCTGCACATCCAGCCAGCCGTGATCGGCGGTGGCGCGGATCGTGGCGTCTAGGTCAAGCTCCTGTTCTGCCCCGTCGCGCGCCCAGCGGCGCAGGCGGCGGAGGGCGACCTTGATGTTGCGGGTGCCCAGTTCGACCCGGTCGTCGAGGTTGCGGAACTCGCGCCGATCCCAGACCTTGACCGCGCGCTGGTGGCGGCTTTCGGCCTGCCCGATGCGCACGCCTTCGGGGTTATAGCCATAGGCGCCAAAGGGCGAGGTTCCGGCGGTGCCCACCCATTTCGACCCGCCCTGATGACGGCCCTTCTGTTCGGCAAGCCGCTGGCGCAGGGTTTCCATCAGCTTTTCGAACCCGCCCAAGGCTTCGATCTGGGCGCGTTCTTCCGGGGTCATGTGCCGTTCGGCAAGCTTTTCCAGCCAGTCGGGCGGCAGGTCCATCGCGTCAAGCACCTGATCGGCGGTGATGGCCTCAAGCCCGTTGAAGCTGGCCGCGAAGGCGCGGTCAAACCGGTCGAGATGACGTTCATCCTTGACCATCGCCACGCGGGCAAGGTGGTAGAAGCCGTCCACGTCATAGGTCACGAGGCCCGCCGTCATGCCCTCAAGAAAGGCGAGGTATTCGCGCAGGCTTACAGGGATGCCTTCCTTCCGAAGCGTCTGGAAGAAGGGCAGGAACATCCGCGCGCGCCTTCAGAGGACCGTGCGGTCAAGGACGAGCGTCACGAACAGACCCACCAGCGCGAAGGCGATGCCGAAGCCCGCGCCATATTGCATCAGGTCCAGCCGCTTGCCCCCCGCCTTGCGCGCCTTGCGCGCGCCATAGGCCGCCCCCAGAACGAACCCTGCGATGATGATCATCCCTTGCCCCTTGCCTTGTCGGAGGGGCGGTGATGCGCCCCTCAGCCGTCGCGGCCGTTGGCCGCCAGACCCGAGATATCGGACAGTCTTGCCCGCACCTCTGCCTCTGTGCCGAAGCCATAGCGTGCCCAGCCCAGACTGTCGAGACGGGCGGCCTCGGCCTCGGCGGGACGGTCCAGCGCGGTGTTCGCTTCGGACCGGATCATCAAGAGCGTGGCAAGAAGCGCGGCATTCTCAGCCCGACGCACCACGGGGATGGCGCGGTCGGTCAGGGCCAGCGCCTCGGCGAAGCGGCCGTCCGAGAGCGCGAACGCGGCCAGCTGCATATCGATATGGGCGACGCGCACCTCGCCGCCGGGCAGGCGCTGCCAGATGGCCTGAGCGGCGCGGAAGGACCGGGTCGCGGCGCCCATGTCCTGCCCGACCTGAGCGCGGCCCAGAGCGAACCACGAAAAGGCGAGGCGGTTGTCCTGCCAGCCCTGCGCGCGGGCGATGGAGAGCATACGTTCGGCGGCGCGGCTGCGTGCCCCGTCGGAGGAGCGGGGCGACAGCGCGACATTCGTCGCCTCGATCCACGGACGGGGGGCGAGGGTGGCGTCACCGCGCCCGCCCCGGCCTTCGCCCGCCGGGTTGAGCCGCGCGAGGATGGCGGGCAGGCGGGCGGCGACCTCGGCCTCGGTCATGCCGTTGGACAGCGCCGGGTCGTAATGCACGCGCAGGACAAGCATGTCGAAGGCGGTGAGGACCGTGTGGAAATTGTCGTCGTTGAAGACGGAATCCGGCAGGCGGTACAGGTCGTTCAGCGGGCCGATGGCCTGTGCGAGTTCCTCGTGCAGGCAGTCGCGCACCTCTTGCGGCGAAGTGTCCGAGGGTACGATGATCGCGGCGCGGTCGCGGCGGGTGAGGGTGGCCCAATCGGTGCTGCCATTGCCGCGCGCGGCGCGGTATTCGGCGAAAGAGCCGACGCGCGGCACTACGAAACAGGCGGCGGAGGGGACGGCGCGGCGCATTGCGGCGCGGGGCTGGAAGTCGACGGTGATGCTGGCGGTTTCGCCCGGGCGGACGGGGCGGATGTCGATGCCCGCTTCGTTGCGGATGCGCGATATGACGCGCGACAGATCTGCATGGGCCGAGGGCGGCACCTGACCCATCACTGCCACGCGGATCGGCCCCTCGAAGCGGGTGAGCACCGGCAGATCGCGGCCGCTTTCCAACCGGAAGCCGAGATCGAGAAAGTCGCGGGCCACGTCGATATTGCCACGCGCCACGGGCTGGCTGGCATGGGAATTGAAGCTTTGCATCGGCGCGAGTGCGACCCCCCGCATGACGGGGGCGGCGGTGTTCATGGCGACCGGGGTGTCGGTGGTCTGGACACAGCCGGAAAGCACGAAGGTCAGGGCCGCAAGGGCCGGAAGGATGCGCATGAGTGGCAGCTCTGCTTAAAGAATGAACCCAAGGGCCAACCGGCCCCACCGATATTCGGAACGGGGGAAGCGACCCCCGCACCGCCACACCGGGATCGGCGATGCCCCCGCATCGCCGCCCCGAAACCATTCCCATTTCGACCCTGACCTGCGTCCGGCGCGACAGCCAGACGGCCCGCGCAGCGCGAGACGGACAGCAGATCAAGCCATTGGAACACTGACAAGACGATCACCATTGAACACGGGAACGGATGCCCCCAATAGCATGTTAGCCAGTGTCGGTATCTGGACGTGCTGGTGTCAATTCCGGGAAAAGTCCAAGACGAAGGTCTGAACTACGGATCGTGGTGCCACAGGTGTTAACCCACTTCATCTGTGGCGAAATTGTGGCGGCCGATCACGGATTGTTACAGAAAATCGGGCGCTTGGCCGCAGAAGTTAATGCATTTGGGCGAAATCGTGGCGAGAGAGTGGCGAAACCGCCTGATTCGCTATCGACCCGAGCGCGCCATAAAGGCAAGTCTTTCAAAAAGATGAACGTCCTGTTCGTTCTTCAGCAAGGCCCCATGCAGGCGCGGCAGGGCAGGCCCGCCCTCGCGCCGCAGGTCTTCGGGAGAGAGGTCTTCGGCCAAGAGAAGGCGCAGCCAATCGAGCACTTCGGAGGTGGAGGGTTTCTTCTTGAGCCCCGGTATCTCACGCAATTCGTAAAACTGGGTTAACGCGGCGGTCAGCAGCGCGGGTTTGATGCCGGGGAAATGCACCTCGACGATGGCGCGCATCGTGTCGATGTCCGGAAAGCGGATGTAGTGAAAGAAACAGCGGCGCAGAAAGGCGTCGGGCAGCTCTTTCTCGTTGTTCGAGGTGATGATGACCACGGGGCGATGGGCGGCGCGGATGGTTTCGCCCGTCTCGTAGACGTGGAATTCCATCCGGTCGAGTTCTTGCAGCAGGTCATTGGGAAACTCGATATCGGCCTTGTCGATCTCATCGATCAGCAAAACCACCTTCGCAGGCGCAGAAAAAGCCTGCCAGAGTTTGCCCTTGCGGATGTAGTTCCGCACATCGTGAACGCGTTCATCGCCAAGCTGGCTGTCACGCAGGCGCGACACGGCGTCGTATTCATAAAGGCCCTGCTGCGCCTTGGTGGTGCTTTTCACATGCCATTCGATCAGCGGCAGGCCGAGGGCCTGCGCCACCTGGCGCGCCAGTTCCGTCTTGCCGGTGCCGGGTTCGCCCTTCACCAGCAGGGGGCGTTCCAAAGTGACCGCGGCATTGACCGCGACAGTCAGGTCTTCGGTGGCGACGTAACCGGAGGTTGAGGAAAACTTCATTTGGTTTCGCGGGGATGTCCTGTGGGCCATCTGCGACCCTAGCCCTGCGCGGTTTCCGTCGCAACTGCTAGTGACAAGTGCCACCCGATGGTCTAGATGCACCGCCAACAGGAGAGCGCCCATGCAAGCAGACCCCCTGTCGGCGCGATCCGACCAGACGGAGAGACGTGTGATGAAGCCCGAGGTGTTCCTTCCCGATGACTATCGTCCCGCCGAGGACGAGCCTTTCATGAATGATCGGCAGCTGGAGTATTTCCGGCGCAAGCTGATCAACTGGAAGGCCGAACTTCTGTCGCAATCCGCCGAGACGATCGACAACCTGCAGGACAGCGCCCGCAACGTGCCCGATCTGGCCGACCGGGCCAGCGAAGAGACGGACCGCGCGCTGGAACTGCGGACGCGGGACCGGCAGCGCAAGCTGGTGGCCAAGATCGACGCTGCGCTGCGGCGGATCGATAATGGCGAATACGGCTATTGCGAGATGACGGGTGAGCCGATCAGCCTGAAGCGGCTGGATGCGCGCCCGATCGCCACCATGACGCTGGAGGCGCAGGAGCGCCATGAGCGGCGCGAAAAGGTGCACCGCGACGACTGATCGCGGCCCGAGCGCGGGGATGGCCCCTTGTTTCAGGGGGCGGCAAGAGGGACAGTGACGCCGGGCCTTGTGCCCGGCGTTTTCGTTTCCGGTGGGATTTCAGGGGGTTGGTATGAGCCTGATCGGGCGGCAGGTCACCGTGCTGGGCGCGGGGGTGGCGGGGCTGGCGGTGGCGCGAGCCCTTGCCCTGCGCGGCGCGGCGGTGACGGTGCTGGAACAGGCCGATGCGATCCGCGAGGTGGGGGCAGGGCTGCAGGTATCGCCAAACGGGGCGGCGGTGCTGCGCGCGCTGGGCCTTGGCGCGGCGCTGGAGGCGGCGTCGGTGCGGGCCTCGGGCGTGGTGCTGAAGGATGGGCTGGACGGGGCGGCCGTGCTGCGGATGGATCTGGCGCGACTGCGCCCCGATCAGGGCTGGCACTTCGTCCATCGCGCCGATCTGATCGCGCTGCTTCTGGAGGGCGCGCGCGAGGCGGGGGTGGACGGGGGAAAGACCGGTTGCCGTGACGGCGCAGGGGGTGCGGCTGGAGGCCGATCTGATGATCGGGGCGGATGGGTTGCATTCGCCCGCGCGGCTGGCGCTGACGGGGAAGGTGGCGCCGTTCTTTACGCATCAGGTGGCGTGGCGGGCGGTCATTCCCGGGGATGCGTCAGACCCGGCGGAGGTGGAGGTCCATATGGGCCCCGGCAAGCATCTGGTCAGCTATCCGCTGCGCGGTGGGACCTTGCGCAACATCGTGGCGGTGGAGGAGCGGCGGCGTTGGGTCGAAGAGGGATGGTCGCTGCGCGATGATCCGATGGAGGTGCGGCTGGCCTTTGCGGGCTTTTCGCCCCGGGTGAAGGGCTGGCTGGATCGGGTGGAGGATGTCTGGCTTTGGGGCCTGTTCCGGCACCCTGTCGCGAAGGTCTGGCATCGCTGCATGCCTCTGGGATCATTGGCGATTCTGGGGGATGCGGCGCATCCGACGCTGCCCTTTCTGGCCCAAGGCGCGAATATGGCGCTGGAGGATGCATGGTCCTTGGCGGCGGCGCTGGCGGGGCATGACGGGGATGCGGCGGCGCTGGCGGCATGGGAGGCGGCGCGCAAGCCCCGCTGTGCCCGGATCGTGGAAGCAGCCAATGCCAATGCGCGGAACTACCACCTGTCGGGCGCGAAACGGGCCGTGGGCCATGGGCTTTTGCGGCTGTCAGGGATGGTTGCGCCGGGGCTGGCGCTGAAGCGGTTCGACTGGCTTTACGGGCATGATGTGACGGTGTGAGGGGCGGCATCGGTTGTGCCCTGTTTTGTGCCGCAAACTGTGCAGCAAACTGTGGGCACGCAGCGCGCGGTGGCGTCAGGGGCGATTAAGGTTAACGCTTGGCCACGGGGCGGCGGCTTTGGCACCCGTGCGGGCCGGGCTGTGGGAGGGGCGGTTTGGCCCGCCCCGTCCCGGATCGGTCATTCGTAGGTGAAGGTGCCGATTTCGCAGACATTGACCTCGGCGCGTTCCAGCACGTCGCCATCTTCGAATTCCGCGCGGAAGTCGAACATGCAGTAGCCGGTCGAATCGTCGAAGTTGATCACGACCGAGGACCCGGAGGGCAGGACGTCTTCGCCGAGGATGTCTTCCTCCCAGCTGCCCGATCCGGTGTTCGATCCGAAGAAGCGGACGATGGTGAAGCCGGTGTTGTTGATGATCGTCACGCGACGGTCGAGCGACAGGGCAGGCACGGCGCTGGAGAATGCGAGGGCGGCGGAAAGGGCGAGGGTGGCGAGTCGGCGCATGGCAGCTTCCTTGGGCAGCGGTTGAAACCGCCCAAGAGGCTAGTGGCCCGCCCTCTTGTCGCAAGCAAATATTAACGTGTGTTAATGCGTGATGCGCCGCATGTGTTTTGGCCGCATCACGCCCGCGTGAACACCTGCGATCAGGCGTCCAGTTCCACCCAGACCGGAACATGATCAGAGGGTTTCTCGCCCCCGCGCACGCCCTTGTCGATGCCTGCCTCGCGCAGGAGGTCGGCGCATTGCGGCGACAGGAGCAGGTGGTCGATGCGGATGCCGTTGTTCCGTTCCCATGCGCCCGCCTGATAATCCCAAAAGGAGTATTGCCCCGGGCGCGGGTCGCGGGCGCGGAAGGCATCGGTCAGGCCGAGATTGACGATGCGGCGGAAGGCGGCGCGGGTTTCGGGCAGGTAAAGCGCGTCGGTCAACCAAGCGTCAGGTTTGGCGGCATCCTGAGGGTCGGGGATCACGTTGTAATCGCCGCAGAAGGCGAGGGGGTCTTCGGTGGCCAGAAGTGCCTTCACCCGCGCCTCCATCCGCGCCATCCAGGCGAGTTTGTAGTCGTATTTCGGTCCCGGTACGGGGTTGCCATTGGGCAGATAAAGGCCGCAGACACGGATCGCGCGTTTTTCGCCGATCACGGTGGCCTCGATCCAGCGGGCCTGTTCGTCGCTGTCATCCCCCGGCAAGCCGCGCGTCACATCCTCAAGCGGCAGGCGCGACAGGATCGCCACGCCGTTGAAGCTTTTCTGCCCATGGGTTTCGACGCGGTACCCAATATCTTCGAAAAGCTCGCGCGGGAAACCTTCGTCCACCGACTTGATCTCCTGCAGGCAGACGACATCGGGCTTCGCCGCGCGCAGCCATGCGGGCAGGGCCTCGATCCGGGCTTTGATGCCGTTGATGTTGAATGTGGCGAGTTTCATGGGCATCTCCCTGTCCCCTCCGTTCTAGGCCGGAGGGGGCGGAGGAAACAAGTCAGGCCGTGGCGGCGAGACCTGTGCGGGCCGCCGCGAGCCAAAGCATGTCGAGGCGGCGCAGTTCGGCGGGGTCGAAACGATCCGCCTCTTCCCAGTAGCGGCCCGAGGGGACGTGATAGCCGAGGGCGTCTTCCCGCTTGAGCGCCTCATCGGCGAGGCGCAGGTCGAAGGGCAGGGGGCGGGCATGGGCGGTGCGGTCGCGGGGCACGCGCGGGAAGATCAGGCGCGAGGGGCCGAAGGAGAGGTTGAGCATCGCGCAGCCTTCCATCGCGGCAAGGATCATCAGGCGGGCCGACTTCGCCTCAAGGCTTTGCAGGGTGATGTCGGGGCGCAGGGGATCGGCGGTGCCGGTTCCATAGAAATGCGTCTGGCCCTTGGGGTAGTGCATGTCGCAACCGAAGGCCGCGATGACGCGGGGTTTCAGCGCATGCAGCGCCCAATAGGCCGTGGTGAAGGCCATGGTGCCGCCGGCATAAACAAAGCCGCCAAAGGCGTTTTGGGCGGGGACGAAGTCGTCTTCCGTGATGATGGCCTGCCCGTTGGTGGCGATGCCGCGCCGGGCTTCGGGGAAATCCCACGGGTAGATGTGATGCGTCCAATCGGGGCGCACGGCATGGGCGTTGTTGATCGCGACGACATGGTCGAAGGGCGCGCGGGTCCAGCGGGCCGCTTCGGTCACATTGGGGCCGGAGCCGAGCATGAGGACGCAGGTCATTGATTTCTCTCCACCATCTGTGGTGGAGAGGGTAGTGCGCGGAGACTAAATGACGAGGGAAAGCTGCCTAAAAAATGCAGATATCCCGATTACATCGAGAAAGAGGTCCCGCAACCGCACGAAGATGTGGCATTTGGATTCTGGATGACGAAACGCGCGCCGATCAATTCCTCGGTATAGTCGATGACGGCGTTCTGCAGGAAGGGCAGGGACACGGCATCGACCAGCACGCGCGCCCCGTCCTTTTCCAGCACGAGGTCATCGGCGGCGGGATCGTCAAGCTTGATGTCATACTGGAAGCCGGAGCAGCCGCCGCCTTCGACGGCGACGCGCAGCGCGCGTTCTTCACCCGTCGCCTCGCAGATTTCGCGCAGCCGTGCATAGGCGCGGTCGGTCACTTTCGGGGGAAGGGCGAGGTCCATGATGAAATCCGTGGTCCTGAGGGGCTGGTTGCAATATAGGCTACGGCCAAAGGCGGAACAAGAACAGGCAGATAGAGATGCTCGCCCCCTATGCCTGCCAGCCCGGCGCGTCGCGCGGGCGGCTGCACCCGGAACGCATGTCGTCTTTCCGGTCGCCGTTTCAGCGCGACCGGGACCGGATCATCCATTCCAGCGCCTTTCGGCGGCTGAAGCACAAGACGCAAGTGTTCGTGGAACATGAGGGCGATTACTACCGCACCCGCCTGACCCATTCGATCGAGGTGGCGCAGGTGGCGCGGACAATCTCGGGCGTCTTGGGCCTGAACACCGATCTGGCCGAGGCCATAGCCTTGGCGCATGACCTTGGGCATACGCCATTCGGGCATACCGGGGAGGATGCGCTTGGGCTGCTTATGGAGCCCTATGGCGGGTTCGACCACAACGCGCAGGCCTTGCGGATCGTGACGCGGTTGGAACGGCATTATGCGGATTTCGACGGGTTGAACCTGACATGGGAATCGCTGGAAGGCATCGCCAAGCACAATGGGCCGGTGGTGGGCCCCAATGCCGACAAGAAGCATGAGGGGCCGCTGCCCTATGCGCTGGCCGAGGTAAATGCGGCCTGGGATCTGGAGCTGGCCACCCATGCGAGCGCCGAGGCGCAGGTGGCGGCGATTGCGGATGACGTGGCCTATAGCCATCACGATCTGCATGACGGGCTGCGGTCGGGGCTGTTTTCGGAAGATGACCTGATGGAGTTGCCGGTGACGGGGCCTGCCTTCGAAGAGGTCGACCGGCTTTATCCGGGGTTGGAGAAGATGCGGCGGCGGCATGAGGCGCTGCGGCGGGTCTTTGGCCGGATGGTGGAGGATGTGATCGCCGTGGCGCAGAACCGTCTGGCGGCGGCGCAGCCGAAGTCGGTGGAGGATATCCGCCATCTGGGAACGACGGTGATCCGCTTTTCCAAGCCGCTGTATCAGGAGTTGAAGGCGATCCGGTCCTTCCTGTTCCACCGGATGTATCGCGCGCCCTCCGTCATGCAGGAGCGGGCGAAGGTCACGCGGATCGTCAATGACCTGTTCCCGCTGTTCATGGCGCGGCCCGATCTGCTGCCTGCCGAATGGCGCGCGGATATCGAGGCGGCGCGGGATGAGGTGACGCTGGCACGGATCGTGGCGGATTATGTGGCGGGGATGACGGACCGTTTCGCCATTCAGGAACATGCGCGGCTGATGGGGGGCGGGGCATGAGATACGTATGGGCGGCGCTGCTGGCGCTGGGGGCGGGGCCTGCGATGGCACAGATGCTGACCGAGGGCGAGGATCGGCGGAGCCTTCCTTTCACGGTGATGGATGGCAAGCCGATGCTGCCCGTGACGGTTGCGGGGCAGGACGGGGTGATGATGTTCGACCTTGGCACGCCGTCGCCCGTCTTTCTGAACCGGGGGGCGGCGGTGCTGCCGCCGGGGGTGGAGGTGGGGCGGGGCTTTGCCGCCTCGGGGCAGGAGATCGTGGTGCAGCTGCACGACGCGCCTGCCGTTGCTGTCGCGGGGCAGGCGCTGCCTTTGCCCGTCAAGGTGCAGAGCGGCGATTTCAGCTTTGCCGAAGCGGCGTTCGGGGCGGATTTCATGGGCTTTCTGGGCCTGCCTGCGGTGGCGGGCCATGCGGTGCTGCTGGATTACGGGCGCGCGGCGCTGAGCGTGATTGCCGTGCGGGACGGGGTCATGGCCGTAGCACCGCCCGATCCAAAGGATGTGATCGCGGCGCTGGATGTCCTGATGATCCCCGACGAGCTTCCCTTGGCTGTGGGGCGGATCGGGGAGGTTCCGATCCAGATCAGCCTTGATACGGGCGACAGCGGCACGGCCTATCTGACGCCCGCAACGCGCGCGCGGCTGGCGGCGGCGGGGTTGTTGGCCGAGGGGCCGACGGGGCTGTGGGAGCTGTCGGGGCTGACCTTGGGCGGGTCCTTGATGCTGCCCACGCCTGTCGCGCTGATCGAGGCGGGGGGCGAGGCGGATCATCGGGTCAGCGGCCAGCCGGATGAGCTGCGCCTTGGCGCAGCCTTCTTTGCGACCTATCCGACCTTGTGGGAGTTTCCGGCGCGGCGGGTGCTGATCCTGCGACCCGATGCGGCGATCCTTGCGGTGGCGGCGCCCTGACGGCGTCGCGCGCAGCGGGTCAGGCGCTGCGGCGGAAGGCGGAGATCCAGAGGAGGGCGAGCAGGGTCGACAGCACCACGTTCCAGCCCGCCATGGAGAGGCCGAACATCTGCCACGCGATCTCGTCGCAGCGGACGACCGCGCCCACATCGACATCGGGGTTCAAGAGATCGGCGGTGGAGAGGCCCGAGATGGAGCCTGCGCTGCAGGAGGCGAGGCCCTGCCACCAGCCCTGTTCCACCCCGACATGGAACGCACCGATCCCCGCCGCCGTCAGCGCCGCCAGCGCGCCGAGGATCGGCAGTGCGCGCCCCGGCAACCCGCGCCGCAGCACAAGCGCCAGCACGCCGATCACGATGGCCGCCGCGTGGGGCCAGCGCTGCCAGAGGCAAAGCTGGCAGGGGGCGAGGCCTGCCAAGTACTGAAAGCCGAAGGCGGCGGCCAGCACGGCGGCGGAACCGCCCGCGGCGAGAAGGATGGTGAAGGCGCGGGTGTCGGTGATCATGCGCCCCTATGAACAGGAGCGCGGGACGAAAGGCAAGCCTTGCGCCCCCTCTGCCCCGAATGCGGCTTTGCCGCAGGGGGCGGGGCATGGTTAACTTTGCCTGCGCGGATCGGCTGCGCCGGGGCGGAGTGGGACAGCATGGAATGGCGCGGACGCCGGGGCAGCCGGAACATCGAGGACCGCCGCCGCAGCGGTGGGGGCAGGCGCGGCGTTGGCATCGGCGGGGCGGGTATCCTGATCGTGCTGCTTTTGGGCTGGGCGCTTGGCGTGGATGTGACGCCGCTTTTGCAGCAGGGGCAGGGTCCGGCCGAGATCGGCGGCGCGGAACTGACGGCCGAGGATGTGGCGATGGGCGACTTCGTCTCGGTCACCCTTGCCGATACGGAAGAGGTCTGGTCCGCGCTGTTTGCCGAACAGCTGGGGCAGGAGTATCGCCCCCCGACGCTAGTCCTGTTCAAGGGGGCGACATCCTCGCCCTGTGGCGGGGCCTCGGGTGCGACGGGGCCCTTTTACTGCCCGGTGGATCGCAAGGTCTATCTCGACACGGCCTTTTTCACGGTGCTGGAGGATCGGCTGGGGGCGGGGGGCGATTTTGCGGCCGCCTATGTGGTGGCGCATGAGGTGGGCCATCACGTGCAGAACGAGCTGGGCATTCTGGATCAGACGATGCGGCTGCGCGCGCAGATGGACGAGGTGCAGTCGAACGAAGTGTCGGTCCGAGTGGAGTTGATGGCCGATTGTCTGGCGGGCGTCTGGGCGCATGCGGCGGCGGCCCGCTTTGGATCGGTGGAGCGCGGCGATGTGGAAGAGGCGATGAACGCCGCCGCCCGGATCGGTGACGACACGCTGCAGCGCGAGGCGGGACGGCGGCCCATGCCCGACAGTTTCACCCATGGCACGAGCGACCAGCGCATGCGGTGGTTCATCATCGGGCAGGCCTCTGGTCTGATCCAGAGTTGCGAGACCTTTCGCGCCCCGCGCCTGTGACCTGCGCGCATGGCGTTGACGCAGGCGAGGCAAGCGGCTAGACCCCGGATCAGGTGGCCCGAGTGGCGGAATGGTAGACGCAGCGGATTCAAAATCCGTCGCCGCAAGGCATGTCGGTTCGAGTCCGACCTTGGGCACCAGATTTAAGAAAGTATAAATTCCAAAGGGTTGCGGTTTTTCCCTGCCGTGACGGATCGCCGTGTACCGGATCTGTCACCAGCCCCTTGAGCCAGATCGGCCTCTGGCAGCCCGCCGCCAAATGAATCATGGAGCACAGGCGACGCGCGATCCGCTTCGAGAGCGTGACGGAATGCGGCGGCATTTTCTGGGGTCGGGCCTCGTCGCAGGGTGTCATGTGCAAGGCTGCACTCACCCCCTTAAAGGGTGACGGCCTAGCTGCAGGATACAGTCTGGCGACATCGCCAGAACATGACGGTCGCCACGAGGACGCCAATCAGTCATCGCGGAAATGGCAAGACGGGTTCGACAGGCGGCGCCTGCCTGGGCCGATTGGGAACAGTCCGTCGGTCGACGCCGAAGCCAATGTCCGCGCCGCCTTGGGCGCAGACTCCAATCCTGCGTAACTTACGAAAATCACTCTACGGCAAACCGGGCGCGGTTCAGATGAGGTCTGCCGCCGAGGTCTCATTGGGAGAGGGAGAGACCGTCGCGACGGCGGTTTTTGCGCGCGATGCTTCATCCTGTAGGGTTCCATCTACCGGCTGTCACGATGGACAGCCTCTACGATCCCTGACTCATCCAAAGGTCGGGGAATTGTTGCCAGATGCGCAACAATGGCGTCCGGAGAAGGGCATTATTGCCGATTCACGGAAGGCCAACCTAAGCTTTCAACCGCTGGTTCGGAACCCTTATCGCCCTGTGGTTGTAAACATGCGTCGAGGTATGACGTTCTCCGACACATGGTTCTGTTCATCAGAAGACGGGGACTGCGAGACATGCGCTTCAAATGGAAAGTTGTCCTGGCCTTGCTCTGTGCCGGGCTTATTCCCACGCTGGTACTTTTGAAGCTGGAACTGGAGCGTTTCGCGACCTTCTCGCATGAGGGTGCGATGAATGAGATCCAGACGTCCATGCAGCTGAAGGGACAGGCGGTGCAGGACTACGTGGATGACATCGTCAACCTCGCTCAGTCCATTTCCGATTTGCCGCAGACATCGATGGCACTTCACGACATGGATATTGCGGCGGATGCACTTGGCATGGAGACGTCCATCGTGCCGGACATGGCCGCCCTGTCTGCACGCTATGCGGAGCAGGAGAAGCGGACCGTTGGCGTTCCCGCCGGTGCTGCGGATCGCTGGGTCAAGGGTCTCGATCCGATGGCGATAAAGCTGCAGCATCTCTATGTGTCGGGCAATCCGAAGGAAATTGGACAAAAGCTGGAGCTTGATGACGCCGGGGACGGCAGTGCCTATTCAAAGATCCATGCCGAGTTGCATCCGGTCTTTCGTGATCTGCTTCGGCGCTATGGGTTCTACGATCTGTTTCTGATCGAGCCGCATCAAGGGCGCATCATCTATTCGGTCTTCAAGGAAGTGGACTATGGCACGTCCTTGAAGGATGGGCCCTTTGCCGAAACGACCTTCGGTCGAACCGTGCGCGACATGATCGAGGCAAATGGCGCAACGCCCTATATGTTCGCAGATTTCGAAGCCTATGAGCCGTCATACAACGATGAGGCCTTCTTCCTTTCCGTTCCCGTCATGCGGGACGGGCAGCTTCTGGGCGTTCTTGCGATACAGCTTCCCATCGATTTCTCGACCAGCCTTCTGAAGGCAGGAGAGTTCGAGCGCCAGACCCTTGAGACGGTGCTGATCGGACCGGATGACCGTTTGCGGTCCATCCCCAGAATGTCTGAGGGGTGGGATAGGGACGTGCCCGTGTCCGACCCTGCCATCACTTTGGCGCAGCAAGGCCAGTCGGGTGTGACCGAAATGCGCTCGCCACGCGGAGAGCCGGTCTTTGCTGCCTATCGCCCTCTGGCGGTTCCGGGCCTGAACTGGGTGATCCTGTCGCAAGTCGCCGTGGACGAAGTGCTGGCCGCTTCACAGGAAGTGGAGGCGCAGGCCCTGTGGATTGGCGGCATGGTGCTGGCGGGAACGGCCCTCGCCGGGCTCGTTCTATCGTTCTGGCTGTTGCGCCCGATCCGGCGGCTTGGAACGGATTTTCAAGATAGAACGTCAGGAGTGATCGAAAGCCTTCGGTCGGCGGCGCTGCAAGCCCGAGGTGCGGCAGAGACGATGGCCGCGACTGTGGAGCAAACGAGCCGACAGACGGCCTTTGTGAAGGAGGGATCAGAGCAGACGGCGGCAGATGTGGTGAGCGTTGCCGCGGCGGTCGAGCAGTTGTCGAGTTCGATCAGCGAGGTGGTCTCGGGCATCCAGCAGACAAACTCACTGGCCGGGGGGGCGTCAGAGCGTGCCGAGAAAGCGGCCATGCATCTGGCAGAATTGGAGAAGGTCGCCGGACGCATCACGGGGATCATGACCCTGATCAGTGACGTTGCACACCGAACGAACCTTTTGGCGCTGAACGCGGCGGTGGAAGCAAGCCATGCCGGAACGGCGGGACGCGGCTTTGCGGTTGTGGCAAGCGAGATACGCAAGCTCGCTGCGCGAACCACCGAGTCTGTCGAAGAGATTTCCGGTGAGGTGCGGTCGGTCATGTCAGCGGTGAATTGGGCCACCGAGACGACGCGTTCGATCGCATCCTCCATTGCGCAAGTGAATGATCAATCCCGTGGGATGGCGACCGCCGCTACGCAGCAGGGCGATGTGACCCATGACATCGCAGAGCGCATGTCCAGAACGGCGGGCCGGGTGAGCCGCTCGACCGAAAGTCTGGAAGAGGTTCTGAGCGCAACGCAGAACGCCAATCGTGCGGCGGGAGACGTGCTGGGGGGGGTGGAGTTGGTCCAGCGGGCGGCGGACACGATGGACGCCGCTCTCTCCGAGTTTGCGTCGCGGGTGCGAACAATCTGAACACGTAGGATGTAAGGCCGCCAGAAATCGCCTTCGGCGGTGGGGGCCGATCTGCTCGCGACGCATCTGCTGCATGATCGCAGAGACGCGGCAGGGGTGGACGTAGCAATCCCATCTGGGCGCTCGCACAGCGCGCAGGGCGCTTGCCGCGTCGAGCGGCGGTCTGCGCGGGTGGGTTACCCCTCTAACACTCCGCGCAACAGAAGCGTGCGTCGCACCTTGCGGATGTCGATCCGAGTGTTGGCCGCGCGCGCGGTCTGACCCCTTGGCTTGAAGGGGCGACCGCTGTCTGGAATGAAGCGGCGGCCAGAGATGACTTTCTTGAGTGCCGTCTTGATGACGGCAAGTCCGCTTGTCTTAAAGACGACACCGCTGACGCCTGCGCTGAACAGCTCGATCGCCGAGGCTTGACTGTCGCCGGTGAAGACGAGGATGGGGCAGCCCGCAGCCTTCTGCTTGATCGCCCTGACGGAGTCGAAGCCGACCATGCCCGGCATGTGGAGATCAAGAATGATCGACGTGAAGGATGTGTCTTGGTCCAGCGCTTGCGACAATTCCGCGAGGTCCCGGACGCTGACGCAGGTAAAGCGCCCCTTGGCCTCTAGCATGGAGGTGAGCGCGAAGGCGATCAGTTCGTCATCCTCGGCGATGAGTATTCGTTCCGTCTGTGTCGCGGCTTTCGGCCTGTCCTGCGCCGCAACAGCAAGCAGGCGGTCGATGGACCCGAGCTGCCCCATGCTGTCATCACGTTCCGCCACGGATGAAGCCGGGCTTGCGGGATCTGTCGTGGGCTTCAAGGGCGCTCCCCTCCCGGAACTTTAGTGTTCACCCGGCAAGCGCGGGTGCGAACTTGGCGTTTTTAGACACCGCATAACGTGCGAATGGCTATCACTACCACACCATTTGAAGAATTGAATTGCATCGCTCTCCAGTCCAATAAAATCATCAGACCTAGGTCGAAGAAATTTAAAAAATGGACAGACAGGAGGCGAATTAAAACATCCCGCAAGGAATATTGAACATACCATTCCGTAAATGGAACATACCAATAATTTCAAAATATCCTTAAGTATAATATTGAGGTGAATCGCGAAAAGTCGAAGGTGCCGCCTGCTGGGCGCAGGCGAAAGAAATTCCAAAACCCGCATGGTTTTGCGATGAAGGGGCAGAGACCGCATGGGATCGAGCGCGGGTCCAACCCGGAGGGCAGGAGGGAAAAAAGATAGAAAATAGTGAATGTTGTCAGGGTATTGAGGGCATATTGGGGTGGCCTGGTCAAGGCGCAGGTCCGTGCCGGGGCACCAGACCAGCAGGGACAGCAGCAGCCGCCGCCCGCCAGAGTCACTTTCATCCGATTCGCCCCTCTGTTTAAGACGCGGGCCTGCCCGCCCAAATGCCCAAGCGGCCGGTAGGAATGGGAAAGCCAGCCCAAACCGTGCTGACCTTATTTTAAAGGGGCCCGGGTCATTAATCAGACCTAGGTCTAATTCGAACATAGACCTTTCTCGAAAAGACGGCAGGACCATGGGCGTTAGTCCGGACGCCGAGATCATGCGAAAGCTGTGCCATGAGGAAACGCCGGGCGTTATTCGGCCCGCCAACAGCACAGGACGCTTTTCATGGTTACCGTCAACACGAATGACCTGCAGTTCATCCTGCAACAGATCAAGATCGCCGAGGCTGATGCCCGCGGTGAGCCGATTCTCGGGACGCTCGTTCCCACGAGCGAGCTGCCTTGGGGCCTGCGTCATGTCGATGGCAGCAACAACAACCTCGAGCCGGGCAAGGGCAGCTATGGGGCCGCCGGTCAGGAGTTCCCGCGTGCCACGACGGCGAGCTGGGTCAACGAGGGCGATGACGCGATGCGCTTCGGTCCGCCGATCCTGGGCACCGACGGCCTGCCGGTCGATTTCGGATTCCCGGGGGTTCCGGCTGGATATCTTCCGCTGGGGAACGGCCGTGGTCCGGGTGGGAGCGATCTTCCCGCAACCTACCTGAGCAACAACGACTATGCCGCGCAGATGGCCAATAACCCGGCCTTCGGCGCGCGCTCTGTCCAGCCCGGCGACGTGGTGGATGCCGATCCGCGGATCATCTCGAACCTCATCGTCGACCAGACGATGAACAACCCCGCCGTGCTGATCACCGCCTTCCAGGTGGCCGGTCATCCCGATCCGTACACGGCCGCCGGTCTGATCCAGAACCTGTATTCGAGCTATAAGGCAGAGGTGGCCGCCGGTAACACGGTCGAGGCTGATGGCCTGAAGACCGCGATCCTGACCGAGCTTGATCAGGCTGGCCTGCCCTATGAGGCGAGCCTGAACGGCGATCTGGCAAAGCTGACGATCGCGGTTCCGAACGTCGCGCCGGACGAGGGCCTGTCAGCGCCCTTCAACTCTTGGATGACCTTCTTCGGCCAGTTCTTCAGCCACGGCCTCGATCTGGTTCAGAAGGGCGGCAACGGGTCTGTCTACATCCCGCTGCAGCCGGATGATCCGCTGTACAACCCGGCATCGCCGAACACGAATTTCATGGTCATCACCCGGGCGACGCAGAACGCGAACGGCGAGACGACCAACCTCGTCACCCCCTTCGTGGACCAGAACCAGACCTACACGTCGCATCCGTCGCATCAGGTGTTCCTGCGGGAATACGTCCTTGTCGATGGCAAGCCCGTGCCGACCGGCTGGCTTCTGAACGGCAACGAGGCCTCTGGCGGTGGGTTGGCGACCTGGGCCGATGTGAAGGCGCAGGCGCTGAACATCCTCGGCATTGAACTGAACGACATGAACGTTCATTCCGTGCCGCTGCTGGCCACCGACCCCTATGGCAACTTCATTCCGGGCGAGAACGGCCTGCCGCAGATCATCAAGATGGTGAATGGCGTGCAGACGAAGATCGAGGGCAATCTTGCCCTTCCCGTCGACACGATCGGCGCGGTTTCCGCTGGTGTGGCCTTCCTGGATGACATCGCCCACAACGCGACCCCCGGCTTCTTCGACCCGGATGGTCCTGGCCCGATCGGACTGGTCGAAAAGCTGGCGGACGCCGATACAGACGTCAGCGTGGCGACGGATCGTCAGCGGGCGGGCACCTATGACAACGAACTCCTCGATGCGCATTACATCGCCGGGGATGGTCGTGCGAACGAGAACATCGGTCTGACCACTGTGCACCACGTTTTCCATTCGGAGCACAACCGTCAGGTCGAGTTGATGAAGAACATTCTCATCAACGATGCCAAGGCGATCCTGCTGGAAACCGGTGACGTTGTGGCCGCGACGGCCTTCCTGAACGAGTGGCTGGCGACGCCGTTCGACACGGCGGCGGATCTGGCGGCTGCCACGATCGAGTCGCTGGCGTGGAACGGGGCCCGCATGTTCCAGTCGGCCAAGTTCGTGACCGAGATGCAGTACCAGCATCTGGTCTTCGAAGAATTTGCCCGTAAGGTGCAGCCCTTCGTGAACGTCTTCGTGCAATACGACGGCGTGCTGGACCCGGCCATCGTCAGCGAATTCGCGCACACCGTCTATCGCTTTGGCCATTCCATGCTGAACGAGACGGTTGATCGCTATGACGCGAACTTCAATGCCCAACATATCGACCTGATCTCCGCCTTCCTGAATCCGGTTGAATTCGCCAACAGCGGTGTGGATGCGGATGCCGCCGCCGGTGCCATCGTGCGCGGGATGACCCGCCAGCAGGGCAACGAGATCGACGAATTCGTGACCGAGGCGCTGCGCAACAACCTTGTTGGCCTGCCTCTCGACCTTGCGGCAATCAACATCGCGCGTGGTCGCGAAACCGGCATCCCGTCGCTGAACGAGGCGCGCGCCCAGTTCTTTGCGGGATCTTCGGACAGCCAGATCAAGCCCTATACGAGCTGGTTCGACTTCGCGATGAACCTGAAGCATCCGGTGTCGATCATCAACTTCATCGCATCCTACGGGACGCATCAGAGCATCGTCGACGCGCAGACGGTGGAGGAAAAGCGTGAGGCCGCCTGCAAGCTGGTCTTCGCCGACCCCACCTCGCCGCCTGACCGGCTCGATTTCCTGCACGGAACCGGGGCTTATGCTGGGGGCGACCTTGGCGGTCTGAACAATGTCGACTTCTGGGTCGGCGGTCTGGCCGAAAAGAAGATGGTCTTCGGCGGCATGCTGGGATCGACGTTCAACTTCGTGTTCGAGGTCCAGCTGGAGGCACTGCAGGACGCGGATCGGTTCTACTACCTGACGCGCCTTGCGAACCTGAACCTGACCGCGCAGATGGAGAACAACAAGTTCTCTGATATCATCCACCGGAACACCGACGCGACCCATCTTCCGGGTGACGTCTTCTCGACCCCCGATTTCTTCATCGAGGCCGATCAGTCCAAGCAGTTCAACGCGGGCCTTGGCGGGGCTGACCCGACTGAGGGCGGTGATATGATCCTGTCCGCCATGATGCCGAAGGTCATCCGGGTGGATGCGAACGGTGACAGCATCAGCGAGTACGTGCGCTTTGTCGGTGCCGAGCATGTCGTCATGGGCGGCACGAACGGCAATGACATCCTGATCGGCGGCAAGGGCGACGACACCTTCTGGGGTGACGCTGGCAATGACCGGATGGAAGGCGGCGAAGGCAACGACTTCTTCTTCGGCGGCGACGGCGACGACATCATCACGGACGAGTTCGGCGATGACGAAGTCCGCTCTGGCGCGGGTGACGACGTGGTCACGGCAGGCCAGGGCATCAACCTGATCATCACCGATACCGGCAGCGACTTCGTCGTGGGCGGTGCGGACACCGATGACCTTCTGCTGGGTCAGGACAATGACTTTGGCCGTGGCAGCGTCGGCGGCGGCATGATCATGGGCGGTGAAGGCAACGACTGGCTGGAGTCTGGCGGGTCCAACAACCTGATCCTTGGCGACAACGGCGACCTCGTGCAGGGGCTGCCCATCAAGCGCAGCGTCGACAGCTCGATCGTCGGTCACGACGTTCTCGTCGGCGGACCCGGCAACGACGACTTCGACGCCGAAACCGGCGACGACATCATGATCGGCGGCTCGGGCACGAACAAGTTCTTCGGTCAGCTCGGTTTCGACTGGGCGAGCCATGCGAACACCCCGGAAGGGGTGACGGCCGACATGCTCAACCGTTTGTTCGCCCCTCCTGCGGTGGCGGCTTCTCCGGCAACGGTGCTGGATCGCTATTCGCAGACCGAGGCACTGTCCGGCTCGGCCCATTCCGACGTCCTGAATGGCGACGAACAGGCCGATCTGACGGTCGATCACGCCCTGCTTGACCGGAACGTGTCGCTGATCAACGGGATGGATGCTTTCCTTGCCGGTGTGGACGAGGCGGGCGAGATTCGCTTCAGCTCTGGCAACATGATCCTTGGCGGTGGCGGCAGCGACATCATCAACGGCCGGGGCGGCAACGACCTGATCGACGGTGACCACTTCATCAACGCCAAGATCCGGGTCACGCCGGAGAATGGGGATCCGGCCTACCTCGTCTCGGGGATGTCCGAGATTCATGCGAAACTTTTCACTGGAGAGATCAAGCCGCGCGAACTGAGCATCTGGCGCGAAGTGGCGGATGGATCCGCGGCGGCTGATGTCGACGTTGCCGAATACTCTGGCAATCTGGCTGACTACACGATCGAGGGTTTCGACAGCTTGACCGGTGTTGCCACCGACCTTGACGGGGACGGCTGGATTTCGATCACCGACACGCGTGCCGCTGGCACCGATGGCGTGGACCTGGTCAAGAATGTGGAACGCGCTCTGTTTGCCGATGGCACTGTGAAGATCGCGCTGCACGACAACCGGATCGCCGACGGGCGGGTCGCGCTGACTGCAGACGGCCAGGCCAGCGTCGACGGCCAGCCGGTGGGTGTGGCCGGGCAGGTCCTGCGGGCTTCGATGGCGACGGTGACGGATCGGGACAACCGGTCGGCCGACAACCTGACGGGCACGATCGGCAATGGGGTCGAATACCGCTGGCAGGTCGAGACGGCCGCCGGAAGCGGCGAGTTCGTCGACATCCTGCGCATCGTCGCGGATAACTTCGCGCCGGTGACGGGGCAAAGCTACACGGTTTCCGCTGCGGAAGATGGGCTGGCGATCCGTGCCGTGGCACGCTTCGTCGATGCGAAGGGGGCCATCGAGACGGTCTATTCCAACGCCAATGAAGGCGGCAACCCGCCGGAGCCTTTCCCGGCCACGGGTGCGCCTGTCATCAGCGACACGACGCCGACGGAAAATCAGGTCCTGAGCGCGAACGTGACCTCGATCGCGGACGAAAACGGGCTGGGGGCCTTCTCCTACCAGTGGCAGTCCTCAACGAATGGCGTGGACTGGGCGAATATCCCGGGTGCCAATGCGGCCACCTATCAGCCCGGTCAGGCGCTGGTCGGTGCCTCCCTGCGGCTTGAAGTGAGCTTCGTCGACGGTCTGGGCTTCACTGAGGTGCTGTATTCGACGCCCACCGCCCCGGTGGTGGACTCCAACGTCGCGCCGACTGGTGCGCCCGTCATCAGCGACACCACGCCGACGGAAAACCAGGTCCTGACCGCGAACGTGACCTCGATCGCTGACGCGAATGGGTTGGGGGCCTTCTCCTATCAGTGGCAGTCCTCAACGAATGGCGTGGACTGGGCGAATATCCCGGGTGCCAACGCGGCAAGCTATCAGCCCGGTCAGGCGCTGGTCGGTGCGTCTCTGCGGCTGCAAGTGAGCTTCACCGACGGCGAAGGTACTCTGGAGACCGTTCTTTCGGTACCCACCGCCGCCGTGGTGGACTCCAACGTCGCGCCCACCGGTGCGCTGACCATCAGCGACACCACCCCGCAGTCGGGCCAGACGCTGTTTGCCAACACGCTTGCCATTCAGGATCAGAACGGGTTCAACCCGCTGACCACGCCGCAGACTTTCCAGTGGCAATCCTCTTCGGATGGCGTGACCTGGACGAACATCGACGGTGCGACCGGCGTGACCTTCCAGCCCGGTGCAACACAAGTTGGGCTGCAACTGCGCGCCAGCGTCACCTTCACCGATGGCGAGGCAACGGTGGAAACCGTGACCTCCGCAGCGACACGTGCCGTCGGCAACACGATCAACGGTACGAATGCCGCCAATACCCTGAATGGCACGGCTGGAGATGACGTCATCACGGGTCGCGACGGAAATGATACGATCTCGGCCGGCGCCGGCGACGACGTCATCGTGTGGAACACGGATCTGCCCGTGGCAGGATCCCCCGACGGGAACGATGTTGTCGATGGCGGCACAGAAGGCACGCTCGGAGACACGTTCCAGATTAACGGCAACTTTTTGGCCGAACGGTTCCGGGTCTACACAGCCGACGCATGGGCGGCTTCTCAACCTGGCCGGACGTCGGTCGCGGGTACCGAGATCGTGATCACTCGGGCGACCGCCAACATCATTGGGGGGGGCTTCGGTGGCGAAACCGTTATTGGCCAACTGCGCGAAATCGAAGAAATCGTCATCAACAGCGTGGACCAAGTGTCGGCAAACAACGGAAACGGTACCGTCGACGGTGGGACAATCGGTGGCGACACCGTGCAGATCTTCGGTAACTTCACCAACACCAGCCTGAATTATTCAACCATTACGATCAATGGGAACTCGGGCAACGATACGGTGGATATCTCCAATCTGGACTCCGCCCACCGCATTGTGTTCCGCTCGGCGGGCGGCAATGACACGGTGGTCGGCACGCTCCGCGCTGAGGACGTGATCGAGGTTCCGGCTGGTGCCGACCCGGCAAGCTATTCGCCGTCGGCGAATACCGACGGCACCGTGACCATGTCGAACGGAACCCATTCGGTGACCTTCAGCGGCACGATCGATGCCCTGCCGACGCTGTCTCCGGAAGGGTCTTTCCATCACGGCGGGGACGCTGCGGGTGGCGGCACGGGTGGCGGCACGGGTGGCGGTGTCACTCCTGCGCTTCTGACGGCGCGCGATGCGGCGGGTCTGCTGGACCTTGTGCGTGGGATCAACCCGGATGGGAATGACGATGCGGCGAATGCGCTGGGTGTCCGCACCCTGACGGGGATCGACAACAATCCCGACAACCCGACGATGGGCGCGCATGGCGAACCCTTCATCCGCATCACGCCCAACCGTTCGGGCGAGTTGGAAGCCGGTGGCGTCAAC
>VYLE01000323.1_pt1 | contig 42579 bp, 38 predicted proteins | sample 5114391 | NCBI WGS metagenome assembly VYLE01 (sample SAMN12291771, study PRJNA351875) | freshwater metagenome | isolation source: freshwater lake | place: USA: Michigan, Kent Lake | collected 2013-08-15
GGCGCTCGCGGCCAGCGCCAGCACCGCGATGGCGCGATCGATCGGCGCCGCGCGGCGCGCGGCCTGCGCGATGGCGCGCATCTCGTCCGACACCGCGGGACCATTGTCCGGCGCGAATGGGTCGACCCCGGAGACGTCCCAGAGCAGCGTCGCGGTGTGCTCCAGCGTGTCGTTCTCGGCGAGGTCGACGCAATTGACGCCGCGATAGATCGGGCCGTCCTCGGTGATGGTCGAGATCTCGGTGTCGAGCACCGGCAGATCGGCATCGAAGCTGCGCAGGCCGCGCGGCTCCGGCGAGGGGACACGCCGCTCCTTGAGGGCGCGGACATCCTCGGCGCGGTAGCGGTTCCGACGCGAATCCGGCGTCGGCTCGGAGCGGATCAGGCCGCGGCTGACATAGGCGTAGAGCGTCGCCGGCGAGATCGCGAGTTCGGCGGCGGCTTCCCGGGCGGAGAGGTAGAGCTCACCGGAATTTTTCATATTGATTTATGTAATCAAGATTGATCAATCTGTCGAGTGGCCTGATTTTCTCCGCGTGAACAGGAGACCAAAGGCCATGAACATCCACCTCACCAAGAGCCAGATCGGGCTGGACGGCGTCGCCGCGGCCGAAACCGCGCTGAGCCATGTCGACGGCGAGCGCGGCGCGCTGATCATCGCCGGCGAGCATGTCGGCCGGCTGGCCGCCACATCGCGCTTCGAGGGCGTCACCGCCCGGCTCTGGAACGGTGCCAGCCTGACCACGCTCAGCGAGGCCAATGTCCGGGCGAGCCTGGGCGCGGCGCGCGAGCGGGCCTTTGCGCGGCTGCCGGATCTGCTGCCGGCGACGCGCGGCATGGGCATCGTCGACGGGTTTCGCGCAGCCATCGCGGGACTGCGGGCCGAGCCCGGGCTCGCGCATGAGGCGACCATCGTCGGCGCATGTCCGGTGATCGCGGGCGCGCTGGTGCGGCGCGCCAGGGGATTGGAGCCGGTTGCGCCCGATCCGGACGCCAGCCATGCCGCCGACACTTTGCGCATGCTGCACGGGCGCACGCCCGAGCCGCGCGAGGTCACGGCGCTCGACGCCTATCTCGTCACCGCCAGCGACCACGGCATGAACGCCTCGACCTTCACCGCGCGCGTGGTGGCCTCGACCCAGGCCGACCTGTTCGCGGCGGTGACCGCGGGCTATTGCGCGCTCACCGGCCCGCTGCATGGCGGCGCGCCGGAGCCGGTGCTGGAGATGCTGGATGCGATCGGCTCGCGCGCGCGCATCAAGCCCTGGGTCGATGCGGCGCTGGCGCGCGGCGAGCGGCTGATGGGATTCGGCCACCGCGTCTACCGCGTGCGCGATCCGCGCGCCGACGTGCTCAAGACCGCGATCGAGGCGCTGGCCGCCGATGGTGCCGACCTGCCCTTTGCCGGCGAGGTCGAGGCCTATATCCGCGACGCGCTGCGCAGGAAGAATCCGGAACGGCCGCTGGAGACCAATGTGGAGTTCTTCACCGCGATCCTGCTCGATGCGCTGAAGATCCCGCGCCAGGCCTTCACGCCGATCTTCGCCGTGGCGCGCAGCGCCGGCTGGACCGCCCATGCGCGCGAGCAGCAGCGCACGGGCCGGCTGATCCGGCCGAGTTCGTCCTATGTGGGAGCGATGCCGGCGTGAGGCGCGCGCTATCCCTCTCCCCTTGTGGGAGAGGGTGGCTCGCCGCGTCAGCGGCGAGACGGGTGAGGGGTATGTCTCCGCAAACGCTGGACTTGAGTGGGACTAGGCATACCCCTCATCCGGCGCCATAGCCGAAGCTTCGCTTCGGCGTTCTCAAGGACGGCGGCCGAAGGCCTCCAATGCCACCTTCTCCCACCAGGAGAGAAGGGAGAAGAGAGCGCGGCAGCCCTACGCCTCGCGCACCACGGTCTTGAGATAATTATACGCCTTGATGATCTCGATCAGGCGATCCTCGGTGGAGCGGTCGCCGCCGTTCGCATCGGGGTGGTGCTGCTTGACCAGCGCCTTGTACTTGGCCTTGACGTCGGCGAGCGTCGACTCGGGGCCGAGGCCCATGACCTGGAGCGCCTTGCGCTCGGCGTTCATCACCTTGCGGGTTTCCGCCTTGGGCGGCGCGTCCGGGCCCTTGCGCCAGCCGGTGCGGCCGTTGAGCTCCTGGAACATGCTGAACGGATCGAACGCGCCGTCGATCTCCGCTTCCGCGCCCTTCTTGACGCCGCCATTGGCGCCCATCTTCCAGGTCGGACGGTGACCAGTGAGCGCGTCCTTCTGATAGCGCGCGACGGCGTCGGCGTTCATGCCGGAGAAGAAATTGTAGTTCTGGTTGTACTCGCGCACATGGTCGAGACAGAAGTGCCAGTATTCGCGCTGGTTCTCGCGGCCCTTCGGCGCGCGATGCGAGCCCTTGTTCTGGCATCCGGTCCATTCGCACGGCACCGCGGTGTCGCGCGGCTTCACCTCGGGCTGCTTGCCCCGCGGCTTCACGCGGATGGAGTCGAAGAATTTCGATGAATCGATCGGCATGACTGACTTTGACTACGCAATGCAAAAACCTTCAAGTCTTGACATTGCAATTAGCTGCAAACCCGGTCGCGATGACGCGAGCTTTAGACGTTGACGGAGCGCGATTGCCGCACCTTAATGGCACACATGGCCATGCGAGACACTATCAGCAACAAGTTGCAGGAAGCTTTCACGCCCGAAAGCCTCGATGTCATCGACGAGTCACATCTGCATGAGGGCCATGCCGGCCATCGGCCGAGCGGCGAGACGCATTTTCGCGTCTATATCGTATCGCCGGCCTTCAAAGGGAAGAGCCGGGTCGATCGCCACCGCATGATAAATGCGGCTTTGGCCGCGGAACTCGCAGGCAGCGTGCACGCGCTGGCGATCCAGGCCAAGGCGCCGGGCGAAGGCTGAGGCGCGCCCCACCCTGGCGAGCAGGGCAATCGCATATGGCGTGTACTATGTGGCGGCATCCGCGGTGAGCTCCCTCCCCCGCGTGCGGGGGAGGGCTGGGGAGAGGGCTGTCTCAGCAATGGGATTGTTGAGAATTGCACCGCGCTGATCAGAACGACGTCCCCGCCCGCCGCGGCCTTGCCTCTTCCATCTCGGCCTCGCGCGGCACCGGGGAGATGCGCAGGGCGGTGATGCGGTTGCGCTCGCGGCGCAGGACGCGGAAGCGGAAGCCGTGGAAGGTGAAGCTCTGGCCGCGATCGGGGATCGAGCGCGCCTCGTGAATGACGAGGCCGGCGACCGTTGTTGCCTCTTCGTCGGGCAGGTGCCAGTCCATGGCGCGGTTGAGATCGCGGATCGGCACCGAGCCGTCGACCACGACCGAGCCGTCCGGCTGGGCGCGCACGCCGGCCACCACGACGTCGTGCTCGTCCGAGATGTCGCCGACGATCTCCTCCAGAATGTCCTCCAGCGTCACGAGACCCTCGACTTCGCCATACTCGTCGACGACGAGCGCGAAATGGGTCTTGCGGCGGCGGAACGCCTTGAGCTGCTCGGAGACGGGCCGCATCTCCGGCACGAACCAGGGCGGCAGCGCGATGGTTGAGACGTCGATGCGCGAGGTGTCGCCGTCGGCGGCGCGGATGGCGCGCAGCAGATCCTTGGCGTGCAGCACGCCGATGATGTTCTCCGGCTTCTCGCGCCACAGCGGGATGCGGGTGTATTCGGTCGCCAGCACCTCGCGCACCAGCTCCTCCGCCGGCAGGTCGGCGTTGATCATCATCATCTCGGTGCGATGGATCATGACGTCGGAGACCTGGAGCTCGCGCAGGTCGAGCAGGCCGCCGAGCATGTCGCGGTCCTGCTTCTCGACCTTGCCCTCGTGATGCAGCAAATCGACGGCGCCGCGCAGGCGCTCGGTCGGCGACAGGATCGCCTGGTGCTCGCCGGCAAGGCCGAACAGCCGCATCAACAGGCGCACGATCACTTCGACGATCTTGAGCAGCGGGCCCAGCACATACATGGTCAGCCGCATTGGCCGCGCCACCGCGAGCGCCATGCGGTCCGGCGCGTTGATGGCGATGGTCTTGGGCAGCACCTCCGCGAAGATCACCACCAGCGCCGTCATCACGCCGGTGGCATAGAGCACGCCGACATCGCCGAACCAGGCCGTGAAGATGCCGGTCGCCAGCGCCGAGGCGCCGATATTGGCGATGTTGTTGCCGAGCAGCAGCGCGCCGATCAGGCGCTCGCGCATGTCGAGCAGTTCGGAGACGACGTCGGCGTCGCGGTTGCCCTGCTTGGAGAGGCGCAGCATGCTGGCGCGGGAGGCGCCGGTCAGCGCGGTCTCGCTCGCGGCGAAGAAGCCCGAGACGAGCAGGCAGAGAATGACGATCGTGAATCCGAGCCAGTCCATCAGCCACTCAATGGAAGTTGGGCGTGCGCGTCAGGCCTTCTGCGCAAGCTTCTCTTTCAGGAAATCCCGCACCGGCACCGGCTCGACGTCCTTGGCGATCACCGCGCGCCCGACCGCCTCCAGCAGGATGAAGGTGAGCTTGCCGCGCTTGACCTTCTTGTCCTGCGCCATCAGCGCCATCAAGGCATCCGCGTCGGCAAGACCCTCCTGCGAAAAGCCGGCGATGTCCTGCAGGCGCGTCGGCAGACCGGCCTCGATCAGATGCCGCTCGACGCGTGCCGCATCGTTGTCGCCGATCATGCCGAGCCGCGCGGAAAACTGCGCCGCCAGCGTCATGCCGATGGCAACGCCCTCGCCGTGGAACAGGCGGTCGGAGAAACCGGTCGCCGCCTCCAGCGCATGACCGAAGGTGTGGCCGAGATTGAGCAGCGCGCGCTCGCCGGTCTCGCGCTCGTCGCGCGCGACCACGCCGGCCTTGGCGCGGCAGGAGGTCGCGATCGCATGCTCGCGCGCCGGGCCACCCTTGACGATGTCGGCATGGTTCTTTTCCAGCCAGGCGAAGAACGCCTCGTCGCCGAGCACGCCGTATTTGGCGACCTCGGCATAGCCGGCGCGGAACTGGCGCGGCGACAGCGTATCGAGCACCGCGGTGTCGGCGATGACAAGCACCGGCTGGTGGAAGGCGCCGAGCAGATTCTTGCCCTGCGGCGAATTGATGCCGGTCTTGCCGCCGACCGACGAATCGACCTGCGCCAGCAGCGAGGTCGGCACCTGCACGAAATCGACGCCGCGGCGCAGGATCGCGGCAGCAAAGCCGGCGAGATCGCCGACCACGCCGCCGCCGAGCGCGATGACGAGATCGTTGCGCTCGATCTTCGCCGCGATCATCGCCTCGCTGACCTTCTCGAGGCCGGCATAGGTCTTGGAGATCTCGCCTTCCTCGACGATGACGCGCGAGGTCGGAATGCCTGCGGCCGCGAGCGAGGCCTCGGCGGGTTCGAGCCAGTGCTTGGCAACGGTGCGGTCGGTGACGATGGCGGTGCGCACGCCGGGGCGCAGCGCGGCCACCCGCTCACCGAGCGAGGACAGCACGCCGCGGCCGATCACGATGTCATAGGCGCGATTCTCCAGCGCGACGCCGACATGGACCGGATCGGACGGTTTCAAAGGCGCAGTCATCGTCATGCACTCGCAACGTCGGCAGGAGGCTGGGCCGCGGCGGGCGCACCGCAGAGATGGGCGTGCAGCGCCTCGACGCATTCGTCGACGATCTTGTCGTGCGGCACCTCGCGCGAGGCGATGGTGAGGTCGGCCTTCGCGTAAGTGGGCTCGCGCTCGGCGAGCAGGCGCGTCATGGTGCCTTCGGGATCGGCGGTCTGCAGCAGCGGCCGGTCGGCGCGGCGCCGTACGCGGCGCATGATGACGTCGTGGTCCGCCTTCAGCCAGATCGAGATCGCCCTGGCGGCGATGCGGGTGCGCGTCTCCTCGCGCATGAAGGCGCCGCCGCCGGTCGCCAGCACCACCGGCCCGCCGTCGAGCAGCCGCGCGATCACCCGCGCCTCGCCGTCGCGGAAATGCGGCTCGCCATGCTGCTCGAAGATTTCCGGTATGGTCATGCCGGCCGCCGTCTCGATCTCGGTGTCGGCATCGACGAAGGGCAGCTTCAGCCGCAGCGCCAGCCGCCGGCCGACGGTGGATTTGCCGACCCCCATCATGCCGACCAGCACGATCGAACGCGCGCCGAGCGCCGACAGGATGTCGGCCTCGGGGGACGCGGGAATCGGCAGCACGGCGTCGGACATGGCGTTCGGTCTGGATCTCGCTCGATCTGCCGCCAGGAGCGGCCTGCTGTCCGCACCTATACGACCCCCTCGGGGCCCTCGCCAGAGGACTCTTGCCACGAAACGGCGAACATGTTGGATGATTTCATTGGTTAATTCGCTCTCCGGACCGCACCGATGCCCAGCCTGTTCCGCTTCCTGACGGTCGTCGCCGTGATCGCCGGCATCGCCTATGGGGCGGTGTTCGCGCTGGCGAACTTCGTCAATCCGAAGCCGCGGGAAATGACGGTGACGATCCCGCCTGACAAGTTTCTCAAGAAATAGCCGCTAGCCTTCCCGGCATGCGCGCCAAACCAGCCAAACGCCCCTCCCCCGATTCACGGCTCACCGGCCTGTTCCTCGACATGCTCGCGGCGGAACAGGGCGCCGGCCCCAACACGCTCGATGCCTATCGCCGCGACCTCGAGGATCTCTCGGCGTTTCTCGGCCGCAGCGGCCGCAGCTTCGCCGATGCCGACACGCAGGCCCTGCGCGACTATCTGTCCGATCTCGATGCGCGCGGCTTCAAATCCTCCAGCGTGGCGCGGCGCCTGTCGGCGCTGCGCCACCTGTTCCGCTTCCTGCTGAACGAGCGCGTCCGATCTGAGGATCCCGCCGCGATCCTGTCGGGCCCGAAGCGCGGCCGCGGCCTGCCGAAAGTATTGTCGATATCGGATGTCGACCGCATGCTGCGAAAAGCCAAGGAGATGAGCGAGATGGGGGACATCTCGCCGTCGCAGCGGCTGCGGCACTTGCGGCTCTATTGCCTCTTGGAGGTGCTCTACGCCACGGGCCTGCGCGTCTCCGAACTGGTATCGCTGCCGCGCTCGGCGGCCAAGCGCGACGCCCGCATGATCGTGGTGCGCGGCAAGGGCGACAAGGAACGGCTGGTGCCGCTCAACGAGGCCGCGCGGCAGGCCATGGCGGATTATCTCGCCGCGACCGATGCGGCCAAGGTGAATACCAAGTCGGAGAAGAAGGACGGCCTCGCCGCCTCGAAATGGCTGTTTCCCTCCTTCGGCGAGAGCGGTCACCTCACCCGGCAGCATTTCGCCCGCGACCTCAAGGAGCTCGCGGTCGCCTCCGGCCTGCAGGCCCGGCTGGTGTCGCCGCACGTGCTGCGCCACGCCTTCGCCAGCCATCTGCTGCACAACGGCGCCGATTTGCGCATCGTGCAGACGCTGCTCGGACATACCGACATTTCGACGACGCAGATCTACACCCATGTGGTGGAGGAGCGGCTGAAGAGCCTGGTGCGCGACCTGCACCCGCTGGCGGAGGGTTAGGTGCGGGAGGATATTGACGTCGTCCCGGCGAAGGCCGGGACCCATACCGCGTGATCTGTCTGTGCGGGGATCATGCCAGTACCGCGGGACGGCTGAATAACGAGACGTCGCCAAACGACTCCCTGGGGTTATGGGTCCCGGCCTTCGCCGGGACGACAAGTAGAACCGCCTTGACTTCGGCCACTTCTCCGCAGAAAGAGCCGTGGCCCCTCGCCTGATTTGCCGCGCTCCCGCGAGCGCACAGGTCAAGCCCTTGAAGAAGCTTAACTTCTTGCCGCACGCCGCCCCGCTTCGCTCTTCCGTCCCGTCCTTCCTATATTGAGTTGATGCCAGACCCGATGCGCAGCTATCTCGACTTCGAAAAGCCCGTCGCCGAGCTCGATTCCAAGCTCGACGAATTGCGCACGCTGGCGGCCTCCGGCACCGACATCACCGACGAGATCGGGCGGATCGAGGACAAGGCGGCGCAGGCGCTGGCCGACCTCTATGCCAGCCTGACGCCCTGGCAGAAGACGCTGGTGGCGCGGCATCCGCAGCGGCCGCATTTCAACGATTTCATCCGGGGCCTGATCACCGAATTCACCCCGCTCGCCGGCGACCGCAAGTTCGGCGAGGACGAGGCGCTGGTGGCCGGCTTCGGCCGTTTCCGCGGAGAGCCGATCTGCGTGATGGGCCAGGAAAAGGGCGATTCCACCGAGAGCCGCATCAAGCACAATTTCGGCATGGCGCGCCCGGAAGGCTACCGCAAATGCGTGCGGCTGATGGAGATGGCCGAGCGCTTCGGCATTCCCGTGCTGTCGCTGGCCGATTCCGCCGGCGCCTATCCCGGCATCGGCGCCGAGGAGCGCGGCCAGGCCGAGGCGATCGCGCGCTCGACCGATGCGTGCCTGGCGCTCGGCGTGCCGAACGTCGCCATCATCACCGGCGAGGGCATGTCCGGCGGCGCCATCGCCATCACCACCGCCAACAAGGTGCTGATGCTGGAGCACGCGATCTACAGCGTGATCTCGCCGGAGGCCGCCTCCTCGATCCTCTGGCGCGACGGCAGCAAGGCGCAGGAAGCCGCCAACAACATGAAGATCACCGCCCAGGACATGCTCCGCTTCGGCGTGATCGACCAGATCCTGAAGGAGCCGGTCGGCGGCGCCCATCGCGACCCCGCCGCCATGATCGCCACCACGGGCGATGCCATCGCCAAGGCCTTCGACGAACTGCGCGGCCTCGACGCCACCGCCATCCGCCAGCAGCGCCGGCAGAAATTCCTCGATATCGGCCGCAAACTGGGGTGATTGGGGGCGGTCGCACGCCGCGATGGTGGTGCGCTCCCTCCCCCGCCTGCGGGGGAGGGCAATCGCATATGGTCTTCCGTTCCTCGACGTCATGGCCGGGCTTGTCCCGGCCATCCACGACCTTTCCCGCAGCACGAAGAACGTGGATGCCCGGGACGAGCCCGGGCATGACGAGCTTACCCCCAATGCGGCGCGAGCCCCCTCCCGGCCTCCCCCGCAAGCGGGGGAGGAGAAGAGGGTCCCCCCGGTAACCCCGCGTTAACCCTTTTTTTGCCCAAATCGGCGATCTCAGTGAGGGTTGGGCCGCGTGTCCAAGTTCCGGCCTGATTTAAGTCTCTGTTGACCACGCCTCTCGGCCAACGGCCTCGTGATCCCCGCTCGGGTTGCGGGCACCTGACCCGGAGGTTACAATTTTAATCAATGGCTTCAGGGCATCAGCGCTGGGCCGTGGTCTGGACAAACCCGCACCAAACGGGCCCGGTTCTCCGGGACGGATCACGATCCGAACATGGGGTTTGCGCTGCCTTGCCCGGCACGCTGTGGGGTCCAACTTGATTTCTCGTCCGCTTGCTCGCGCGCTCATGGCTTCGGTTGCGCTGATGACGGCTGGCGTGATGCTGGCCGGCTGCGACACCGACCAGGTTTCGCTCGCGACCAACGCCAAGGCCAACCAGCCGGTGCCGCCGAAGCTGCTTGCCGCGATGAACGAGAAGGACATGGATCTGCAGTCGCCGATCCTGGTCCGCCTGTTCAAGCAGGAGGCCGAGCTCGAGGTCTGGAAGCAGACCCGCTCGGGCCAGTTCGCGCTGCTCAAGACCTATCCGATCTGCCGCTGGTCGGGCGATCTCGGTCCCAAGGTGCGCGAAGGCGACCGCCAGGCGCCGGAGGGCTTCTACTCGATCAACCCGGGCCAGATGAACCCGCAATCGGCCTACTACCTCTCCTTCAACACCGGCTATCCGAACGCCTTCGACAAGGCGCTGGGCCGCACCGGCTCGCAGCTGATGGTGCATGGCGATTGCTCCTCGCGCGGCTGCTACGCGATGACCGACGAGCAGATCGCGGAGATCTATTCGCTGGGCCGTGAATCGTTCTTCGGCGGCCAGAAGGCGTTCCAGCTGCAGGCCTATCCGTTCAAGATGACGCCGGCCAACATGGCCCGTCACCGCAACAACCCGAACATGCCGTTCTGGAAGATGATCAAGGAAGGCTATGATCATTTCGAGGTGACGCGGCAGGAGCCGAAGGTCGATTTCTGCGAGAAGAAATACGTCTTCGACGCCACCAGGGCGCCCGACGCCAAACGCGATCCGGTGTTCGACGCCGCGGGCAAGTGCCCGGCCTATGTGATCCCCGAAGACATCGCCAGCGCCGTGCGCGAGAAGCAGGCGAAGGACGAGACGGAATACGCCCGGCTGGTCGCAAAGGGCACGCCGGTGGCGCGCATGAACACCGGCATCGACGGCGGCATGAACAAGATCTTCGCCGCCAAGATTCCGGAAGGCTCGACCGGCCTGTCCGAGGGCGCCGAGGGCACCACGCTGCAGATGCTGGCGATGGCCAAGGCGCCGGGCACCATCCCCGGCCACGTCAATCCGCCCAAGCCGAATCTCGAAGCGGTTGCCTCCGCCCCCGCACCCCAGGAAGAACCTGTCGTCGCGGTCTCCGCACCCGCCGCCACCCGCGTCGCCGCAGCCGCGCCGGCCGACAAATCGCAAGGCGGCGGCTTCTTCTCCAATCTCGGCCGCAAGATCGGCATCGGCTCCGCCGAGACCACCGCGACGACCTCACCGCCGCCGCAGCAGACCACGGCCTCGGTGACTCCGGCGGCCGCCCCAGCGACGCCGCCGAGCACCGCCGCGCGCATCAAGGCCGCGGTCACCCGCATGGTGCCGGGCCGCGACACCAGCAAGGACGCGAACAAGGACGCCAAGGCGACCACCACGACCGCCGCCAGGCCGGCCGAGGCGCCCAAGCCGCAACCCGACACCCGCCTCGCCGCCAGCCGCCCGGCCCTGAAGCCCTCGGTGACGGACGGTGCCGGCGAAGCGACCCAGATCATGGGCGCCGCACCCGTGGTGTCGTCGAACTCGTTCGAGAGCCGGTTCGGGGCGGTGAAGTAAGGGCGGGCGCGGGAGCTCGCCTGCGCGTTTCAAACACCCTTGCGTTGCGCGGAGCCTAGAGGCCAAATCGAGCCATCGGTCTGTTCGCGCTTATGATAGCTTCATATTGAAGTTCGCCTCTGTGCTCGGTGCCAAAACTCCAACGTGGTCGGTGCGATGGACAACGCGACCCTGTTCAACTGCTATTATGACAATGCCGAACCAGCGTGGTCGGACTTCACTGCCTTGGAAATCGGGGGATGCATTGACCAGGGCGGGATTACGCGCGGCGGCATCTCAAACGATCTAGCTCAATTCTGGACCGTCTACGGACGGTGTACGTGGGGTGGCGTCGAGGCTATTTCAGACTGTGTCTCTCTCGAGCTCGCGTTGGCTGTTGCAGGCGAATTGAGTCGCAGATCCGACCTGCCGATCAAGAACGTATGACCCGCCTTGACGTCGCGTTGGAGATTGGAGATTGACGGAGGAAACAGCCAAATACATCAGCGGCACGCCTTGGACGGAGCGCGAAGTCACCGCGCTCGTCGAAAGCTATTTCCGCATGTTGGCTTTGGAACGTTCGGGCAAGGCCTACAGCAAGGCTGCGAACCGACGTCAGCTCATGGCAACGGTCCACCGATCTGAAGGATCGATCGAACGCAAGTTTCAGAACGTGTCGGCCGTCCTAGACGAACTGGGCGCCGAATGGATCAACGGTTACAAGCCCTTGGCGCATTATCAAGACGCTCTGGTGGCTGCTGTTGAGCGCAACGTCAGCAATACGCCGGACTTTCTATATCCGACGATCCCTGCCACTCAGCCGCTCACGCTCCATGAAGACGCAATTTTCGTGGCACCTCCATCAGCGGTCGCCTTCGGCAAGGCATTACCACCCGCCGTCCAACGTCTGGTTGGCAAATTCGATCCCGCCGAACGAGATGCCAGAAATCGCGAGTTGGGCAAGGCCGGCGAAAAATTCGTAGTGGAGTTCGAGCGCGACCGTTTGCGGCGATCCGGACGCGAAGACCTTGCCGAGAACGTCCGGTGGGTTTCTGATCTCGACGGGGATGGATACGGCTACGACGTACGAACCTTCGAACCTGACGGTGAGGAACGGCTGTTGGAGGTCAAGACAACGTGTGGTCACGAACGGACCCCGTTTTGGCTGACGCGGCGGGAGGTGGATGTGGCCGAGGAGCGAACCGACATCTACCGCATTCGCCGCGTCTTCCATTTCCGCAACAATGCTCAGATGTTCCAGATCGCTCCGCCATTGAACGACGCTCTTTTGATGACCCCCAGCACATACACAGCCGAACCAAGGTAAGAACTGTCTTCGCATTTAGCCGAGAGACGGCCTGCGCATAGCGACAAATTTCGGACAACCGATATTTCTCTTTACCAGAAACGCGACACACCCTATACTCCTGTGCCATCTCATCCCGTCGGAAGGGGCGGGTCGCGATCGTCACGGTTCGTGGGGTGAGTTGCGGTGGACGCGGGCGCGTCGGCGCAGGAGATGGCTGCAGGGCGGGGGTCCCCCGTGAGCGGCCGGCCGGCGCGGGACGACGGCGCAACTCGCGTACGGTGAAATCGCGTGGTCCTGACGCCCGAGATACTGTGCGTCAAGTCTCGAGGTGATGCGTTCGGCCCGACCGGGCCGGCGCATCGAACCAGCCGTCGAGGCGACGGGGGCAATAGTGCACCGCTCCCCGAGGAGAGCGCGGGATAAGCCGTTCCAACCATCGCGCAGGGAAGGCCGGTTATCGGGCTGTACCTGTCGTCACCCCTGTGAGCGTTACCCACGCATCATTGCACAGGGGCTCGCGGGTACCAGCCGGTACCCGGCCTTCCCTGCGCCCTTCCGGTTTCCGAGGGGCGAGCGAGGAAAGCAAACCCCGGGCGCGATGCGCCGCGGGATCGCGATGTCGCGTGGGCTGTCTGACAGTTGAAGCCAGTGCGTAGCCTGGATGAGCGCAGCGACATCCGGGGACCGGCGCGAGACAAGCCCGCAAGTCGCTGCGCGCATGCGGGCGACGGCCGGGTCACGGCGCGAGATAGCGCATCAGTTCCGGATTGTCCTTCACGTCATGCGCGGCGCCCTGCAGCGCGACGCGGCCGCGGTCGAGGACATAGGCATAGTCGGCGACGCGGAGCGCGAGGTCGAGGTGCTGCTCGACGATGATGACGGAGATCTCCTTGGCGAGCGCGATCAGGCGCTCGGTGATCTCCTCGATGACGCCGATCCAGACGCCCTCGGTCGGCTCGTCCAGCAGCAGCAGCTTGGGATCGCCCAGCATGGCGCGGCCGATCGCCAGCATCTTGCGCTCGCCGCCGGAGAGCGTGCCGGCGGGCTGGTCGAGCCGCTGGCCGAGCTTGGGGAATATCGAGAGCACGTGATCGACGGCATCCGCCTTCTTGCTGGCGAGCGAGCCGATCGCGAGATTGTCGCGCACCGACAGGCGCGCGAACACCGAATGCTCCTGCGGCACGTAGCCGATGCCGGCGCGGACGCGCTCCTGGGTCGGGCGTCCCGTGATGTCGCGGCCGTCGAAGCCGACCTCGCCCTTCCACGCCGGCAATTCGCCGACGATGGTCTTCATCAGCGTGGTCTTGCCGGCGCCGTTGCGGCCCAGCACGGCGACGCCGCCGCGCCAGGGGATGCCGAGATTGACGTCGAACAGGACCTGGCTGCGGCCATAGCCCGCGTCGAGATGCTTGATGTCGAGGAATTCAGGCACGGCGCAGATAAATCTCCTGAACGGCCTTGTTGGCCTGGATTTCCGCGACCGTGCCCGAGGCCAGCACCTTGCCCTGGTCGAGCACGGTCAGCCGGTCGCAGATGTCGCGGATGAAATCGAGATCGTGCTCGACGATGACGAGCGAGCAGTGCTGCTTGATCGGCTGCAGCAATTCGCCGGTGACGCGGCGCTCCTCGAGACTCATGCCGCCGGTTGGCTCGTCGAGCAGCAGCAGCTTCGGCTTGCCGGCCAGCGCCATCGCGATCTCCAGCCATTGCTGCTGGCCGTGCGACAGCGCCGCCGCCGCGTCGAAGGCGCGGTCGGCGAGGCGGAACTGGGTCAGCATGGTCATGACCTGGTCGTGCAGCGCCTTGCGGGTGCGCGAGAACAGCAGGTCGACCAGCGAGGACTGCGCCTGCAGCGCCAGCAGGATGTTGTCGTACAAGGTCAGCGAGGGCAGCACCGAGGTGATCTGGAATTTCAGGCTCATGCCGGCGCGCGCCCGCTCGGTCGGCGTGAACGCGGTGATGTCGGTGCCCACGAAGGAGACCTTGCCCGTCGTCGGCACCTCGGCCCCGGCGATGCACTTCATCAGCGTGCTCTTGCCCGAGCCGTTCGGCCCGATCAGGCCGTGGAACTCGTTCTCGCCGACGCTGAGCGCGGCGCCGTCGAGCGCGGTGAGCTTGCCGAAGACCTTCCTGATTCCGGCGGCTTCAAGGAGCATCGGGCGTCTCCTTCGCAGCCTGTTTCGGGCTGGCGCCGAAGCTGCCGACCCGCTCGCGCTCGCCGAGCAGGAAGCTGATCAGACCGAGCGGCCGGAACAGGATCACCAGCAGCAGCAGCACGCCGAGGATGATCGGCCAGACCTCGCGGTAATTGTCCGACAGCCAGAAGCTGACGCCCTCGACGATGATGGTGCCGATCACGGCGCCGATCAGCGTGCCGGAGCCGCCGAACAGCACGTAGAGCACGACCTGGGTCGAGACCACGACGCCGACCATGTTGGGCCAGACGAAGCCTTCGTGGAACGCATAGAGGCTGCCGGCGAGGCCGGCGACGGCGCCGCCGATCGAGAAGATGATCGCCTTGAGATGCTGGGCCTTGTAGCCGAAGAAGGCGATGCGCTGCTCGTTTTCGCGCAGGCCCGCGAGCGCGAGGCCGAACTGCGAGCGCACCAGGAAGCGGCAGAGCAGATAGACGACGACGAGGATGCCGAGCGCCAGATAATAGAAGGCCGGCCCTTCCGTGAATTCATAACCGCCGATCGACATCGGCGCGATCGAGGGAATGCCGTTCTGGCCGCCGAGATAGTACCAGCCGCGCGCGAGGCGATCGGCCGCATAGGAGCCGGTGAGCGTGCCGAGCGAGACGAAGATGACGCTGGAGGGATGCCGTCCCAGCAGCAGGAAGCCGCCGAGCAGCAGCGAGAAGGCGAGGCCGATCAGCGTGCCCGCCGGCAGCACCAGCAGGATGCTGGTGATGCCGGCATCGCGCGCGAGCAGCGCGACGCCATAGCCGGCCGAGCCGAAGAACAGCGCCTGGCCGAAGCTCATGATGCCGGCATAGCCCCAGACCAGATCGAACGACAGCGCGAACAGGGCGAGGATGACGACGCGCGTCGCGAACACGGTGAGATAGTCCTGCAGCACGAAGGGCAGCACCAGCGCCGCGAGCAGCACCAGTCCCTCGACGATCGGCAGGACCTTGCGTGTCTCCGACCGCTCCACGGCTGCAGGCGCATGCGACTCGGCGCCGCCGGCCTGCTTGGCTGCATCCAGGGTTTTCAGCATGTGGCCTTCGGCATTCCGGGTTCGGGCATCGTGTTGGTCATCTCGCGTGATGGTGGCTCACCTCTCCCCGACGGGGAGAGGTCGGATTGCGGCAGGCGATGCGCAGCATCGTCGGGCGCAATCCGGGTGAGGGGGAGCAGCCCCCAGTGAGATCAAATCCCCTCACCCGGACCGCATCTTGCGATGCGGTCCGACCTCTCCCTATGGGAGAGGTGAAGACGTCAGCATTCCTTCGGGTCCACCAGACCGGCGCTGCGCGCGACGATCTCGTAATTCCCGCCCTTGGCGACCGCGGTGTACATCTTCATCTTGCAGTGCCGCTTGCCGGGCACCATCTCGGCCGGTCCGCCCGGACCCTCGGCGATCTTGGCATGATCGAGCGCAGCCGCCACGGAGTCGCGGTCGACCTTGCCGGCTTCCTTGACCGCGGCTTCCCACAGCTTGAGGCCGCGATAGGTGCCGGTCGCGGCGCTGCCCGCGGCGAACAGGAAGTTGCCCGGGAAATCCTTCTCGTAGGCCGCCTGGATCTTGGCGTCGAACGGGTTCTCCTTGGTCAGCACCTTGAAATAGTCGAGGCAGCTGGCCAGACCCTCGATCTCGTTGGCCTGGTTGATGTTCAGCGTGTTCTCGTCATAGTAGACGCAGGCGAGGCGTCCGCCGTTCTTGAGGAAGCCGGCTTCATAGAGCTGCTTGAAGAACGGGCCGACGCCGGGCGGGATGACGGTGTTGAAGACGACGTCGACCTTGTTGGAGATGATGCGGTTGACGGTCGAGGAGAAGTCGACCTGGTCGAGCGGATAATATTCCTCGAACACGACCTCGCCGCCGTTCGCCTCGATCACCTTGCGGGCATAGACATTGAGCGTGTGCGGCCAGACATAGTTGGCGCTCGGCAGCGCGAACTTCTTGCCGCCGTTCTTGATCAGCCACGGAATGAATTCGTCGCATTGCTGCGCCGGGGTCGGTCCGGTGCAGAACAGATAGGGCGTGCACTCCTTGCCTTCGTAGAGCTGCGGATAGATGTAGAGCGTCTTGCCACGCGCCACGATGGGGTCCTTGATCGCGTTGCGCATCGAGGAGGTGATGCCGCCCAGCACCATGTCGACCTTGTCGCGCTGGATCAGCTTGCGGACGTTGCCGACCGCCACCGATTCGTTCGAGGCGGTGTCCTCGATGTAGAGCTCGATCGGGCGGCCGAGCAGGCCGCCGGCATCGTTCATCTGCTTGACCAGCATCTTGGCGACGTTGGCGTCCGCGGTGCCGGCATAGGCGATCGGGCCGGTGAGGTCGGTGGCGATGCCGACCTTGATCGGGCCTTCGGCCGCATTGGCCCACGGCGCCGGGATCACCCAGCTGCCGACGCCGGTCGCGACCGCGCCGGTCGCAAAGGCGACATTGGAGAGGAAGCGGCGGCGGGTGAGATTGGTGCGGTCTGAAATCATGTGGCTATACCCCTTTTCCAGCGATGAGGCCCTGCGGCCGGAATTTGATGAAGACAATGGCGAGAACGAAGACGAGGACGTCGGCGACGACGGGCGCCATCACCCACGGCAGTGCGGCGCTGAGCGTGCCGATGACGCCAGCTCCGGCGACCGGCCCGATGAAGGAGCCGACGCCGCCGACCATGACCGCGACGAAGCCCTGGATCAGGAAGCGGAGGCCGAGATCGGCATAGAGACTGAACACCGGCACGATCAGCGCGCCGGCGAGGCCCGCCAGCGCCGAGCCGAAGGCGAAGGTGGCGCCGTACATCAGCGGCGTGGAGATGCCGGAGGCGCGCGCCAGCGACGGGTTCTCCAGCGTGGCCCGCATCCGCAGGCCGAAGCTGGTCCGCGACAGCAGCAGATAGCAGCCGGCCATGACCAGCAGCGTGATGACGATGATGGTGAAGCGCCAGGCCGAGATGTGGATCGTGCCGAGGTCGATCGAGCCGCCGATCGGCTCGGGCACGGTGAGATAGAAGCCGCCGATCAGCCCGCGCACGGCCTCGCGGATGATCAGGCCGAGCGCATAGGTGCCGAGCATCGCCACGATCGGCGCGGCGTAGAAGCGGCGGATGATCAGCGCCTCCAGCACGAAGCCGAGCGCCCCGACCAGGAAGGGCGCCGCCACCATGCCGGCCCAGATCGGCATGCCCTTGGAATAGGCGAGATAGGTGATGTAGGCCCCGAGCAGGACGAACTCGCCCTGCGCGAAGTTGAAGATGCCCATCATGCTGGCGATGATCCCGAGCCCCAGCACGATCAGCACGATGATCGCGCCGAAGCTCAGGATCTCGAACGCCGCGACGAACGCGTTAGCCATGCCTTGCCGCCTCGTCCGTCCGCATCAGCTTCCTGCTCACATCTTCTTCCAGTCGCCGATCTGCTCGAAGGCATGCGCGGCGCGATAGATGGTGGATTCCTCGAACATGCGGCCGACCAGCATCAGGCCGACCGGCAGGCCGTCGACCATGCCGCAGGGCAGCGACATCGCGGGATGATGGGTGATGTCGAACGGCGCGGTGTTCGAGATCATCTCCAGCGCACGCGCGACGTAGTCCTCGCGGCTGGCGGTCGGCTCCGGGAGCTTGGTCGCCTTCATCGGCGTCGTCGGCAGCAGCAGGAGGTCGTAGTCCTTGAACGCCTTGTCGTAGGCGGCGGTCAGGCGGCGGGAGATGTTGAGCGCCTTGCCGTAATAGCGCGGCCCGAAATTGTTGTTGATGTAGGTGCCGAGCAGCAGGAACAGCTTCGTGGTCTCGGACAGCGAGTCTGCCTGCCGGCGCCAGCCGCGATGGAAATCCATCAGCGAGGTCGAATACAGGTCGGACCGCGACAGGCCGTAGCCGTCGCCATACATCATGGTCTGGGTCATGCCTTCGGTGCCGATCGGGGTCCAGATCGCGGGACCGACGAGGTGCATCGGGATCGACACGGTGTCGACGGTGGCGCCGAGATCCTTGAAGCGCTTGGCGGCCTCACGCACGCTCTCGTTCACGGCGGCCTCCGCGGTCACCTGCTCGAAGCCTTCCTTGAGGATGCCGATCTTCATGCCCTTGACGCCCTGGCCGAGCGCCTTGGTGTATTCCTCGACCTTCGGGGCCTTGATGCGCGGGTCGTAGCCGTCATCGCCGGCGATCACTTCGAGCAGCAGGGCGTTGTCCTCGACGGTCGCCGTCATCGGGCCGGTGTGGTCGACGAAAATCTCGATCGGCATGATGCCGGTATAGGGCACGAGGCCCCAGGTCGGCTTCATGCCGTAGGTGCCGCAGAACGAGGACGGCATGCGGATCGACCCGCCCTGGTCGCCGCCGATCGCCATGTCGACCTCGCCGAGCGCGACGACGACGCCGCTGCCGGAGGACGATCCGCCGGCCGAATAGCCCATCTTGTGCGGATTATGCACCGCGCCGACCGCGCCGGTATGGCTGCCGCCGGACATGCAGAAGGATTCGCAATGGGTCTTGCCGGCGATCTCGGCGCCGGCGTCCAGCATGCGCGTGACGATGGTGGCATCGAAATCCGGCACGTAGCCTTCCAGCGTCGCCGAACCGTTCATCATCGGCACGCCGGCGAGCATGATGTTGTCCTTCAGCGCGACGGTCTTGCCCTTCAGCTTGCCGCTGGCGGCGCCCTTCACGCTCGACTTGCGGTACCAGGCGTTGCGGGGATTCTCCTCCGGCGAGGGCCGGTAGCCCGGCGTGCGCGGATATTTGACCTCGGGCACCTCGTCGGGCATCGCGCCGACGAGATTGTAGGCTTCGATCGATCCCTGCATCAGGCCGCGGAAGGACGCGACGTCTTCATCGGTGAGCGACAGGCCGCACTGGTCGGCGACGCTGAGCAACTGGGCTGGCGTGGGAAGGGAAACTGTCACGGCGCACTCCTTGAGGCTTCTTTGATCCCTGCGTGGTCTTCAGACCGCCCGATCGCGCTCGCGCGCAAACCGAATGGCCCCTGCCCCGATATTACAGACGGAAATATTTTCCTTTTCAAGTATTATTTCGCACCCCGATCGATCCTGGACGACATCTCAGAGTGTCTTGACGATTCTGAAGTCGAGACCGTCGGCTTCGGCGAGATACATCGGCATCTTGGCGCGGCCATCGCGCAACGTCACGGGGCCGCGCGCCGCCGTGTAAACGGTGTTGCGCGCCGCCTTGAGGAGCGGCTGAAACGCCAGCGTGCCGGCGCGGCTGGCGATGGTCTCGAGGAAGCGCAGCCCTTCGTAATTGGACTGGCCGACCGAGCCGACCGGCGGCGCGTTGCGCCCGAACATCGCGTGGTAACTGCCGAGGAACTCGTCATTGGCGCGCGAGAGGTTGCAGTTGAAATAGCCGGAGGCGCAGAACAGGTTTTCGCTGTTGTCGGCGCCGATGCCGAGCAGCACGGTCTCGTCCATCGCGCTGGCGAGCCGAAGTGTCGAGACCGCAAGGCCCGCCTCGGCGAAGGCGCGGTTGAATGTGATACTGTCGGTGCCGATCAGCGAGATCAGCACCACGTCGGGCTTTGCTGCGCGGATGCGCGCCAGATGCGCCTCGTGATTGTCCTCGCCGACGGGCACGAATTCCTCGCCGACGACCTGTCCGCCGGCCTCCTTGATGTAGCGCTTGACCGCGCGGTGCGACTGCCAGGGCCAGACATAGTCGCTGCCGATCAGGTACCAGCGCCGCGCCTTCTTGACGTCGGCGAGCCAGTGGATCGCGGGCCGGCTCTGCCAGCGCGGCGTCTCGCCGATCGCCATCACGCCGGGCGTGCGTTCGCCGCCCTCATAGACCGGCGTGTAGAGGTAGGGGATGCGGTTGCCGGTGACCTTGCGCAGCGCGACGCGGACGGCACTGATATGCGAGCCCATGATGAGGTCGACTTCGTCGCAGGCGATCGCCTGTTCCGCGCGTTGCACGACCTCCTCGATCGGCCCGCCGGAATCGTAGACGGACATTTCGAGTTCGCGGCCGAGAATGCCGCCGCGCTTGTTGATCTCGGCAATCGCCAGCATCGCGCTGTTGGTAGAGGTCGGGCCCCAGATGCCCGGCGAGCCGGTGAAGGTGAGGAAGTTGCCGATGCGCAGCTTGTTGCGCGCGCCGCGACGCTTGGCGAATTGCGCATCGATCGGGGACAGGTCGAAGTCCGCTGTCCGCGGCGACAGATTCCTGAACAGCAGAGACGGTGGCAACGCCGGACCGCCGTGAGCCGGGAAGTTTACCGTCGCGCGCACGCCAACTCCTGTCTGGCACCAGACCTGAAAGCACATTGAGCAGGCGGCCGCGGCTTCCGCCCTTTTGTTGGGCAATGATCCTATTTTGAAAATATTGAATATTCAAGAATTCAAGTGCATATAGATGCAGCATTGATTGCAAGACATTCACTCATTTGGGTCAAGACGAAGTCTTAGCCGTGGCAAAACCGTCGAAAGAAAACGTCCCGATCACCGAGCATCTTGCCTACCTGCTGGCGCAGGCCAACCGGGAGATCAACCGCCAGTTGGAAATGCGCCTCAGCAAGGAAGGCGTCCCCGTCGAGCACTGGCGCATCCTCAAGGTGCTGTCCGACGGCAACGGCCATTCGATGGGCGAGCTTGCGGACGCCGTGCTGCTCAACCACCCGACGCTGACCAAGATGATCGACCGGATGGTCTCCGATACGCTGGTCTATCGCGTGCAGGACCCGAACGACCGCCGCAAGGTGCTGATGTTCATCTCCGACCGCGGCAAGGTGCTGTGCAAGAGGCTCAACTCGCTCGCGGTAGACCAGGAGGAGCACATCCTCGAGAGTTACGGCGACAAGTCGACCAGCGAATTGAAGCGGCTTCTGGGAAGCCTGATCGACAGTTCGAACTGAGGCCCGGGCGCCGGAAGCGGCGTTGCCCGTAGAATCCCGGCCCTGCCCCCTGCGGCGGAACAAAAAACGGCGGGGCTCGTTACATCTCCGCTCATACGGCCGTGGAGGAACAGATCCGCCGAGCCGGTCCGGATCTGATCAAAAGCCACCCATGGGGTCGCGAATGACACCCTCCGTATTGATTGTCGAAGACGAGATTTTCGTCGCCAGCGACATCGCACGCATCCTGGAAGATGCCGGCTATCGCGTCGCCGCGATCGCGGCCGATCGCAAGGAGGCGCTGGAGGCGGGTCCCAAGGCGCAGATCGCCCTCGTCGACGTCAATCTGCGCGACGGCTCGACCGGACCGCAGATCGCGCTGGACCTGTCGCGGACCTACGGCACCAAGATCGTCTACGTCACCGCCAATCCCGCGCAGATCGCACCACGGGCCGAGACCGCGATCGGTTTCATCCGCAAACCATTCAGCGACGATGCGATCCTGACCGCGGTCCACCATGCCGCCGGCGAGGTGCGCCAGCCGCTTTCCCCCGACGTCACGTTTTTTGCGGCACCGGACGGCTCATCGCGGTCTTTGGAATCCTAGCCACGACCTTCAGGCCGTCCGGCGTCCAGTCGTAGGAAATCTTCCCGCCGAGCTGGTTGGACATGCTCAAGGCGATCAGCCGCGAGCCGAAGCCCTCCACGGCGGGCGCCGCCTTGACCTGGGGACCGCCGCTCTCCGTCCACGCGATCACGACGTCATCGCCCGCCTCGCTGATGTCGATGGCGACGCGCCCCTCCAGGGTGGAAAGCGCGCCGTATTTCGCGGCATTGGTCGCCAGCTCGTGGAATGATAGCGCCAGCGGCGTCGCGGAGCGGTCGTCGATGCGGAAATCGCCCCCGGTGATCAGGATCCGCTGCGTCTCCGACTGATAGGCCGAGAGCAGCTGCTCCAGCAGGCCCTTGAGGGTCGCCTGTCGCGCGGTCGGCTGCGAGTGGGCGCTGTGCGGCCGCACGAAGTCGTGCGCCTTGCCGAGCGACATGATGCGCGAGCGCAATTCGTCCGCCAGGCCCTTGAGCTCCGGATGGGTGCGGGTCGACAGGCCGATCAGCCCGTTGATCACCGAGAAGATGTTCTTGATGCGATGGCTCAGCTCCTGGCTGACGATCTCGCGCTGCTCCATCAAGAGCTTCTGCTCGTGGATGTCTGTGCAGGTGCCGAACCAGCGGGTGATGTTGCCCTCGGCATCGCGGATCGGCAGCGCACGTCCCAGCGTCCAGCGATAATGGCCCTCGGCGTTGCGCAGACGGTATTCGATCTCATAGGGCTCGCCGGTCGCCAGCGAATGCCGCCAGCGCTCCCAGGCCTTGTCCTGGTCGTCGGGATGGAACATGCCGTTCCAGCCCTCGCCATCGGTGGAGCCCACCGGCACGCCCGTGAATTCGTACCACCGCGCATTGTAGTAGTCGTGATGGCCGTCGGGCAGTGTCGACCACACCATCTGCGGCATGGTGTCGGCGAGGATGCGAAATTTCTGCTCGGTCTCCGACAGTGCCTGCCTGGCGACCGCCTCCTCCTTCGCCTGCAGCCTGGTCTTCCGGCGCGAGCCCATGGCGGCCATGATCTGGGAGGCCATGGCGCGCAGCCCCTGCGCCTGCAGCGGCGTCAGTCCGGCCCGCGGCACGCGGTCGATGACGCAGAGCGAGCCGAGCGGAAAGCCGTCTTCGGTCAGCAGCGGCGCACCGGCGTAGAAGCGGATATAGGGCTCGCCGGTCACCAGGGGGTTGGCGGCGAATCTCGGATCGGCCGCCGCATCTGGCACGATCATCAGGTCGGAACCGAGCATGGCATGCGCGCAGAACGAGGATTCCCGCGGCGTCTCGCAGACATCGAGGCCCTGCTTCGACAGGAAGCGCTGCGTGGTGTCGCCGACGATGCTGACGAGACAGATCGGCGCCTCGCACAGCGCAGCGGCAAAGGCCGTCAGCTCGCCGAATCCCCCATCGTCGGACGGATTGGCAAGATCATGCGCCTCGAGAATCTCGGAACGGGGCGTCGGGAAACTGTCTGCGGAAGTCATGAAGCGTCTTGGGCCCGGCGCGATCGCAATCCAACACATCGAGCGCAATCACGTCGACAAGCCGGCCGTGGAGGGATCCACGTCCAGCCACCCCGCGCCCGTTTCGCAGGGCGAAATGCCGGGACGGCGACGGACTACGTTGTCCGCTCCTCGTCGAGGGACGCCTTCGCGGCTGCCCTCGCCAAGTCACGACATCGACAACAACATTTGTTGCAGAGGGTTCCGACGATGTCCATCGCGCTTCAGTGGAACCCGGAGCCGGGTGAGCGCGCCTGAACTCGCCTCACCCGCCTGCCGGATCAGGCGTAGCGCCCGTGGCAGTGCTTGTACTTCTTGCCCGAACCGCAGGGGCAGTCCTCGTTGCGGCCGACCTTGCCCCAGCTCGAGGGGTTGTTGGGATCGCGCAACGCGGCATCGGTGGCCTGCGGGGCCAGCGAGATGCTGGCGAGGGCCATTTCGTCCTCGCCGGTGTTGGGATCGAGCTTGTGCGCCTCCATCGGCGGCAGCGCCGGAGCCTCCTGCTCAGGCGGCACGATCTCGACCCGCATCAGCTGCGCGGTGACCGCCTCGCGCAGATGCGCGCTCATTTCCTGGAAGAGGTTGAAGGCCTCGGTCTTGTACTCCTGCAACGGATCGCGCTGGCCGTAGCCGCGCAGGCCGATGACCTGGCGCAGATGGTCCAGCATGACGAGATGCTCGCGCCAGAGATGGTCGAGCGTCTGCAGGAGAATGGTCTTCTCGACATAGCGCATCACCTCGGGGCCCCATTGGCCCACCTTGGCGGCCATGTGCTCGTCGGCGCGGGTCTCGATGCGGCTCAGCAGTTCCTCGTCGGCGATGCCCTCTTCCTTGGCCCATTCGTCGACCGGCAGGTCGAGACCGAGCACGCGGTTGAGCTCCTCCTTCAGGCCGGCAACGTCCCACTGCTCGGCATAGGCATGCTCGGGCACGTGCTTGGTGACGAGGTCCTCGATGAAGGCGTGGCGCATGTCGTTGACGGTTTCGGCGACGCTCTCGTCCTTCATCAGCTCGACGCGCTGGTCGAAGATCACCTTGCGCTGGTCGTTCTGGACGTTGTCGAACTTGAGCAGGTTCTTGCGGATGTCGAAGTTGCGCGCCTCGACCTTCTGCTGCGCCTTCTCCAGCGCCTTGTTGATCCAGGGATGGATGATCGCCTCGCCTTCCTTGAGGCCGAGGCGGGTCAGCATGCTGTCGAGCCGATCCGAGCCGAAGATGCGCATCAGATCGTCTTCCAGCGACAGGAAGAACTTGGAGCGGCCGGGGTCGCCCTGGCGGCCGGAGCGGCCGCGCAGCTGGTTGTCGATGCGGCGGGATTCGTGGCGCTCGGAGCCGATGATGTAGAGGCCGCCGGGCTTCTTCACGGTCTTGGCGGGCTTCGAGCCCTTGGCCGGCTCGATTTCGACCGTCTCTTCCGCCTTCAGCACGATGTCGCGGAAGCGCTCGATGTCGGCCTTGATCTGCTCGATCTTCCTGGCCTTCTCGGCCTCGTCGGTGATGCCCGCGGTCTCCTGCTGGATACGCATCTCCAGCGAGCCGCCGAGCTTGATGTCGGTGCCGCGGCCGGCCATGTTGGTCGCGATGGTGATGGCGCCGGGAACGCCGGCTTCCGCGACGATATAGGCTTCCTGCTCGTGGAAGCGCGCATTCAGCACCGCGAACAGTTTCGCCTGCTTGCCGGCGCGGGCGGCGGCGTAGAGCTTGTCGAGCGCGCCTTCCTTGCCGAAGTCGATCTGCTTGTAGCCGTGCGACTTGAGGTATTCCGCCAGCACTTCCGACTTCTCGATCGAGGCGGTGCCGACCAGCACCGGCTGCAGGCGCGAATTGGCGCGCTCGATCTCGGCGAGGATGGCGGCGTATTTTTCCTTCTGGGTGCGGTAGACCTCGTCGTCCTCGTCGAGTCGCGCGATCGACAGATTGGTCGGGATCTCCACGACCTCGAGCTTGTAGATGTCGAACAGCTCGTCCGCCTCGGTCGCGGCGGTACCGGTCATGCCGGCGAGCTTCTCGTACATGCGGAAATAGTTCTGGAAGGTGATCGAGGCGAGCGTCTGGTTCTCGGGCTGGACCTGGACGTGCTCCTTGGCCTCGAGCGCCTGGTGCAGGCCTTCCGAATAGCGACGGCCCGGCATCATGCGGCCGGTGAACTCGTCGATGATGACGACCTCGTTGTCGCGGACGATGTAGTCCTTGTCGCGCGTGAACAGGGTGTGGGCCCGCAGCGCCTGGTTGATGTGGTGAACGACCGAGACGTTCTCGACGTCGTAGAGCGACTCGCCCTTGAGCTGGCCGGCGTCGCGCAGCAAGGTCTCGATCTTCTCCATGCCGGCTTCGGTCAGCGTCACCGTGCGCTGTTTCTCGTCGACGTCGTAATCGGTCTTGTCGAGCTTCGGCAGGAAGCTGTCGATCGTGTTGTAGAAATCGGAACGGTCGTCGAGCGGGCCGGAGATGATCAGCGGCGTACGGGCTTCGTCGATCAGGATCGAGTCGACCTCGTCGACGATGGCGAAGAAGTGCGGCCGCTGGACCATGTCCTCGAGCCGGTACTTCATGTTGTCGCGCAGATAGTCGAAGCCGTATTCGTTATTGGTGCCGTAGGTGATGTCGCAGGCATAAGCCGCCTTGCGCTCGGCATCGTCCAGGCCATGCACGATCACGCCGGTGGTCATGCCGAGGAAGCCGTAGATCTGGCCCATCCAGCCGGAGTCGCGGCGGGCGAGGTAGTCGTTCACGGTGACGACGTGGACGCCCTTGCCGGCGAGCGCGTTCAGGTAGACCGCAAGCGTCGCCACCAGCGTCTTGCCTTCGCCGGTCTTCATCTCGGCGATGTCGCCCTCGTGCAGCACCATGCCGCCGATCAGCTGGACATCGAAATGACGCTGGCCGAGCGTCCGCTTGGCGGCCTCGCGCACGGTGGCGAAGGCGGGGACCAGCAGGTCGTCGAGGGTCTTGCCGGCGGCGAGCTGTTGCTTGAATTCGGCGGTACGGGCCTTCAAGGCCTCGTCCGACAGCTTGGCGAGTTCGGGCTCCAGCGCGTTGATTGCGCTGACACGGGACTGATATCCCTTCACCCGCCGGTCATTGGAGGAGCCGAAAAACTTGCGGGCGAGCGCGCCGATCATGACCAGTTCCTGTGTTCGCTCTTCAAACGCGTTGCAGCCAAGAGGTTGTCGCCCCCTCGCCCATCAACTCACCGTGACGCCGCCCCGTGCCGATGAATGGCCTTTTGGGGGGCATCCAGGATATGGGTGGGTGTTGGGCAAGTCCGGGTTCAACGGCCAAAAACGCAGCAAAATAAACGCCATCGCCATGGACGCGACCGGGCAGAGATATGGCCGGGTCAGGGCCTTGTCAACGGCGGCCACCTTGCGGCTAATTCATCAAATTGACAGACTTTTCGCGTTGCCAAGCCCCCCTCACCTGGGCGAGTGTCCGCCCCGCTTCGAAGAGCCCTAGGCTTCAACACTAGGCTTCAACATAAGGATTTTCCATGACCACCTCGTTCCCGGCAACCACCGGCCAGCGTTTCCGCCATGCGTCCGCCCTGGCTGGCTGCCTTGCCCTGGTGCTGTCCCTGGCCGTGGCCGGACCGCTCCGGGCCGCCGACGATCCGGTGCTGGCCAAGGTCAACGGCTCGGAGATCCGCAAGAGCGACGTCGCCCTGGCCGAGGAGGAACTCGGACCCAGCCTCGCCCAGATGGACCCGGCGACCAAGGACGAGAACGTCCTGTCCTTCCTGATCGACATGAAGATCGTGGCCAAGGCGGCCGAAGACAAGAAGGTCGCCGACAGCGAGGAGTTCAAGAAGCGGCTGGGTTTCGCCCGCAATCGCCTGCTGATGGACAGCCTGCTCGCCAATGAGGGCAAGGCCGCCACCACCGACGACGCCATGAAGAAGGTCTATGAGGAGGCCTCCAAGCAGATCACCGGCGAGCAGGAAGTCCGCGCCCGCCACATCCTGGTCGAGACCGAGGACGAGGCCAAGGCGGTGAAGGCCGAGCTCGACAAGGGCGCCGATTTCGCCGAGCTGGCCAAGAAGAAGTCGAAGGATCCGGGCTCGGCCGACGGTGGCGATCTCGGCTTCTTCACCAAGGAGCAGATGGTGCCGGAATTCTCGGCCGTGGCGTTCTCGCTCGAGCCGGGCAAGATCTCCGACCCCGTGAAGTCGCAGTTCGGCTGGCACATCATCAAGGTCGAGGAGAAGCGCAACCGCAAGGCGCCCGACTTCGCCCAGGTCAAGCCGCAGATCGAACAGTACGTCACCCGCAAGGCCCAGGCCGATTATGTCGGCAAGCTGCGCGCAGAGGCCAAGGTCGAGCGGATGGACAAGCCGGCCGCCGACGCGTCCAAGGATGCCAAGCCGGCCGACGCGGCCAAGCCCGCTGACAGCAAGATGGCGCCGCCGGCGAAGAAGTAAGAATTCGCTGTCACTTCTCGGACGCCAATAGTATCTAACGTCGCAATGGCCGGGCAAATGCCCGGCCATCTGCATATCCAGACCCACCAAGGCGCGACCTCCGATGTCATCCACCGTCTCTCCCCTCGCCCCGCAGCATTATCCCGACATGCCCGTGATCGCCGGCATCCGTCTGGCGACGGCCGAGGCCGGCATCCGCTACAAGAACCGCACCGACGTGCTGCTGGCGGTGATGGACCCGGGCACCGCGGTGGCCGGCGTGTTCACCAAATCCAAGTGTCCGTCCGCGCCGGTGGAATGGTGCCGCGCCCGCCTGAAGGGCGGCAAGGCGCGCGCCCTCGTCGTCAATTCCGGCAATGCCAACGCCTTCACCGGCAAGACCGGCCGGGCCTCCACCGCGCTGACCGCGAAGATCGCGGCCAAGGCGGTCGGCTGCCGCGAGGCCGAGATCTTCCTCGCCTCGACCGGCGTGATCGGTGAACCGCTCGATGCCACCAAGTTCGACGGCGTGCTCGGCCGTCTCGCCGAGACCGCCGCACCCGGCGACTATCTGGCCGCGGCCAGGGCGATCATGACCACCGACACGTTTCCGAAGGTGGCGACCGCCACCGTCAAGCTCGGCAAGGCCAAGGTCACCATCAACGGCATGGCCAAGGGCGCCGGCATGATCGCGCCCGACATGGCGACGATGCTGTCGTTCATCTTCACCGACGCGCCGATCGCGCCGGCTGCGCTGCAGGCGCTGCTCAAGGCCGGCGTCGAGGACACGTTCAACGCCGTCACCATCGATGGCGACACCTCGACCTCCGACACGCTGCTGGCCTTCGCCACCGGCGCCGCCGCCGCGCAGGGTGCGCCCAAGATCAGCCGCGCCAGCGATCCGCGCCTGAAGGCGTTCGTCAAGGCTTTCAACCAGGTGCTCGCCACCCTGTCCGAACAGGTCGCCCGCGACGGAGAAGGGGCGCGCAAGCTGGTCGAGATCACCGTCGAGGGCGCCAAGACCAAGGCCTCGGCCCGCAAGATCGCGATGTCGATCGCGAACTCGCCGCTGGTGAAGACCGCGATCGCCGGTGAGGACGCCAATTGGGGCCGCGTGGTGATGGCTGTCGGCAAGGCCGGCGAGCCGGCCGACCGCGACAAGCTCTCGATCTCCTTCAACGGCATCCGCGTCGCCAAGAGCGGCGCGCGCGATCCGTCCTATGACGAGGCCCAGGTCTCGGAAGCAATGAAGGCGCCTGAGATCGCGATTCTGGTCTCGCTCGGCCTCGGCAAGGGCCGCGACCGCGTGCTGACCTGCGACCTCACCAAGGAATATGTCGCGATCAACGGGGATTACAGGTCCTGACCGGATGGCCGAACTGAAGCTCACCCTCGTCGTCGCCTGCGCACTCGTCGACGCCGACAAGCGTATCCTGATCGCGCAGCGCCCCGAGGGCAAGGCGCTGGCCGGATTGTGGGAATTCCCCGGGGGCAAGTGTGAGCCCGGCGAGCGGCCGGAGCAGAGCCTGATCCGCGAACTGCACGAGGAACTCGGCATCACCGTCGCCGAGCCGTGCCTGGCGCCGCTGACCTTCGCGAGCTACGGCTACGAGACCTTCCACCTCCTGATGCCGCTCTACATCTGCCGGCGCTGGGAAGGGACGGTGACGTCGCGTGAGGGCCAGAACCTCGCCTGGGTCCGCGCCAACAAGCTGCGCGACTATCCGATGCCGCCGGCGGACATTCCGCTGATCCCGCATCTGATCGATTTGCTGATGTGATGGGAAGATTGCCGTCCCCCTGAGGTGCCGGAGCGAAGCGGAGGCCTCGAAGGGCGACGGCGGCAAGGCGCCTCCCAGCATCCTTCGAGGCTCGCCGAAGAGGCTCGCACCTCAGGATGACGCGGCGTTCTGGGGCAAGACCTACGCCTCCCCCGCCTTCTTCACCGCCTCCGCCAGGCTCGCTTTCGCCGAACCCGGCTTCAGCGGCTGCTGCTGGCTTTCATGGGGCGCCCAGCCGGACAGCCAGACGATGTCGAAGGTAGCGCGGATGCGGCCATCCGTATCGGCAAAGCGTTCGGCGTAGATTTCGGCCATGCGCAACAGCGTGGCGCGGCGGCTCGGCGTGCGGCGGCGCTCGATCAGCACATTGGCCGCGCCCATGCGGCGCAGATCCTGCATCAGCGCGAACGCATTGGCGTAACGCACCACGACGCGATCGACATCGGTGACCGGCAACGCAAAGCCCGCGCGCTGCAACAGCGCGCCGATGTCGCGCAAATCGGCGAACGGCGCCACGCGCGGCGAAACACCCCCCTCGCATTCGGCCTCGGCGGCCGCAAACGCCTGCCGCAGCTCGGTCAGGCTGTCGCCGCCGATCATCGCGGCCAGCAACAGCCCATCCGGCTTCAGCGCGCGACGGATTTGCGCGAACACGCCGGGCAGATCGTTGACGAATTGCAGCGCCAGCGCGGAGACGACGAGATCGAGGCTTTCGGGAGAGAACGGCAGCCTTTCCTCACCGGCTTCGCCCAGTCCGACCCGCTGAAGTGACGGCAGCCGTGCGCGCAGGTCCGCAAGCCCCTCAGCGGGCGTCCAGAGATCGGCCGCCGCCTGAAACGCGCGCTTCACCGCGGCCAGCCGGTCGGCCATGTCCTCGGCGACACGCTCGAGCAGGAACGTCACCGCGCCTTCCGCCCGCGCGCGCTGCTGCCGCGCGTGCAACAAGGCCCGATCGAACAAGGCAGGTGGGGTCTGCGGGGTCTGCGCCATGCCGCTGGTTACGCCGATCCAAGCCGCTCTGGCAATCGCTCTCGTGTCCCGGACGCGCAGCAGCGCACGGCCAGGGTGGGGCTGCTTCCAGGGCACGAGACTTGAGCGCCCGTCAACGGAACGCTAGCCTCCGAAAATGGACGCCAACGCTTCCCCTGCTCGTTCCATCGCAGCACCGCTGCGGACCGTGTGGTCTGCCGGTCGCGGCGTCCTGTCGCGCGCGGCGCGGTTCGCGCTCGACATCGCCCTGCCGACACTGTGCGTGTCCTGCCGCGAGCCCGTCGATGGCGAGGGGGTCTGCGCGGCCTGCTGGTCCCGCCTGTCGTTCATCGAGCGGCCCTACTGCCCGAGGCTCGGTATTCCCTTCGTCTACGATCCCGGTCCCGACATGCTGTCGATGGAGGCGATCGCGAGCCCGCCGGCCTTCCAGCGCGCGCGAGCCGCCGTGCGCTACGATGACGTTGCACGGACCCTGGTGCACGCGCTGAAATACCAGGACCGCACCGACCTCGCCCCCGCCATGGGGCGCTGGATGGCGCGCGCGGGCGGCGAGTTGCTGACGGGTGCCGACATGCTGGTGCCGGTCCCCCTGCATTGGCGCCGGGCCTGGCGGCGCCGCTACAATCAGTCCGGAGCGCTGGCGCGGGCGATCGAGCGGCAGAGCGGCGTGCCGGTCAGGACCGAGGTGCTGCGCAGGGTGCGCGCCACCGAGCAGCAGATCGGCCTGTCGCGGGCCCAGCGCGCCACCAATGTGCAGGGCGCATTCCAGGTATCTCCCGACCGGCAGTCCGAGATCCAGGGCCGGCGCATCGTCCTGATCGACGACGTCCTGACCTCCGGCGCGACGCTGGATGCCTGCGCGCGGGCTCTGCTCCGCGCCAAGGCCGCCCAGGTCGACGTGCTGGTGTTCGCCCGGGTTGTCGAGAGCGGGCCCCGTCCCATATAATTCAACGACTTCATGACATGAAAGCGCTGGACGAGATGACCGCTGCTGTCGAGATCTACACCAGGCCGGGCTGCGGCTATTGTTCCGCGGCCAAATCGCTGCTGACCCGCAAGAAGGCCACCTTCACCGAGTTCGACATCGCCAAGAACCCGGCCTGGCGCCAGGAGATGTATGACCGCGCCGGAGAAGGTTCGACCTTTCCGCAGATCTGGATCGGCAGCACCCATGTCGGCGGCTGCGACGATCTCTATGCGCTCGACCGCGAGGGCAAGCTCGACGGCATGCTCGAAAGCGTGAAGGCCGTGTCATGAGCGAGGATCAAGCCAAGGAGCAGGTCAAGGACCGGTCGTTCACCGCCGCGATGATCCAGATGCGCACCGGCCTTTTGCCGGAGCCGAGCCTGGCGCAGGCCACGAGCCTGATCCGCGAGGCCGCGGCGCGGGGAGCCGACTACGTGCAGACCCCCGAGGTCAGCAACATGATGCAGCTGAACCGCAAGGCCCTGTTCGAGCAGCTGCAGAGCGAGGAGAACGACGCCTCGCTCAAGGCCTATCGGGCGCTCGCGGCGGAGCTGAAGATCCACATTCATGTCGGCTCGCTGGCGCTGCGATTCTCGGAGGAGAAGGCGGTCAACCGCTCGTTCCTGATCGGGCCCGAAGGCCAGGTGCTCGCCAGCTACGACAAGATCCACATGTTCGACATCGAACTGCCGGACGGCGAGAGCTATCGCGAATCCGCCAACTACCAGCCGGGCGAGACGGCGGTGATTTCCGACCTGCCCTGGGGCCGGATCGGCCTGACCATCTGCTACGACGTTCGTTTCCCCGCGCTGTATCGCGCGCTCGCCGAAAGCGGCGCCTCGTTCCTGGCCGTACCCTCCGCCTTCACCCGCAAGACCGGCGAGGCGCATTGGCACATCCTGCTGCGCGCCCGCGCCATCGAGACCGGCTGCTTCGTGTTTGCCGCGGCGCAGGCGGGCCTGCATGAGAACAAGCGCGAGACCTTCGGTCATTCGCTGATCATCTCGCCCTGGGGCGAGATCCTCGCCGAGGGCGACGTCGAGCCTGGGATCATCATGGCCAAGATCGATCCGGCCAAGGTCGAGACTGCCCGCCGCGCGATTCCCTCGCTGCAGCACGGCCGCCGCTTCGGCGTCGCCGATCCCAAGGCGGGGCCGGACTATCTGCACCTCGTGCGGGGATCGGCATGATCCGCTACGCGCTACGCTGCGAGCGGGACCATGAATTCGAAAGCTGGTTCCAGAGCTCGTCGGCCTACGACTCCCAGGTCAAGCGCAAGCTGGTAACATGCCCGGTCTGCGGTTCGGCCAAGGTCGACAAGGCGATCATGGCGCCGCGCATCGTCGGCAAGAAGGGCCGCGGGCGCGCGACGCCGCCGCCGGAGGCCACGGTGCCCGCGACGTTGCCCGACGCCGCGCCCACGGGCGCGACCTCGCTGATGATGGCGCAGGAGCGCGAACTGCGCGCCAAGCTCAAGGAATTACGCGACCACATCGTCAATAATGCCGACAATGTCGGCGAGCGCTTCGCCAACGAAGCGCGCGCGATGCATTACGGCGACAAGGAGCATCGGCCGATCTACGGCGAGGCCTCGCCGGATGAGGCGAAGTCGCTGATCGACGAGGGTATCGAGGTGGCGCCGCTGCCGGTGCTGCCGGAAGACCGCAACTGACGCGCCCGTTCCGCGTCATGGCCGGGCTTGTCCCGGCCATGACGGCAATTGCGAGATCACGCCCCCACCAGCACCGCCACGCCGATCACGATCAGCGCGATGCCGATGATTTCGCGCGCTGCGATCGGCTGCTTGAACGAGTAATACGCCACGGCCTGCGCGAACAGCACTTCGATCAGTGCGAGGGTGCGGACATTGGCGGCGGCCGTCAGCGCGAAGGCGAGGAACCAGAACTGCGAGGCGAAGGCGCCGGTGAAGCCAGCCAGCATCGAGGGCCGCCACAGGCCGAGAATGCCCTTGAGAACGTCCGGCGCGCGCAGCAGCAGATAGATCGTCAGCACCAGCGTCTGCACGAACAGGCCGAGCACCAGCGTGAAGGACGAGGCCGTGACGAACGACACGCCGGGCACGTTGATGATGGCGCCGCGGAAGCCGACCGCGGACAGCGCGAAGGCCGCAGCCGCGACGAGGCCGGTGAGGGTCGGCTTCAATTCGGCAAAGCTCTTCTCGCCGCCGGGCCGGAGTGCCGTGATCACGACGCCGACCGTCGCGACGACGATCGCGAGCACCTTGAGCCAGGTGAGGTGATCGCCGAGGAAGATGAAGCCGAACACAGCGGTCTGGATCGCCTCGGTTTTGAGGTAGGCCGTCGTCACCACGAAGGAGCGGTCGTTCATCGCCAGCAGCATCAGGCCGGTGGCAGCGATCTGGCTGAGCGCCCCGAGCAGAAGCCACGGCCAGAACACGGCCGGCGGCATACCGACATGATCGCCAGTCGCGACCAGCACCACCGCGAGGAACAGCAGCGAGAACGGAAAGCCGAACAGGAAGCGAATATTGGTCGCGCCCCAGGTCCCCAGCGGTTTGGTCAGCGACCGCTGCATCGCGTTGCGCGCGACCTGGCCGATCGCAGCGACAATGGTGAAGGGAATCCAGAGGCTGGCGACGGTGAACATGGGTGGTGGGGGCACTAGCGGGAAATGACTGCGCCCAACCTGCAAGCTGAGACCGGCGGGGTCAACCGCGGGGATGTCATGGGAGCGATGCCGGCGTCAGGAATTACGTGGCGAGGCCTTTGCGGGCAACAGCCTCACACCATCCCTTCCGCCACCACCATGTAGTTCACGTCCATGTCGGACGACAGCGACCATTTGTCGGCGAAGGGCGAGTAGACGACGCCGGTCTGCTCGGTGATGACGAGGCGGTTGTCGAGGAGGTATTTGGCCAGTTCGTCCGGGGTGACGAACTTGTTCCATTCATGGGTGCCGGGCGGCAGCCAGCGCAGGACATATTCGGCGCCGACGATGGCGAGCGCAAAGCTCTTCCAGTTGCGGTTCAGGGTCGAGACCACCATCAGCCCGTTCGGCTTCAGCATCGCGGCGCAGCGCTTGATGAACACGCCGACGTCGGTGACGTGTTCGATGACCTCCATCGCCAGCACGATGTCGAAGCGTTCGCGCGGATCGATCTCCTCGACCGTGGTGCAGCGATAGTCGATCGCCAGATGGCCCTTGTCGGCATGGAGCCTCGCCGCCGCGATATTGCTCTGCGACGGATCGATGCCGATGACCTGCGCGCCCAGCCGCGACAGCGGCTCGCACAACAGGCCGGCGCCGCAGCCGATGTCGAGCACCCGCAGGCCGCCGAGGCAGTTGAGGCTGCGCACGTTGCGCTCGAACTTGCGGCAGGCCGCGTCACGGATATAGCCGAGCCGCAGCGGATTGATCCGGTGCAGCGGCGCCATCTTGCCCTTCGGATCCCACCACTCGGCGGAGAGCTTGGAGAACTTCGCGATCTCGGCGGCGTCGACGGTGGAGCCCGGCTGCGGGGTGGCTTGGGTGGAGGTATCTTGCTGCATGCTCATGGTCAGGCGCGGTCCTACCGCGTGGTGATCGAACTGCGGAAGGCGAGCGGCGAGGCGATCGTCCTGATCGTCTCGACCCCCTCGCCGACGCCGCGAATGGTGACGTCGCCATAGTTGAACAGGCGACCGGGAATGCTCTGGTCGACGTCGACGCTCTCGACCTTGTCCAGCGCCATCTCGAAGCTGCGGCGCTTGATGAAGCCGGTCTTGTGCACCACCCGCAGATTGGTGACGTCGGTCTCGGTGGTGAAGCGGTGGAACCAGGCCTTGACGGTCCAGTACAGGGCGGCCAGCGCGACAAGGCCCGCCCCGACGAGAGACAGCAGCACGAGCCCCTCGACGATCGCCTGGCGCGACAGCACGAACAGGACCAGCGCCACGATCCAGGCCAGGATGGCCGGGAGGTAGAATATCCAGTGCGCATTGGTGGAATACAGAACGCGCTCGCCCGGCTGCAGGATCTCGTCGATGTAACGCGCCATGACCTCGATTAACCCATTGGCGGGATTGGCCCCCGCAGGAACCCGCTTGCCCAAGGCCCCGCCCCTCTGTATACGCCCGGTCGGGTCCGCGGCATCGCCTCGCGCGGGTCACCATACTTATCCTTATGAGGGAATGCACGCGTCGTCATGAGCCGCCTCGTGATGAAATTCGGCGGCACATCCGTCGCCAACATCGAACGTATCCGCAACGTCGCACGCCATGTGAAGCGTGAGGTCGATGCCGGCCATGAAGTGGCCGTTGTCGTCTCGGCGATGTCGGGGAAGACCAACGAGCTGGTGGCCTGGTGCACCGAGGCTTCGCCCATGCACGACGCGCGCGAATACGACGCCGTCGTCGCCTCCGGCGAACAGGTGACCTCCGGCCTGCTCGCCATCGTTCTGCAGGGCATGGGCATCCAGGCCCGCTCCTGGCAGGGCTGGCAGATCCCGATCAAGACCAGCGACGCCCATGCCTCGGCCCGGATCGAGGACATCGACGGCAGCGAGATCATCAAGCGGTTCCAGGAGCGCAAGGAAGTGGCCGTCATCGCCGGCTTCCAGGGCATCAACGCCGAGACCAATCGCATCACCACGCTCGGTCGCGGCGGCTCCGACACCTCGGCGGTGGCGATCGCCGCCGCCGTCAAGGCCGACCGCTGCGACATCTACACGGACGTCGACGGCGTCTACACCACCGATCCGCGAATCGTGCCGAAGGCCAAGCGGCTCGACAAGATCGCGTTCGAGGACATGCTGGAACTGGCGTCCCAGGGCGCCAAGGTGCTGCAGGTCCGCTCGGTGGAACTCGGCATGGTCCACAACATGCCGATCTTCGTCCGCTCGAGCTTCGACAAGCCCGAGGATATCGACCCGCATGCCAAACAGCCCCCCGGCACGCTGATCTGCAGCGAGGAGGAGATCATGGAAAGCCACGTCGTCACCGGTATCGCCTTTTCGAAGGACGAGGCCCAGATCTCGGTGCGCCAGATCGAGGACAAGCCGGGCGTCGCTGCATCGATCTTCGGCCCGCTGGCCGATGCCAACATCAATGTCGACATGATCGTGCAGAACGTCTCCGAGGACGGCAAGACCACAGACCTCACCTTCACTGTGCCGGCGGCGGACTTCACCCGCGCCAAGGAGACGATCACGGCCGCCAAGGCCAAGATCGGCTATGCCAGGCTCGATACCGCCACCGATTGTGCCAAGATCTCGGTGATCGGCAGCGGCATGCGGAGCCATGCCGGCGTCGCCGCCCAGGCCTTTTCGGCCCTCGCGGGACGGAATATCAACATCCGGGCCATTACAACCTCCGAGATCAAATTCTCGGTCTTGATCGACACCGCCTATACCGAACTTGCGGTGCGCACGCTGCATACGCTCTACGGTCTGGATCAGGCTTAGACTAATTTTCTCTTAGCGGCCGCAGCAAACGCTGGAGTCTCCACACTTTCGCGTTTGGCAGGCGTTTTGCTTGGCAAAACAAGCCCCAATTCGCTATACGGCGAACAGGGTGGGCTGCCGGAGACTGTGCCCCAGTTCAGGCGGTGCTGATTCGGCTCGGGCGACCCCTGGGCCGGCGCCGGACGAGCAAACTCGTTGTTTTTCTGGATTTCAGGGCGAGCCGCCGCGGGCCGTTTCGGTCCCGGCAGACGGAGGAGGTTGGCGGCACATGCGGAGCGCGTCGGGAGGTCCCCGCGTCTTGTTGAGACGGCTCCGCGAAACCATGGCGGAGCAGGTCTCGGCCCAGGAGCGGCTGGACAAGATCGTGGTGCTGATCGCCGCCAACATGGTGGCCGAGGTTTGCTCGGTCTATGTGCTGCGAATCGACAACACGCTCGAGCTCTACGCCACCGAAGGTCTCAATCGCGAGGCGGTGCACCACACCGTGCTGAGCGCCCATGAGGGCCTGGTCGGCCTCGTCGCCAGCGAGGCGACGCCGCTCAATCTGAGCGACGCGCAGAGCCATCCTGCCTTTTCGTTCCGTCCCGAGACCGGCGAGGAAATCTACCATTCCTTCCTGGGCGTGCCGATCCTGCGCGCCGGCAACACGCTCGGCGTTCTGGTGGTGCAGAACCGCGCCAAGCGCAATTATGTCGAGGAAGAGCTCGAGGCGCTGCAGACCACCGCCATGGTGCTGGCGGAGCTGATCGCCTCCGGCGAGCTCTCGGCACTGGCCCAGCCCGGCCAGGAGCCGGCCGCGCGTCACTCCGCGCAGAAAGTCGGCGCCATCCTGTCGGAGGGGATCGCGCTCGGCCATGTCGTGCTGCACGAGCCGCGCGTCGTCATCAAGGACTACATCGCCGAAGACCTGCCCAAGGAAATCAAGCGGCTCGACACCGCGCTCGCCAAGCTGCGGGCCGATCTCGACCGCATGCTGGAACGCGGCGACGTCGCCGAGGGCGGCGAACATCGCGAGGTGCTGGAAGCCTATCGCATGTTCGCCAACGACCAGGGCTGGTCGCACAAGCTGCACGAGGCGGTCGCCACCGGTCTCACCGCCGAGGCCGCGGTCGAGCGCGTCCAGTCCGACACCCGCGCGCGCATGCTGCGCTCCACGGACCCCTATTTGCGCGACCGGCTGCACGATCTGGAAGATCTCGGCTACCGCCTGATGCGGCAGCTGGTCGGCCAGGACCACGCGCCGTCACGCGAACAATTGCCCGACAACGCCATCGTCATCGCCCGCGCGATGGGCCCTGCGGCGCTGCTCGACTACGACCGCAAGCGCCTGCGCGGCATCGTGCTGGAGGAAGGCACCGCCAATTCCCACGTCTCGATCGTAGCGCGCGCGCTCGGCATTCCCGCGGTCGGCGAGGTGCCGAACGCGCCAGGCATCGCCGATCCCGGCGATGCCATCATCGTCGACGGCACCTCCGGCTCGATCTATGTGCGGCCATCGCAGGAGGTCGAGGCGGCCTTCGCGGAGCGGGTGCGCTTCCGCGCCCGCCGCCAGGCGCAATATCTGGCGCTGCGCGAACGGCCCTGCGTCACCAAGGACGGCCAGAAGGTCGAACTGATGATCAATGCGGGTCTCGCCATCGACCTGCCGCATATCGAGGAGACCGGCAGCGCCGGCATCGGGCTGTTCCGCACCGAGCTGCAATTCATGGTCGGCCAGAGCCTGCCGCGCACCAGCGACCAGCTCGCGCTCTACCGCGCCGTGCTGGATGCCGCCGGCAGCAAGCCGGTCACCTTCCGCACCCTCGACATCGGCGGCGACAAGGCGCTGCCCTACATGGAAGCCGTGATCGAGGAGAATCCCGCGCTCGGCTGGCGCGCGATCCGGCTCGGCCTCGATCGTCCGGGCCTGCTGCGCGGCCAGATCCGCGCGCTGCTGCGCGCCGGCGGCGGTCGCGCGCTGCGCATCATGTTCCCGATGATCTCGGAGGTCGCCGAATTCGATTCCGCGAAGGCCCTGGTTGAGCGCGAACTGACTTATCTGCGCCAGCACGGCCACACGCTGCCGGAGCGCATCGATATCGGCACCATGGTCGAAGTGCCGGCACTGCTCTACCAGCTCGACGAACTCCTGAAGAAGGTCGACTTCATCTCGGTCGGCTCCAACGACCTGTTCCAGTTCCTGTTCGCGGTGGACCGCGGCAATGCCAAGGTGTCCGAGCGTTTCGACACCATGTCGGCGCCGATCCTGCGCGCGTTGCGCGACATCGCCGGCAAGGCTCAGGCCGCGAAGAAGTCGCTCTCGCTATGCGGCGAGATGGCCTCGAAGCCGATCGGCGCGCTGGCGCTGATCGCGATGGGTTATCGCTCGCTGTCGCTGTCGGCCACCGCACTCGGCCCGGTCAAGGCGATGGTGCTCGACCTCGACGCCAGGAAGGCCGAAGCCATGCTCGGCCCGCTGCTCGACGCGCCCGCCGGCAGCGTGTCGATCCGGCAGAAGCTGACGGAATTTGCCGAGGCCGAAGGCCTGGCCTTGTAGCGGGCCTGTCGCCGCTACCGCCCGCCTCGCGCCCGCCCGCCATTTCGAGACCAAACCGATGTCGTCACTTCCCGAAGCCAAACTCGATCTTCTGCTCGCGCATCACGCGTCCCTCGAGGCCGAATCGCTCGGCCAGCTCTCCTCCGAGCGCTATGTGCAGATCACGCGCGAACTCGCCGAGATCACGCCGCTGATCGATGCGGTGAAGACCTATCGCGCCGCCGTCAAGGAGCTCGCCGACACCGAGGCGCTGATCGCCGATCCCAAGACGGATGCCGAGATGCGCGGCATGGCGGAAGCCGAGCGCGAGGAGCTGACCGCCCGGATCGAGGATCTGGTGCAGAAGATCCGCGTGGCGCTACTGCCCAAGGATGCGATGGACGACCGTAACGTGGTGCTGGAAATCCGCGCCGGCACCGGCGGCGACGAGGCCTCGCTGTTCGCCGGCGACCTGTTCCGCATGTATGAGCGCTTCGCGGCCCTTCAGGGGTGGAAGGTCGAGGTGATCTCGGCCAGCGAAGGCACCGTCGGCGGCTACAAGGAAATCATCGCGGAGGTCCAGGGCCGCGGCGCCTTCTCCAAACTGAAATTCGAATCCGGCGTGCACCGGGTGCAGCGCGTGCCCGACACCGAAACGCAGGGCCGCATCCACACCTCGGCGGCGACGGTCGCCGTGTTGCCGGAGGTCGAGGATGTCGACGTCGACATCAAGAACGACGATTTGCGGATCGAGACCATGCGGGCGCAGGGCGCCGGCGGACAGCACGTCAACAAGACGGAATCGGCGATCCGGATCACCCACATCCCGACCGGGATCGTCGTGATGATGCAAGACAGCCGCTCGCAGCACAAGAACCGCGCCTCAGCCATGAACATCCTGCGCTCGCGCATCTATGATGCCGAGCGCCAGCGCGTCGATGCCGCGCGCTCGGCCGAGCGCAAGGAAAAGGTGGGCTCCGGCGACCGCTCCGAGCGCATCCGCACCTACAATTTTCCGCAAGGCCGCGTCACCGACCACCGCATCAACCTGACGCTCTACAAGCTGCCGCAGGTCATCGCCGGCGAGGCGCTGGGCGAGCTGATCGACGCGCTCACCACCGAGCACCAGGCGGCGCAGCTCGCCGCCCAGGGCGCCGCGGCGTGACGGGCGCGTGACGATCTCCTTCACCGGACAATCGATCGAGAACGCGCGGCGCGCGCTGGCCGGCCAGTTGCGGGCGGCAGGCGTCGAGGAGGCCGAGCTCGATGCGCGCATTCTGGTCGGCGCCGCCGTCGGCCTCGACCTGACCGAGCTGATCTCACAGGCCGGTCGTCCGCTCACCGCAGCCGAAGCGGCGCGCCTGGTCCAGCATGAGAAGCGCCGTATCGCCGGCGAGCCGGTGGCACGCATTCTCGGCACACGGGAATTCTGGGGCCTGCCATTCCGCCTCTCGGAGGCAACGCTGGTGCCGCGCCCCGATACCGAGACCGTGGTCGAGCGTGCGCTCGACATGCTGCGCGAGCAGGCACTGTCGCACCCGCCGCGCATCGCTGACATCGGCACCGGTTCCGGCGCGATCCTCCTCGCGCTGCTGCACGAGCTCCCGGACGCCTTCGGCGTCGGCACCGATCTCAGCCTGACCGCGCTCGCCACCGCGAGAAGCAATGCCGCCGCGCTCGGCCTCGCCGGCCGCGCCGGCTTCGTCGCCTGCTCCTATGCGGCGGCGCTTCGCGGCCCGTTCGATCTGGTCGTATCGAACCCACCCTACATCCCGTCAGGGGAAATTCCGAAATTGAGCCTCGAGGTGCGGGGCTACGATCCGCACCTGGCGCTGGACGGCGGCAATGACGGCTTTGATGCCTATCGCGCCCTTATCCCGCAGGCGGCGCACCTCCTCGCCCCCGGCGGCGCCCTGATCGTGGAGGCCGGACAGGGCCAGGCCCTGGACATCGAGGGCCTCATGAAGGCCGCCGCACTGACGGTGGACCGCGCCCCCAAAGCTGATCTCGGCGGTATCCCGCGGGCGGTATCGGCCCGAAAAATGCCCCCATAAAAGCCGGATTGGTCTGCAAAAAGCTCTTGGAATATCCCCTGGGACCGACTACGTTCCCATCAACAGATCGGCGCCGGCCCCGTTGACGACGGGCGAAAGCCGGGCTCTCAGGAGAGAGCCGCTCCGATTACAGGTTCCAAGACGCAGGTCCTGTTAGCGCGATAGCCTCGTTGAGCTGCGCTGCTTACCGACCGCAAAGTGAACGAAAGCCTGATATTGCGCTTTAACTCTTACGCAAGACCGCTGGGCTTGTTTCGGCAAGCGAAATGAATGGGTTCGCTGGCACTCAATGCTGGCGGGTGGGGAACGCGTCTTTGTTGAACGCGACGGTCGACGGACATCGGCACGGCTTGAGCCGCTCATGCGCGGGATACGCGCGAGGAGTGTTGCCCCGCTGTCATCAGGTTACTCCTAGCAATCAGTAATGCGTGCAACCTTTAGGGCTGGAATTAAAGGCAGGACATGAGAAACGGTCAGAACAAGCAGCGGATGCGCAACCGCAACAATAATAACAACAACAACAACCGGCGCGGCCAGAACCCGATGACCCGGGTCTATGAATCCAACGGCCCCGACATCAAGATCCGCGGCACTGCCTCGCACATCGCCGAGAAGTACCTCCAGCTGGCGCGCGATGCGCGCTCCTCCGGCGATCCGGTTGCGGCCGAGAATTACTACCAGCACGCGGAGCACTACTTCCGCCTGATCGCGGCGGCCCAGGAGCAATTTCGCCAGAACCAGCAACCGCGCGGCGACGAGCCGATCGTCAGCACCAGCGACGATGGCGACGACGACGGCGAGAATTTCTCGGCCTTCGGCCAGGAGCCGGGCTTCGTCCCGCAACCGCAGCCGCAGCCCTTCATGCGCGATCGCGACGGCCAGCGCGACCACCACCAGCGGGATCACCAGCCGCGCGACAACCAGCCCTACCAGCGCGAACAGCAGCAGCCGCGCGAGCATCGCGAACGCGACCATCGTCCGCAGCCGCAATATCAGCCCCAGCCGCAGCCGCCGGGCCAGCCACAGCCCGTCATCGCCGATGCCGGCGTCGACCGCCTGCCCTCCTTCATCACCGGTCCGCAGCCGCAGCCCAACGGCCCGGGCGGCTTCGAAGGCGGCAATGGCGGAGGCGAACGCTTTCCACGCCGCCGCCGGCGCCCGCACGG
>VYLE01000248.1_pt1 | contig 42084 bp, 34 predicted proteins | sample 5114391 | NCBI WGS metagenome assembly VYLE01 (sample SAMN12291771, study PRJNA351875) | freshwater metagenome | isolation source: freshwater lake | place: USA: Michigan, Kent Lake | collected 2013-08-15
TGTGCCGCGCCCCGACTGGCCGGCCGCGCGCCCCGGCCGCTGCTCGGCGTAGGCCTGCTCGCGGGCCGACGCCGGTTCCAGCGTCCAGTTTCGCTGCGCGTAGGCGGCGGGATCGAGCGTGCCGGCCCGGCGCACCTCATCGATGACCAGCTGCCGGATGTCGAGGTCACGGTCGTACACCAGCGGCGCGCCGGCCAACATGGAGAACCCGCCGCCGCCCCCCTGCCGGTAATTGTTGAGCGCCATCGTGAAGCTGTCGGTTGGGAGCACCTCGCGCCCGCGTACCTGCAGACGGGTGATGCGCTGGCCAACGGGGCGACGCAGGTCGATCGTGTAGTCCGCGCCACTCACGACATCGAAGTTGTAGCCCGGCACCGAGGGATCGAGGATCCCCTCGACGGCCCGGCCATCGGCCCCCACGGTGCGATAGTATCGCGCCGCATGTTCGAGGAAGTCCCGGAGCTGCGCGCCGGTGATGCGCACGGCGCGCAGCGTATTGTCGTAGGGATACAGCCGCGACAGCTCGGCCTGGGTGATGGCGCCCGTATCGAGCGCCGCCTCCAGGGAAAACGCGGCCGTGGCCGACAGTTCGGCGCCGGTGGTGCGTCGCATGACCTCGTTGACGAGGTCCGTGATGGGGGCGTCGGTGACGCGCGCGCTGTCGGCGCGCCACGCCACGGTCGTACGCCCCACCGGCTCGTTGACCCACGCCACGGTGGCCTCGTGGGTGCTGCGCGCCGCCGCCAGCACGTCGGGGTGCTCGCGATGCCCCGCCACCCGCACGGCGCGCCCGGTACGCGCCACCACGCTCCAGCGGCCCTGGCGTCGCTCGAGGGTGAGCGTGCCCAGCCCCACCGACCCCGCCCAGTTGCGGGGCTGCATGACGAGCGCCCCGTTGATGGTGGAATCCACCAGCTCGCGGTGCGAGTGCCCGTAGACCACGACGTCGATGCCGTCGATTTCCCGTGGAATGCGTGCCGCCACGTTTTCGGACGGGAGCCCCGTGGCGACCGTGTCGTAGCTTGCCGGTTCGTTCAACCCGGAGTGCAGCAGCACGAGCACGACATCGGCCTTCGCGCGCCGCGCCTCCTGCACACGCTGGCGCACCGCCGGCACGATATCGGTGACCGTCAGCCCCGCGGCCTTGAGATTCTCGCGATCCCACACCATGGAGCCAGGGGTCGTGCCCCCGATGATGGCCACCCGCACGCCGCGTCGCGTGACCATGGTATACGGGGCCACCCAGGGTTTACCCTGCGCATCCAGTACATTGGCCGCCACGAACGGAAAGCCCGCCTGCGCGATCGCCTTCTGCAGCAGTGGCACGCCGTAGTTGAACTCGTGGTTCCCCAGCACGGCGGCATCGTAGCGCATGACGTTCATGGCGGCGATGACGGGGTGCACCGGCGTGGGGCGAACGCGCGCCGCCACGTAGAGCAGCGGGTTGCCCTGCAGGATGTCGCCCCCTTCCACGAGCACGACGCCGTCGGGATTGGCCCGCCGGGCGGAGTCGACAATGGTGGCGGCCGCCGCCAGGGAGTGCGCCGGGTCGGCGCCCCCCGCGTAGTAATCCCACCCGCGCAATCGCCCGTGCACGTCGGTGGTGGCGGCAATCGTGAGTTCGACGCGGCGCGGGGCCCGTTGCGCCGCCAGCGGCTCGATCATCAACGCGGCCAGCGCGGCCAGCCCCCCGCCGGGGAGCAGTACGGCATGAAGCCAAGACAATGGACGTCCCATCAGGGAATGCTAGTCGGTCCCCCCGGTCGTTTGGAGTGGCGTGGGCGGCGGTCCGAATCCGTCCTTGCCGGGTCCCCCCTGCCGCCGCGAACTTCCCGTGGCACGGTCCGATCGGCCCCGGTTGCCGATACCTACTCGTTACACCGCCGTAACCGTCCGGAAACGACGGCGGTCCATGCTAGAGACATCCCTCGTGGACGAACCGGTTACTCCGCTCATGAAACCGCTCATCATCGGCATCGCGGGCGGTACCGGCTCGGGGAAATCGACGGTGGCTCGCAAGGTGGCAGAAGCCCTGCCCGACGCCTCCGTCGCCTTCCTGGAGATGGACGCGTACTACCGGGATTTCCGGCACCTGACGCTGCACCAGCTGCATCACGTCAACTGGGATCACCCCGATGCCTTCGACGTGGAGTTGCTCTCGACCCACCTCGAGGCGCTCGCCCGCGGCGAAGCGGTGGACATGCCGGTGTACGAGTTTGCCACGCACTCCCGCAGCAGTCGCACCCGGCGCATCGAGCCGGCGGACGTCGTCGTGATCGACGGCATCCTGCTTCTGTCGGACCCCAACATCCGGGCGCAGTGCGATGTGAAGGTGTTCGTCGACGCCGATCCGGATATCCGCCTCATTCGCCGCATCCGACGCGATACGGCCGTGCGCGGACGCACGCTCGAATCGGTGCTCGACCAGTATCTCACGACCGTGCAGCCGATGCATCTGCAGTTCGTCGAACCCAGCAAGCGGTACGCCGACGTCATCGTCCCACGGGGAGGGAGCAATACGGTTGCGATCGAGATGATCGTGGCCAAGATCCAGCGTCGACTGCACACCCGCGCCCAGTCGCGGGTGCCGCGCGCCGACGCCGAACCGGCCGACGCCGGCACCTTTTGACCCGTGCATGAACGCTGCTCCGAGTACCGCTGATCGCATTCTCGTCGTGGACGACGAAACCGAGATCGTCGCCCTGGTGGCCTACCACCTGGCGAAAACCGGCTATCGCGTCTCCACGGCGTCGTCGGGGCAGGACGCACTCGAGCTGGCGCGCCGTGAGCGCCCGTCGCTCATCGTGCTTGACCTCATGCTGCCAGGCATGTCCGGGTTCGACGTGCTCGAGCAGCTGCGCCTCGACGAGAGCACGCGCGACATCGCCGTCATCATGCTCACGGCCCGCCGTGAAGAACCCGATCGCATCCGCGGCCTGTCGCTGGGTGCCGACGACTATCTCACCAAGCCCTTCTCGCCGGCCGAACTGGTGCTGCGCGTGGCGGCCATCCTGCGCCGGACCGGGTCCGCGCAGCCGGCGGGCAACACCGATGCGCTGGTGATTGGCCCGCTGCACATCGACCGGGCGGCCATGACGGTGAACGTGAGCGGCGAGGCCGTGGATCTCACCCCCACCGAGTTCAAGCTGCTCCTCACCCTGGCCGAGCGCCGCGGGCGCGTTCAGGGGCGCGGGCATCTGCTGGAGACGGTGTGGGAAGCCGCCCCGGACATTCAGACCCGCACGGTCGACATGCACGTGCAGCGACTGCGCACCAAGCTGGGCACCGCCGGCGACCTCATCGAGACCGTGCGCGGCTTCGGCTACCGACTGCGCGCCACGGCGCCGCGCGCGTACTGAGTGCGGCTCACCCAGCGACTGCTGGTGCAGAGCGCCGTGGTCGCCACGCTCCTCGTGGCGATCATTCTGGGCGCCGTGGAGTGGCGGGTACGGCACCGGCTGGAGCTGCAGGATACCGTCGCTGTGGGCATGGCCCAACCGGCCGATCGGGCCAGCCTGGAAGCGGCCGCCGACGAGGCGCTGCTGGGGGCCATCCGCAACGACGTGCTCATTGCCAGCGGTGTTGCGCTCGTCGTGGCTCTGCTGTTGGCGCGCGCACTCGCCGGGCAGGTGACGCGCCCCATGCAGGAGTTGCGCGACATGGCGCAGGACCTGGCCGGCGGCGATCTCACGGCCCGACCGTCCCGGTCCATCAGCGGCGGCGAGGTGGGCGACCTGGCCGATTCGCTCCGCCGTGTGGCCGAGCAGATGGAAACGCGCCTCTGGGAAATGCAGTCGGAAGAAGCACTGCTGGTGGCGCTCACCGAGTCGCTCAATGAAGGCGTCGTGGCCGTGGACGCGCGCAAGCGGGTGGTGCGTATCAATGAGCGCGGACGTCAGCTGCTCAATCTGCGCCAGCCGCTCCCCTTCCCCGCCAACGAGCTGCCACAGGAACCGCAGTTGCAGGAAGCACTGCAACTGGTGCTGTCGGGGGCCCCGCCCATCGTGCGCGAAATCCAGCTCGCCGGTCGCACGCTGGCCCTCACGGTACGCGCCCTGAGTGGAGGGGGCGCCGTGTTTGCCATGTACGACCTCACCCCGGTTCGCCGGCTCGAGACGGTACGCAGCGACTTCGTGGCCAACGTGTCCCACGAGCTGCGTACGCCGCTCACGATCATTGGCGGGTTCGTGGAGACGCTGCAGGACGACGATGTTCCGCCCGACCTGCGGCGGCAGTTCCTGGGCATGGCGGAAGCCAACGTGCAGCGCATGCAGCGCATCGTCGATGACCTGCTCGACCTCTCCCGCATCGAGTCGGGAGGATGGCGTCCGGCCCCGGTGGCGTTGCGCGTCGAGGAGCTCGCCGCGGATGCCCTCGCCCCGTTGCAGTCGCGCGCCGACGACAAGGGGGTTTCGCTGGCCATCGACGTTGCCGCCAACGCCCGGCTCATCCAGTGCGATCCGACCGCAGCCGGGCAGATTCTTGTCAATCTCGCCGAGAACGCCCTGCGCCACACGGCCGCGGGGCGTGTGGTCGTGTTTGCCGAACGCGAGGGTGACGGGGTATGGATGGGGGTGCGCGATACCGGGATGGGGATCGGCCCCGAACACCTGCCGCGCATCTTCGAGCGGTTCTACCGCGCCGATCCCGGTCGGTCCCGCGAGGCCGGCGGCACGGGCCTCGGCCTCTCCATCGTGCGCCATCTGGCGGAAGCGCACAACGGGCGCGTGCGGGCGGAGAGCACGGTGGGGGTGGGCACCACCATTGCGGTCTGGCTCCCCACCCCACTGCCCGTCTGACACGACTGCTGGCGACCTCGCGAAGCCCTGCGGGGCCGCCAGCGCGCCTCGTTCAGGCCGATTCCGCCTGCCGCCTGGCGCGGCGACCGGCGAACGCTTCGGCGATGAGCCTCGGCAGCATGACCCCGGCCGGCCCTTCGATGGGGAGGATGCTGGGGCCTGAGCGCTGCCCCTCCATGGTGGGATTCACCACGATGACCGTAGCCCCGTGGGTCGCCGAGATCCACGGCAGCGACGCGGCCGGTTCGACGATGTTGGATGTGCCCACCGAGATGAACACGTCACACGCCACAGCGGCGTTGCGGGCGGTCTCGAAGGGGGGCATGGGGAGCGTTTCCCCGAACCACACCACATCGGGGCGCAGGAGCGCCCCGCACTGCGGACAGGTGGGCACATCGGCGAGCTGCTCGTCGGTGGCGGCAAACGAGCCGGCGCACCCCGCGCTACACCGGACATGCATGAGGGAGCCGTGCAGCCGAACCACGTCGCGGCTGCCGGCCCGCTCATGCAGGTCGTCCACGTTCTGGGTGACCAGGGTACAGTGGGCGACTCGTGACGCGAGCGTGACGAGTGCCACATGCGCCGGGTTGGGCTGTGCCGCCCGCACCGTGGCGCGACGCGCGGCATACCATTGCCAGACCCGTGTGGGGTGCGCCGCAAAGGCGTCGGGGGTGGCCAGCTCCTGCGGGCTGAACTGCGCCCAGGTGCCGGTCTGCGCTTCGCGAAAGGTGGGGATGCCACTCTCGGCCGACACGCCGGCGCCCGTGAGTACGCACACGTGCTCGGCCGCGCGAAGCGCCTTGGCGGCGACGGTGAGCGCCTCGGCGCGTGTCTGCGGATCGGTTGGCGGCGGGGAGGCGACCCGGCGCCGCTGAAGATTGGGATCAGTCGGAACCATGCTCGGGCGACAATACCATGCGGACCTGCTTCGCACCAGATCGCCCGACGGGCTTCCTCCCATTGCGTGTCCCCCGTTCCGGACCGCATTGCCGTGACCGTTTCGTTGCACAACTGTCGGATGATTGAAACCTGGGTCACGGAGCTTTCCTTGCGTCCGGAGTGCGCCACGCGCTCCGCGACCTATCTCCTCAAAGCTCCGAACATCCCATGCGGACTTCCGTTCACGCGCTCTACCGTGCCGCACGTCGCGCTTTCCGTCGCGCGCTGCTGGCGACCACGGTGACCGTTGTTCCCGCTGCCGTTTCCGTGCTTCTTCCCGCCTCCGCCTCTGCGCAGGAGGCATCGACCGGCAAGATCACCGGGCGCATCGTGGACGCCGTCACCGGCCAGCCCATTCCCGCGGCGCAGATTCAGGTGGTGGGCACCGCCTTCGGCACGCAAACGGCGGTCGATGGCCGCTACACGTTGCTGCGCGTGCCTGCGGGCACCATCACGCTGCAGGTGCGCCGCATCGGCTACGGGCCGAAGACCGTGACAGGACTGCTGCTGCCGGCGAACGGCGCGCTGGAGCAGGACATCTCGCTGCGCAGCGCCGATGTGCAACTGGCCGCGGTCAGTGTCACGGCCACCAAGGAAAAGGGGTCGGTGAACGACGCCCTCAACGCGCAGAAGAACGCCACGAACGTGGTGAACGCCATCACCGCCGAGCAGATCGCGCGCAGCCCCGACAATGATGCGGCGGCCGCCGCGCAGCGCGTGAGCGGCGTGACGGTGCAGGATGGCAAGTACCTGCAGGTACGCGGCCTTTCCGAGCGCTACACCACGGCCTCGCTCAATGGTGCGCGCATTCCGAGCCCGGAGCCCGAACGCAAGGTCGTGCCGCTCGATCTGTTCCCGGCGAGCCTGCTGCAGGACGTCACCACGGCCAAGACCTTCACCCCCGACATGCCGGGTGACTTCGCGGGCGCCAACGTGAACATTCGCACCCGTGAGTTCCCCGCGCGCCGGCAGGTGAACTATTCCACGAGCTTCGGCTTCGGCGATCGCGTGCTGGGGCAGACGCTGCCCTTCGCCCCGCGCGCTGGCGGCGAGCTGTTCGGGAATGCGTCGGCGAACCGCCGTATGCCATCGGCCATCGCCGGCGCGAACTTCCTGGGTAACGTCTCGCAGTCCCAGTACAATCAGATGGCACGTCAGCAGCGCAACGTGTGGAGCCCGTCGCTCCGCAATGGCGGTGTGAACGGCTCGTTCGGGATGTCCACCGGCGGCAACAACATTCTGGGCAAGCGCATCGGGTACGTGCTGAGCGGCAACTACGGCTACAGCGAGGAAGTGCGCGCCGACGAGCGTTATGCCATTGGTAACCAGGGTGCCAACAATACGGTCGTGCCACTGACCGAAGTGCGCGGGCAAACCGGTCGCGCCAGCGCCTCGTGGGGGGGTATCGCCAACCTTTCGACGCTCGTGGGGCGCAACTCGCGCCTCGCCCTCAATACGACGGTTACCCGCAGCGCCGACAACGAGGCGCGCTCCGACCGCGGTTTCGACGAAAACCTGAACGACAGCATTCAGCGCACCACGCTGCGCTACGTCGAGCGGGGAGTGGCCACCATGACCGGCTCCGGTGAGCACCAGCTGAGTGATCGCAACCGCACCGCCTGGGCGGTGACGTTCGGCCAGACCGACCGCCGAGAGCCCGACCGCTCCGATGTGGTGTACGCGCGCACCCCCGAGGGGCCCTACCAGATTCTCGCGTCGCTCGACGGCGCCCGTCGCCTCTATTTCGACCTGCAGGAGAACAACGTCACCGGCCAGGTCGATCACACGATCAATCTGGGCGATGTGGCGAAGCAGAACACGCTCAAGGTGGGCGCCTACCTGCGGACCACCGACCGCACGGCCGATGCCCCCATCTTCGCCTTCATCAGCCGCGCCGGTGAGAGCGTGGTGCGTCAGACACCCGATGTCATCTTCGGCGAAGCCCAGGCATGTGACAACTGCGCGCTCATCAACGTGCAGCCCATCGGGCAGGCCGGTTCCTACCTGGCCAGCGACCGCACGGCGGCCGGTTATCTCATGTCGGACATCGGTCTGGGGTCGCGGGTGCGCATGATCGCCGGCGCGCGCCTCGAGCAGGCGCGCATCACCGTGGATGCCTCCACGCAGGGCGGGTTCACAACCACGGCCACGCTCGACAACACCGACGTGCTTCCCTCGCTGCTGCTCAACACGCAGCTGTCCTCCACGCAGAATCTGCGCTTCGGCATCACGCGCACGCTGGCGCGCCCGGAGTACCGCGAACTGGCCCCCGTGACCTTCCGCGATGTGCTGGGCGGCGTGAGTGTCACCGGCAATGCGGCGCTGGTGCGTTCACTCATCGACAACGTGGACCTGCGCTGGGAAATGTTCCCCAATCCCGGCGAGGTGCTCAGCGTTGGCGTGTTTGCCAAGCGCTTCGATCGTCCGATCGAGCGCCTCGAGCAGGCCACGTCGGGCGCCTATCAGGCCAACTTCCAGAACGCGCTGCGCGCGACCAACGTGGGCGTTGAGCTCGAAGCGCGCAAGCAGTTGGGGCTGCTTGGCTCGTGGGGCGAGGCCTTCACCGCCTTTGGCAACGTGACGCTCATGCAGTCGAACGTGGAACTCGACCCCACCGGCGGCCTCACGGTCACCGACCAGAGCCGGCGACTGGTGGGCCAGGCCCCGTATGTGATCAACACGGGACTTACCTACTCGAACGTGAGTGGCAGCACGAACGCCACCCTCCTTTACAACGTGGTCGGCGAACGCATCACCGCGGCCGGCGTGGTGCCCCTCCCCAACATCGTGGAGAAGCCGCGCCACCTGCTCGACCTGTCGTTGCGGTTCCCGGTGCGCGGCAACCTCTCGGCCCGCATGGATGCCCGCAACCTGCTCGATGCCCGCTTCCGCTTCATGCAGGGCAATCTGGAGCGGGAGGGATGGAACGCCGGTCGCGTCATCTCGATGGGGCTGAGCTGGCGGCAGTAGCGCCGCGACCTCCCAGCGCGGGATCACATGACCCGGTCTCGGTGACACAACCGTGACCGGGTCATGACGTTTTGGCGACAGAGCGCGCGCTTTTTTCTCACAGGGATCGCCAAGTCTCGACGATGCCGTTCACCATTCAATCTCGACTTCCGATGACGATGACCGTGCGCCTGCGCACACTCGCGCTTACGTCGTTTGCCGCTCTGGCGCTCGCCGCTTGTGGTGGCAGTGACGACCCGATTTCGCCTCCTGTCACCCCGCCGCCTGCCAACGGTTCGCTGGCGGTAACGGTGTCGGGGCTCCCCACCGGTGTGAACGCTGCGGTCACGGTCACCGGGCCAAGCAGCTTCAGCCAGACGGTCACGGGGACTACCACCATCAGCGTGGCACCCGGCAGCTACACAGTCGCCGCAGCGCAGGTGACCGCCAACAGCGTCCGCTACAATGCGACGATCAGCGGATCGCCGGCCACGGTGGCGTCCAATGCGACCGCCACTGTGACGGTGGCCTACACCGTTGCGCCCACCCCGACTGTAGTGCTCAGCGGCTCCATTGCCGCCAACCGCACGCTCAGTGCCGACACCAATTACGTGCTGCGCGGCTTCGTGTACGTCAACAGCGGTGCCACACTCACAGTGAACGCGGGCACGCGCATCGTGGGCGACACCACGGCGTTGGGCTCGGCGCTCTTCGTGCTGCGCGGTGCGCGCCTCGTGGCCAACGGCACGGCGGCGGCGCCGGTGGTCTTCACCTCGCAGCGCTCCGCCGGCAACCGGTCGCCGGGCGACTGGGGCGGTCTGGTCATCGTGGGCAATGCCCGCGCCAACCGTGTCGGCAACGTGATCGTGGAAGGCTCGAACGGCTCGGTGGTGGGTGCCGATCCGGCGGGCATCATCTACACCGGCGGCACGGTGGATAGCGACAACAGCGGTACGCTGCGCTACGTGCGTGTGGAGTTCGCCGGCTATGCCACCCTCGCCGACGCCGAGCTCAACTCGTTCACGTTTGCGGCCGTTGGCAGTGGCACCACGGTCGAATACGTCCAGGCGCTCGCTGGTCTCGACGACCACTTCGAGTGGTTCGGCGGCACCGTGAACGGCCGCTTCCTCGTGTCGTACGAGTCGGGTGACGATCACTTCGATGGTTCCGAGGGCTATCGCGGGCTGAACCAGTTCCTCATTGGCTTGCAGAGCACCTACCTCACGCCGCGCCCTGGCGCCGGTGCCGTGTCTGCCGACCCGCAGGGCTTCGAAGTGGACGGCTGCAACGGTGGTGGCTGCGTGGCGCCGTCGGGGGCCAATGCGCAGAGCGCCGGCCGCGATGATGGGCTGTGGAACATGAACGTCTTCGCGAACTTCACGCTCGTGGGTCCGGCGTCTGGCGTGACCGTGCCGGGCAGCGGTGGCGTGGGTGCCGTGCTGCGCCGTGGTACGGGTGGCTACTACGTGAACGGCGTGGTCACGCGCTGGCCGCGCGGGGGCATCTCGCTCCGCGACTCCACGTCCAACAATCGTTTCCTCGTGGACTCGCTCATCGTGCGCAACCTCTACTTCGCCGAGAATGGCGGGGCAGACGGCGGCTTCGATGCAACGGGCACGAACTTCGGCCAGGCGAGCGCGTTCACTGCGCGCAACGCCAACATCGTGGTGGGCGCGGGCGTAACGGCGGCGAGCCTCTTCACGGCGCTGCCCGCTACCCCGACCAATGGCGCCAGCCTCGACTGGTCGCCGGCGGCCAACTCGCCCATCGCCACGGGTGGACTGTCCACGTTCGCGGCCGACCCGCGCATTGCGGCGCGCGTGGGCACGTTCATCACGCCCACCGTGTACCGCGGCGCTGCCGCCCCGGGTGGCACGAAGTGGTGGGAAGGCTGGACCAACTACGCCCGCAACTGACCGACCGCGTGACCGGCATCTACCTTTCAGCTTACGATCCGCCGCGGTGATATCGTGGGCTACGTGAAACGGCCAGGGTCGCGATGCGGCCCTGGCCGTTTTCCTGTTCTTCACCGTTCTCCCCTCATGCCTCAGCCTTCGCGCCTCTCTCTCCTGCTTGCCGTTGCCGCCGCGACATTCCTCGCGGCAGCGTGTGGCGAAGCACGCCCACGTACGGCGGCCGATTCCCAGGCGGCCCACATCGCTGAGGTCATCGCCGCCGGCGGCACTGTCGATTCCATCCTGCCCATTGCCGAGCAACTGCGCCGCTTCCGGGTGGGTGTCGACTCGGTCGACACGCTGCGCCACGCAGCGCCGGATCGCGAGTCGTTGGTGCGCCGGTTTCTCACGGCACTCTCAACGAGCGATACGGCCACACTCAACGCCCTCACGCTCGACCGGGGCGAGTTTGCGTATCTGTACTACCCCACATCGGCCATGAGCCAGCCTCCGTATGAGGCACCACCCCAGCTCCTGTGGGGACAGATCATGACCAGCAGCAACGAGAGTCTTCCCAAGGCGCTCGCGCGACTTGGCGGAACCACGGTGTCGCTCGTGCAGCTGCGCTGCGCCGATTCGGTAACGGTGGAGGGAAAGAACCGGCTACACCAACAATGCGCGCTTCGCCTGCGAGCGGGAGCCACCACGCTTCCCGAAGGACGCTGGTTCGGCACCATCCTCGAGCGCGAGGGGCGATTCAAGTTCATCGGCTACGCCAACGCGCTATGAGGGGCCGGCGCAGACAAGGCGTACGTCTCTCGGCAGTGCTTGCCGTTGCCCTGCTGCCTGCGGTGTCGTGTGGTGAGGGGACGCGCAAACAGCCCGTGGACAGCGCCCGCGACTCGGGGGCAGCCCGTGAGGCGTTGCCCGTGGCCGAGTCCGAACGGCTGGTGCTGACCGGCGTCGGCGCCACGCTGCCGTACCCGCTGTATGCGCGCTGGTTCAACGAGTATGCGGCGGTCGCCCCCGTGCGCATCACCTACCGCTCGGAGGGATCGCCGCAGGGGATCGCCGCGGCCCTCAACGGCTCGGCAGATTTCGGCGCGACCGACATTCCGGTATCCGACAGCGCCATGCAGGCCCGCGGACGCGCGGTGGTGCACATCCCCATGGCGGTCGGGGCCGTGGCCATTACGTACAACGTCCCCGGCACCACGCGTCCACTGCGCCTGTCGGGTGAGGTCGTCGCCGATCTGTTTCGCGGGCGCATTGCCTTCTGGGATGACGCACGCCTGCGCGCCATCAACCCTGGCGTGACGCTGCCGCACCTGGCCGTGCGCCCGGTGCGCCGCAGCGACGGCAGTGGCACGGCACGCATCTTTGCCCGTTATCTGCAGCTGGTGCAGGGCGCGTCCGCCGCCGCGGCCGCAGACGCCCCATGGCCAGGCGGGGATTCGGTGATCGTGCGCGATGGGAACGAAGCGGTCGCGGCCGAGGTGAAGGCCACGGCCGGAACCGTGGCGTACCTCGAGGTGGTCTATGCGCGGCAGAATCGTCTGCCCGCGGCACACATCCGCAATCGCGCGGGGCAATTCGTGTCTCCCATGCCCTTCGAGATTGCGACCGCCGCCGCCAACACCCTCGACGCGCTCGCCCCGTTCGATGACGAGGGGGTGAGCGGGTTTCGCGTGTCCCTGCTGGACGCCAAAGGCAAGCAGGCGTATCCGTTGGCCGCCTTCACGTGGCTGTTGATCGCGCCGTCGCAACTTTCGGCAACCAAGCGCACTGCCCTTGCCGATTTTCTGCGTTGGGCGCTTCTCGAAGGGGCGCCCAGTGCCAGCAGTATGGGCTATGTGCCGCTCCCGTCCGCCGTGGCGGACGCCGTGCTGGCGCGGGTTGATGGGGCGCTGCGGTGCGACCCTTGCGCGACGGGGGCGGCTTCCGGTACGGTACGCTGAGGGTTGCCGATCGACCGGGGGAACCGGACCGCAGGCCGGCCTTACCCGCACCTGCTCTCCTGCCCCCGGCTGCCACATGACGGCTCCAGTAGCACGCACCGGCGATGTTCGCATCGCGGCCATCGACATCGGGTCGAACTCGGTGCGGCAGATCATCGCCGATGTCTCGCCAGCGGGCGGCATTCGGGTGGTCGACGAAATGAAGGCCATGCCACGTCTCGGCGATGGCCTCGAGAGCACGGGGGCGCTGTCCTCCGCCGCAATCGACTCGGCGGTGGCGGCCGTGCAGCGCATGGTCACGCTGGCGCGGCAATTGGCCGCCGCGCGCATCGAAATCGTGGCCACCAGCGCGGTGCGTGACGCGAGCAATTCGAGCGAGTTCACGGCGCGCCTCACCGCCGCCACCGGGCAGGCGGTGCGGGTACTCAGCGGCGAAGAGGAGGCGCTGCTCTGTTTCCGCAGCGCCCTGGCGCACTTCGAGCTGGGCGCCGGACGCACCGTGGTCATGGACATTGGGGGCGGTTCCCTCGAACTCGTGCTCGCGAAGGATGGTCTCATCGAGCGAGTGGCCTCGCTCCCTTTCGGGGCCGTGCGGCTCACCGAGAAGTTCCTCACCCCCGCCGTGCGGCCGCGCCGCGTGCGGGCGCTCCGCGAGCATGTGCGCGAGGGGCTGCGCAAGGCCGTACCGGTCAAGGACTGGCGGGGCGCGCAGGTGATCGGGTCGGGGGGCACGTTCACGAACCTCGCCGGCATCGTGCTGGCGCGGCAGCGCGTCACCGTGCGATCGGCGCACGGCACGCGCGTCACGCGGGCCGAACTCGAACATGTGCTGGAGTGGCTGCAGCGCATGGAGGCGCCGGAGCGGCAACAGGTGCCCGGGCTCAACCCCGCACGCGCCGACATTATTGTGGCGGGGCTCGCCGTGGCCGCCGAAGTGCTGTCGCGCTTCGACCCGCGCGATCTGCTCACCTCGGCGTTCGGGATTCGCGAAGGCATCTTGCTGGAAGCGGCCCGCGTCACCCCCCGAGTGGCCGATCCCGGCGTCGCCCGCGACCGGTCGGTGCGGGAGTTCGCGGAACGCTGTCACTTCGAGGCACCGCACGCACGCCAGGTGCAGACCCTGTCGCTGCAGCTGTTCGATGCCCTCGAGTCACGCCTCGCGCTGACGGCGGCGGACCGGCGCATCCTGTCCGATGCGGCGCTGCTGCACGATGTGGGCTACCACATCAACTACGAAAAGCATCACAAGCATTCCTTCCATCTCATCTCGCATGCCGATCTGCTGGGCATGACGCCGGCCGAGCAGATCATGATCGCGCACATTGCGCGCTATCATCGCGGCGCTCCGCCCAAGCCCAAGCACGCGGGCTTCGGTCCGCTCGATCGCGCCACGCGGGAGCGCATCGTGAAGTTGTCGGCGCTGCTGCGTTTCGCCGACGGCATGGATCGCGGGCATGTGAGCGCCGTGGGCGGCATGACGGTGAAGTGGACCACCGACGCGGTGCGGGTGACGGTGCATGAAGCCGAAGGCGCCACGAATGTACGTCTTGAGTGCTGGGGCGCGAGCCGGAAGCGCCGGCTTCTGGAGGAGGTGCTGGGGCGGCCGATCGTGGTCCTGCTCCCCGACGGCACCCAAATCAGCGCCGACGACGAAGCCGACGGCGAGTGAGCCGACGCGAGGCGGACGCGCTCAGTCCGCCTCGCCCTTCTTCTTGCGCTTGGGCGGACGCGCCGCCTCCGTGCCCCACGGTTCCTTCATGAGGATCTGGTGCGTGGCGCGCACCGCCTCACCCTGTGGCTCCCGCCGGCGGTACTGCCCGTCGGCCCCCAGCTCCCAGGCCTGCCGGTTGTCGTTCAGGCAGGTGGCGAGCACTGCCTCCAGCCCCTTGTGCAGGAGCTGGTCTTCGATGGGCGTCATGACTTCGACACGCCGATCAAAGTTGCGCGGCATCCAGTCGGCCGAGCCGATGTAGTACTCCGGGTTGCCGGCGTTCGCGAAGAACGCCAGGCGTGAGTGCTCGAGGAAGCGCCCGATGATACTGACCACCCGGATATGCTCACTCATGCCCGCCAATCCCGGCACGAGGCAGCAGATGCCGCGCACGATGAGGTCAATCTTCACGCCGGCCTGCGACGCGCGGTACAGGGCCGCAATGATCTCGGGATCGACGAGGGCATTCATCTTGGCGATGATGCGCCCTCCCCTCCCCGCGATCGCGTGCGCCGTTTCCCGTTCAATGAGCTCACGCAGCCGCGCCCGCAGCGTGACGGGCGCCACGGCAAGCCGTCGGTAGTACTTCTGCCGCGACACACCGGTCAGAGAATTGAACAGGTCGGACAGGTCGGCGCCGATTTCCGGATGACAGGTGAACAAGCCCATGTCGGTATACAACCGGGCCGTCTTGCTGTTGTAGTTGCCGGTGCCAATGTGCCCGTAGCGACGAATGCCGTCGGCGTCGCGGCGCACGACCAGCACCGTTTTCGCGTGGGTCTTGAGCCCCGGCAAACCGTACGCCACATGAATACCCACACTTTCCATGGTGCGGGCGAAGGTAATGTTGTTGGTTTCGTCGAAGCGCGCCTGCAATTCGATGATCACCGCCACCTGCTTGCCGGCTTCGGCCGCCTCGGTGAGCGCTCGTACGATGGCCATGTCGCCCGAGGTGCGGTACAGCGTCAGCTTGATGGCCAGCACCTGCGGATCGTTGGCTGCCGCTTCGAGAAACGTCTCGACCGACGCCGAGAACGATTCGAACGGATGGTGCACGAGCACATCCCGCTCCCGGATCACGTCAAACAGGTTGCGCCCGTCCCTGAACGGGGCGGGCACCTGCGGCGTGTGCGGAGGATCGCGCAACTCCGGGAGATCGGTGAGGGCGAGCTGCATGAGGTCGCCCATCTCGAGCAGATCATCCACGTCGTGCACATCGTCCGGCCCCAGCGGCGCCACCAGTTGCGTTTCGCTCTCGCTGAGCTCTTCCAGGAGCAGCGCGCGAATGCGTTCGGGCATGTCGTGCTGTACCTCCAGCCGCACCACTTCCCCGAAGCGCCGCTGGAACACCTGCTGCTCGATCGTTTCGAGCATATCCTCGGGCTGATCCATCTGCCCAAGGTCGAGATCGGAGTAGCGCGTGATGCGGAAGGTGAACCAGCGCTGCACCTCCATCCCCGGAAACAGCGCCCCCAAATGGGCGCCAATGACATCCTCCAGCGGCACGTAGCAGTGCCCACGCCCGAACGGCACCCACCGCGGTAGGGAGCGCGGCACCTTCACGCGCGCGAAGTGCGCCTTGCCCGTGACCGGGTCGCGGATGTCGACCGCCAGCGAGAGCGACAGGTTGGAGATGTAGGGGAACGGGTGCCCGGGGTCGACCGCGAGCGGCGTGAGCACCGGGAACACCTGCGCCTCGAAGAACTCGTGCACGCGCGCCCGCTCCGCGTCGTCGAGCGACTCCATCTTCACCAGATGGATGTCGTGGCGCGCGAGTCCGGGAAGCAGTTCGCGCTTGAGTACACCGCGCCGACGGGCCAGCAGCTCGCGCACGCGCGTGCGAATGGCGACCAGCTGTTCGGCCGGTGCCAGCGGATCGGGGGCATATTGCGGAGCCCCGGAGGCCACCTTTCGGCGCAGTCCGGCGACCCGCACCATGTAGAATTCGTCGAGATTGGTGCTGAAGATCGCCAGGAACTTGAGGCGCTCGAGCAGCGGCACCCGTTCATCGAGGGCTTCTTCCAGCACCCGCGCATTGAATTCGAGCCACGAGAGCTCGCGATTCAGATACGGCAGCGACAGCGACGTGACCGAGGACATGGGCCATGTGGCCGGCGGTCAAACAGGACAGCCGGCCGTCTCCGCGTCAGAGAGGATTGAAGGCCGCGAGCAGCCAGTAGCTCAGTGCCGCCATGCCCGCACTCGCGGGAATGGTAATGACCCACGCCCAGACGATGCGGCTGGCCAGTCCCCAGCGCACGGCCGACAGGCGGTTGGTGGCCCCCACCCCCACGATCGCCCCGGTGATCGTGTGGGTCGTGGACACCGGAATACCCAGCTTCGAGGCGGCGAGAATGACCATGGCGCCACCCGTCTCGGCGCAGAATCCCCCCACGGGCCGCAGCTTGGTGATGCGGGTGCCCATGGTGTGCACGATGCGCCAGCCGCCAAAGAGCGTGCCCAGCGAGATCATGGTGTAGGCACTCAGCTCCACCCACACCGGGATGACGTCGAGCGACGTCACGTGGAAGTGTGCCAGCCACCCGGTCTGGTTGGCGAAGGTGGCCTGCGTGGCCACGAGCAACCCCACGATGATGCCCATCGTCTTCTGCGCATCGTTGCCACCGTGCGCGAGCGAGAGCAGCGCCGAACTGGTGAGCTGCAGCACCCGGAACACCTTTTCCGCCTTCGTGTTGATCACGTTGCGGAAGAGGTTGAAGACGAGGACCATGAGCAGGAAGCCCATGAGCGCACCGAGCATGGGCGACAGCACGATGGCCGAGAGCGTCTCGATCCACTTCTTGCCCCACAGCAGCGCGGAGAAGCCAACCTTGGCGACCGCGGCACCGGCGTAGCCGCCGATGAGAGCGTGGGAGGAGCTCGACGGGATGCCGAACCACCACGTGATGAGATTCCACGCAATGGCGCCCAGTAACCCGCCCAGGATGACGTTGGCATCGACCACGTTGAGGTCGATGAAGCCGGCCGCAACCGACTTGGCGACGGCCGTGCCCACGAAGAACAGCGCGGAGAAGTTGAACACCGCCGCCCAGATGACGGCAGCGAGCGGGCTCAGCACGCGCGTGCCGACGATGGTGGCGATCGAGTTGGCGGAGTCGTGGAAGCCGTTGATGAAGTCGAAGGCCAACGCAACCGCGACGATGAAAATGACGAAGGTAACCACGGAGCGATCAGCGGCGCGTCAGCTGTTCTTGAGCGCGATGCTCTCGAGGGCGTTGGACACGTCCTCGCATTCGTCGATGGCTTCCTCGAGCGCATCGAAGATCTCCTTCCACTTCAGTACTTCGATCGCCGGCTCCTCATGCTCGAAGAGCGCACCCACCGACTGCGCGTACAGGACGTCGCCCTCTTCCTCGAGCAACTTGATCGCCCGGCCGTGCTCCATCATGCGCTGACGCTTGGAGATGTCCCCCACCGAGGCAAGGATCTCCTTGCCGCACCGCACCAGCACGTCGGCCATCTGCACCCCGCCGTCGCGCGCCGTGGTCACACGGAACATCACGACACGGCGCGACGCACCATTGATGAGATCGATGACGTTGTCGAGCCGCTTCGCCAGCAGGTGGATGTCTTCGCGATCGAGCGGCGTGACGAAGCTCGTGTCGATGCGCTGGTTGATGAGGTGCACGATGGCATCGCCATCGGTCTCCACCTTCTTGATCTGCACGGAGATCTGCGCCGCGTTGGCCGGATTCTCGAAGAGGGTGCGCAGCAACGTGGCGGCTTCGCTGATATGCACGGCCAGGCCACGGAAGTGATCGAAAAATGTTTCGTCTTTGGAGAAAAGCTTCACGGCAGCGTGTTGGCTTGAGGAGGGTACGACGCCGGAGTGTGGACGGGCTTGGCAGAAGCTGCGGGCCCCGCGTCCCGGTGTGACTGCGGCTGTGTAACGAAAACGTCACCGAGGGAACTCCGCCATCCACCTCATGGTCCCGATTTCCCTTGTTACAGAGGCGAGACAATGCCTGAACGGTGGCGTAGCCCCGAATGGTTCAGGACCAAACCACCTTGGCGTCGGCCACCGCCCGACGTCGCCGCACCAGCGCGGGGTCCTCGAACAGCTTCGCCAGCAAGGCCCCTGCCACAAAACCGCCCACGTGCGCCCACACGGCCACCCCGCCCGAAATCTCCCGGCGCAGGGGAGAGAGGTCGGGTAATCCGCTCACCACCTGGCTGCCGAACCAGAGGATGAGCACGAGCCATGCCGGGAAATGCAGGAGAAAGAACGGGGGAATGAACGTGCGGACCCGAACTCGGGGATAAAGCAGCAGATAGGCGCCCATGATCCCCGAAATGGCCCCCGACGCCCCCACCGTGGGCACGGGAGAACCAGGGTCGACCGCGAGGTGCGCCATCGCCGCGGCCACACCGGTCAGCAGGTAGAAGGCGACGAACCGCCCCCGCCCCATGCTGTCCTCGACGTTGTTGCCGAAGACCCACAAGTAGAGCGAGTTGCCGAGGATGTGCCCCCATCCGCCATGCAGAAAGATCGAGATCACGGGGGTGAACCAGTTGATGCGCTGGTTGTCCACCACGCAGGCCATCGGCTGGCCGTTGATCACGCCGAGCGGGACGCCAAGCCCCAGCGGGGCCCGTCCGCTCACCTCCCCCGGCACGAACCCCAGGTCGCACACGCTGACCGCCAGCGACATGGGGGCACCTCCCCCCTGGATGAACAGCCACACCGCCCATGTCACCACGAGCAGGAGGATCGTCATGACCGGCGTACGCAGCGTCGGGTTGTCGTCAGAGATCGGAAACATGGCACACCGGTCAAATTGGCAGACTGCCGGGTAGGCAGCGGGTACGGCGCGGCTGCTCGCGCGAATTGCGCCGCTTCGGCAGAACAAAACCGGCCCGGCCCTTGCCATTCTCCTCGTCGAGTGGCAGAAGGCGCCGGCGATCCCGCCTGCTCTTCTTCAACATCAGGACCTCTACAGAGATCCCCATGGCTGAAAAAGTTATCGGCATCGACCTTGGCACCACCAACTCCGTGGTGTCCGTGCTGGAAGGTGGCGATCCCATCGTGATTCCCAATGCCGAGGGCGGGCGCACGACCCCGTCCGTGGTCGGCTTTACGAAGGACGGCGAACGCCTCGTCGGGCAGATCGCCAAGCGTCAGGCGGTCACCAATCCGCAAAACACGATCTTCTCCATCAAGCGCTTCATGGGCCGCCGCGTGGCCGAGGCGCAGCAGGAGCAGTCGCGCGTTCCCTACAAGATTGTCGCCGGCCCCAACGATGTAGCCGCCGTGGAGGTGCAGGGCAAGCGGTTCACGCCGCCTGAGATCTCGGCCATGGTGCTGCAGAAAATGAAGCAGACGGCCGAGGACTACCTTGGCCATCAGGTGACCAAGGCGGTCATCACCGTGCCGGCCTACTTCAATGACGCCCAGCGTCAGGCCACCAAGGACGCCGGCAAGATCGCCGGTCTGGAAGTGCTGCGCATCGTGAACGAGCCCACGGCGGCGGCGCTGGCCTACGGACTGGACAAGAACAAGAAGAAGGACGAAAAGGTCGCCGTGTTCGACCTGGGTGGCGGCACGTACGACATCTCCATTCTCGAACTCTACGACGTGGACGGTACGCGTCAGTTCGAAGTGAAGAGCACGAACGGTGATACCCATCTGGGCGGCGACGACTTCGATCAGCGCGTCATCGACTGGCTCGTGGCGGAGTTCAAGCGCGATCAGGGGATCGACCTTTCGAAGGACCCCATGGCCATCCAGCGTCTCAAGGAGGCCGGTGAGAAGGCCAAGATGGAGCTGTCGAGCGCCAGCACCACGGATATCAACCTGCCGTTCATCACCGCCGACGCGTCGGGGCCGAAGCACCTCAACTACACGCTCACACGGGCCAAGTTCGAACAGCTCGTGGACGATCTCGTGCAGCGCACGCTTGAGCCCATGAAGCAGGCGCTCAAGGATGCCGGCATGCAGCCCAGCGAGGTCGATGAAGTGATCCTCGTGGGCGGATCGACGCGCATCCCGAAGATTCAGCAGGTGGTGAAGGACTTCTTCGGCAAGGAGCCGAACAAGGGCGTGAACCCCGACGAAGTGGTGGCGGTGGGTGCGGCCATCCAGGGCGCCGTACTCACCGGCGAGCAGAAGGACGTGCTGCTGCTCGACGTCACGCCGCTCTCGCTCGGCATCGAAACACTGGGCGGCGTGATGACGGTGCTCATCCCGCGCAACACCACCATTCCCACGAAGAAGGCCGAGACGTTCTCCACCGCCGACGACAACCAGACGACGGTCGAGATTCACGTGCTGCAGGGCGAGCGCGACCTGGCGGTGTATAACCGCACGATCGGCAAGTTCCAGCTCACGGGCATCCCGCCCGCCCCGCGCGGCATGCCGCAGGTCGAGGTGACCTTCGACATCGACGCGAACGGCATCCTCCATGTGACGGCGCGCGACAAGGCAAGCGGCAAGGAGCAGAAGATCCGCATCGAAGCCTCCAGCGGCCTGTCGGACAACGAAATCGACCGCATGGTGAAGGACGCCGAGAAGAACGCGGCCGAGGACAAGAAGCGTCGTGAAGAGATCGACACCCGCAACCGGCTCGACTCGCAGACGTATGAAGTCGAGAAGAACGTCAAGGAGTGGGGCGACAAGGTGGCCGCGCCGCTCAAGGAGCGGATCGACACGTCGATCGAGCGCGCCCGCAAGGCGCTGCGCGGTGATGACATGAACGAGATCCGCGCCGCGCAGGAAGAGCTGAGCAAGGCGTACAGTGAGGCGGGTCAGGCGTTCTACCAGCAGCAGGCGGCGCCGGAAGGTGGCGCGCCGGCCGACGCCGGAGCACCGGGCGCCCAGGGCGAGCCGCAGGGTGGCAAGGCCGACGACGTGGTCGAAGCCGACTACGAGATCGTCGACGACAAGAAGTAAGCCCGCCCGTGCACGCCAGGCCCCGCCGGAAACTCCCGGCGGGGCTTCGGTGTCTTATCATGGCAGGTGCGCGTTTCGCGCGTGCGTATCGCAACACCAAACGACCAACGAACCATGGCTGCACGATTCTCTCGCTTTCGCTTCGCGACGGCCGCGGCCGGCTGCTTTGCCGGTGGCGTGCTCTTCGCCTCAGGGATGGACTGGACGAAGATCAGCTGGGCCCAGAGCACGACGGGCAATCGCCCCGCCGTCGCCCTGCGCGGCCCGGCCAACATCGACGGCGTGGGCAGTTTCGCCGATATCGCCGAGCGGGTGACACCCGGCGTGGTGGCGGTGAATACCACGCGGTCCTTGCGGCCGCGGGCCACCCCCCGCGGCCGCGCGCCGCAGGGCATGGAAGACTTCCTGGAGCAGTTTGGTGGGCCCCAGCCGCGGCAGCAGCGCGGCGAGGGCTCCGGCTTCATCATGAGCGCCGACGGCTACATCGTGACCAACAATCACGTGGTGGCCGACGCGGACCAGGTGTCGATCACGCTCAGCGACGGGCGCATCTTCAAGGCCAGGGTTGTGGGCACCGACAGCACCACCGACGTGGCCGTCGTGAAGATTGACGCGCGCGGGCTCCCTTCACTGGCCATCGGCAACGACGAAACCACGCGCATCGGTGAATGGGTGCTGGCCGTGGGCAACCCGCTGGGCCTCGACTTCACCGTGACGGCGGGGATCATCTCCGCCAAGGGGCGCGGCCAGGAGATCAACCTGCCGAACTCCGGCAACTTCACGATTTCCGATTTCATCCAGACCGATGCGGCGATCAACCCGGGTAACTCGGGGGGACCGCTCATCAACCTGCGCGGCGAGGTGATCGGCCTCAACAGCGCGATCGCGAGTCAGACCGGCTTCTACTCGGGGTACGGATTCGCCATTCCCATTACGCTCGTCAAGAACGTTACCGACGCACTGATCAAGGAAGGGCGCGTGCGGCTCCCCGTGATGGGCGTGTCGGTAACGCGAGTCGAACCCGAGGATGCCGGCATCAACGGCCTCTCCCGTGTGGCGGGCGTCAAGGTGCTGGGCTTCAACCCCGCCGACGGTGGTCCCGCGAAGGAGGCGGGAATCGAGGTGGGAGATGTGATCATCACCGTGGACGGCAAGCCGGTGGAGCGCGTCAGCTCATTGCAGCGCATCGTGCGCCAGCGGCGTGTGGGTGACCGCATTCCCGTGGAGCTGATGCGTTTCGGTACCAAGAAGCGGCTGGAGGTGCGCCTTGTGGAAGCCGAAAGCATGACGCGCCTGGCGTCCAACGCCAACGCACCCGACGCCGCCGCCAATCCGGCCGCCGGCAAGCTGGGCTTCACGGTGGAAGCATTGCCCGCCGATCTGGCGGCGCGGCTGCGCACCAACGGCCGTGGCGTGCGGGTCACCGAGGTGTCGGAAGACGGGCCCGCGCGCGACAAGATTGCCGGGGGCAGCGATGTGGTGCTGGCCGTGCTCTATCCCACGCCTCGCCGCGATGTGCGCACCGTGGCCGACCTGCAGGCGGCCATTGCCACGCTCAAGGAAGGGGACTACGTGAGCCTGCTCGTACAGTCCATCGATCCGCGGCTGGGACAGCGCGTGGTGAACCTGCGCATCGGCGGCTGACGGGAGACATGAGGGCTGAGGCGCGAGCGGTTCGAGTTGAGCTGCCCGAGTGAGAATTGAGCCCGGATCGCAGTGAGAATTGAGGGTTCTCGCAGTGAGAGTTGAGGGAGGTACGCTCGACTCTCACCACGGGACAACGCCGTTCTCACCGCGCTCCGGGCTCAATTCATGCTGTCGACCGACGCTCTCCTGCTTCCGCTCTACCTCTCGCTGGTCAACGCCCGAAGAGGTAGAGCGACGCGCCGGCCTGCACGCGCGTTCCCGTCGACGTGAGCTGCTGGTCGATCGTGTTGCCCGACAGCTGGTTGGCGCGCGTGAGGTTGCCGAAGGTCCACAGGGCGGTACCGTGCACCGCCAGCCCCGACGACAGGAACAACTGCACACCGCCGCCGCCGGTGGGCGCAATGCCTTCGAAGTCCCGACCTGCGTTGGCGCTGCGCGCAGTGGCGCCGCCCGTCACAAAGAGCTTCACCGGCGACGCCGCGCCGATGAGATTGAGGCGCAGCAACGCATCGTACTGCGTGAGTCGTACGTCGGCGCTGTTCCCGGTCAGGACACTGCGGTCGAAGTTGCCCAGGACACTCCAGCGCTCGCTCAGCCCCAGCCCGGCGTGCACGCCGAAGCCGCTGCCGAATTCGAGATCGTCGGCGGCGCCCTTCACATTCACGGACGCGCCGGCGTACTGAATGCCCACGAACAGCCCCTTGCCGGACTGTGCCTCGGCCGACGCGGCCGCTGCGGTGGACAGGGCGGCGGCCGCGAGAGCCGCGCGCAGCATACGGGTCATGATGTCTCCTGCAGTCAGTCGGTGTTGATGAAGCGGTAGAGTACGCGGATGAGACGGTACGCGTCCGGCATGGACTCGCGGGTGAATTCCACCGTCGTGGCGTTCACCAGGCGAATCTCCCGGAAGGCTGCGGCCACTTCCGGAATCGTCGGGTCACGCATTTCCATGCGCACCGTATAGCGGGCCAGACGTTCCGGCGGCGCCTTCCGTGCCGTCGCCACCGCCGCCTTGGCCGCGTCCTGAATGTCCCGACGCGCGGCGGCGAGCGGACGCAACTCCACCGCCCGCGAGTTGATGGCGCGCTTCACCACCACGCCGCGCACTGCGGGCACGGTAGCCTGCTGTTCCTCCACCGCCACATCGTCGCCTGTGACGAGGATCACCGGCACGCCGTACCAGCGCGCGAGAAAGGCATTCATGCCCCCCTCGCCAACCGAGAGCCCGTTGATCTGCAGGTCGCGCAGCACCCCCGACCCCGTGTGCGCGAAGACGCCACGTGGCGACCCAGCCTTGGCGTGGTATCCCACGAATATGACCGCATCGAAGGTGGAGTCGAGCCCCTCCATCATGCCGTGGCGCTTGAAGCTGTGACTGATGAGGCGCACCCGCGGATCGAGATCCTCCGGCAGGATGTTGCGTTGGCTGCCGTGCGAGTCGTTCACGACCACCTCGGTGGCCCCGCCATCGAAGGCCCCGCGAATGGCCGCGTTGGCATCCTCCGCCATCAGCTTGCGGGCACGCCCGTACTCGGCGCCGGCGGCAGACGTCTGGTTGTCGCCGTTGATGCCGCTGATGCCTTCCATGTCCACCGAGATGTAGACCTTGCGTGCCTGGGAAGACGCCGTATCCGGCAAGACCGTCATGGCGATGAGCGCAGACAGCGCGATGCACAGTGATCGCATGGGGAGCAGGGTGAAGGTGGTCAGGATGCAGGGCGAAAATCGTTCAGCGGCAACCGGGCATGCGGAAGGCGCCGATGCGCGTGGCGTAGCTGGTGGTACCGGCGCGCAGATAGTCACCCACGTACCAGATGGTGCAGTCGTCCACGGGATCGATGGCCGTCTGCGTGTAGTCCTCCCACCGCAACGTGGTCTGCTGTGCGGCGGCACCGTCTGCCAGCACGACCTCACGGAAGCCGAGCGTGCCAAGGGGATGCCGTGGTGCGCGCCCGGCGAATCGCTGCCCGGGGAACGTGCGGGCATCGCCGGCGGAGTACCCGATGCCGATGTTGCCCACCCGGTCGATCGCCGCACTGGGGAGCCATCGGTACAGGCTGTCGGGAGTGAAGGTGCCCTGCTGATGCACGGTCATGGTGCCACTCGCCGCGTATCGCAGCTCATACCAGCGCACGCCACCCGTGCCGCGACTGCTGTTGATGCTGTGGGCAGCCACGAGCGACGCGTGATTGGCGAATTGCCGGTACACGAGCCGCGGCATGAGCTTGTCGCCCTGCGCATCGAGCCGGCGGTCGGTGCCCGGCTGCGGCACGCAATTGGTGAGCTGACCACCGCACAGATAGCGGTACGGCGCGACAGGAATGCGCTCGGGACCGGTGAGCTGTGTGCGGGCGGTGTCCTGCCAATTGACCGCGAAGCGCCACAGCTGCAGCTCGTCGCTGTCCACGATGCCCGCCAGCTGTGTCCCCCCGGTCGCGAGTACCAGATTGGGCGTTCCGGCCGGGGGCAACCGCCGACCGTCGAGATCGGTGGTATTGAGGAAGTTGACCCCGGGCACGATGCGGCACAGTTCACGCGCGGGCTCGCCGCGCAGCATGCGCGCCCGTTCGGCAACGCACAGATGCTTCTCCACCACGTCGTCGCCGGTACTCGTGGGCACGTAGTAGCCGTCTGGCCACACGGCAGGTCGCGGGTAATCGGGAAAGAGGGGGCGGGCAAACTCGTAGCGATGCCAAGCGCCCAACGGGTCGCTCGTGGCACTCACGGCATAGCACATGGCGTAGCCGCCGGTGGCGGAATCGGGGGCAGCCCGCGGCGGGAGAGGCCGTGGCACACGATCGGCCGACGGCGGCGGTATGCGAAGCAGGGCCGTGCGCGGGCCGTTGGCCGTGTGGCCGCCTGGCACACGGCGGAAGATGGGCAGCACCAGGAGCCATCGCTCCGCCAACTGGTCGTAACGCACCACCGCGTCGCCGCTCAGCATTGTTTCGCAGGGGCCACCGAATCCCGCGAACACCGCATTGGTGGGGAGCGGACCGTACACCGGCGTGCCATCGCGCCGGAACACCGCCCACTGCGAGTTGACCGTCTGGACCACATGCCGGGGGCCCACGGCGAGCGAATTGTCCGATGGGTTACGCAGCGTGACTGCCCCGTGCGGGCCCGTGAAGCCCTCGCCCAGGCCGTCGAATTGCCGGACGAGGCGGATGCCATTGGCCATGCCGTGACGCGGTTGCTCCGCCGCCGCGCTCCCCGCCGGAACACCAGAGACGAAGGTCACGGTGGGCGTGCGTTGCGCCGCCGCAACGGAGGCGCTCGCCACGAGGGCGGCCAAGGCAAACGAGGGAGCGTGTGGCATGGGCTACGTTACCGCCGCGTGTGCCCCGCTGCTACCTTGCGCGCCATGAGCCATGCCATGAGCCACGACCTGCCGTCGCCCCCCCGTGCCCCGCTCCAGCTCTCGCGCGCCGACATGCAGGCGCTGGGAGACCAGGCCCTCGCGATGGTCATTGCCCACCACGAGGGGATCCGGGAGCAGCCCACCACCACCACGATCTCGCGCGCGGAGGCGGCAGCGCGGCTGTACACCCCGCTCCCCGAGGCGCCCACGCCGCCGGCCGAGTTGCTGGCGCAACTGGCGCGCGACGTGTTCCCCAACGCGTTCCGCGCCGATCATCCGCGCTTCTATGCGTTCGTGCCGAGTCCGTCCAATTTTGTGAGCGCCGTGGGGGACTTCCTCACGAGCGGGCACAATGTGTTCAGCGGACACTGGCTGGCCTCGAGTGGCGCGTCGCAGATCGAGCTGACGGTGCTCGATTGGCTGCAGCGCGCCTGCGGCCTGCCGCCCGAGGCGGGTGGCATCTTCGTGAGTGGCGGCTCCATGGCCAATCTGTCGGCCATCGTGGTGGCGCGCGAAACACGGCTGGGCGGTCACGATCCACAGGCCGTCGTGTACTACTCCGACCAGACGCATTCGTCCATGTCGAAGGGGCTAAGGGTGCTGGGCTTCGGCACGGCGCAGCGGCGCATGGTGGCCACGGATGCCGAGTTCCGACTGTCGCTGACGGCGCTGGCGGAGGCCATTCGGGCGGACCGCGACAACGGCATGCGCCCCTTTTGCGTGGTGGCCAACGCCGGGACGACCAACACCGGGGCGGTGGACCCGTTGCACGCGCTCGCCGACCTCTGCGCGCGCGAGGGGCTGTGGCTGCACATCGACGGCGCCTACGGCGCGGCGGCAGCGCTGCATCCGCGGGGAGCGGCGGCGCTGGAGGGGCTGGGGCGCGCCGACTCCATCACTCTCGATCCGCACAAGTGGCTCTTCCAGCCCTTCGAGATCGGGTGCCTGCTGGTGCGCGATGCCCGGCTCATGCAAGATGCCTTTCGCGTGGAGGATGACGATCACCCCGACTACCTGGCCGATATCACGCGGCACATCCAGGAGGACGTGAACTTCTTCGAGCGCGGCATTCAGCTCACGCGTTCGTTCAAGGCGCTCAAGCTGTGGCTGTCGCTGCGCACCTTCGGGCTGGCCGCGTTTCGGGACGCGATTCAGGTGGGGTTCGACGTAGCCGATTTCGCGCAGCGGTGGCTGGAGGCGAGTGGGCACTGGGAGATCGTGACGCCGTCGCAGATGGGGATCGTGACCTTCCGCTGGCGTGGCGCGGGGCTGGATGACTCGGCGGTCGACGCGCTCACGGGGCGCGTGGTGGACCGGTTGCGCGCCGATGGCTACGCCACGGTCATGAGCACGTTGCTGCGCGGTCGACCGGCGCTGCGGCTCTGCCCCATCCACTGGGACGCCACGACCGGCGAGATGGAGACGACGCTCGAGCGGATCACGCAGTTCGCGCTGGCGGAGCGCGCCACGGCGTAGCGGCACCGTGGGCAGCGATGCGCACCCGCGGTATCTTCCGCGTGTGCAGTCTGATCCTTTGGTGCCCTCCCCACCCCATGGCGTGCTGACTGGCGTGCGCATCGTCAGCCTGGCGCTCAACCTGCCCGGGCCGGCCGCGCTCATGCGACTGGCCGACATGGGTGCGACGTGCGTGAAGGTGGAGCCGCCGTCGGCGGACGGTGCCCCCGGCGATCCCATGGCCGCCTATGCGCCAACGGGGTACGAAGCCATGCATTGTCGGGTCACCCGCGACGTGCTCGATATCAAGAGCGAATCCGGGCGCGCGACGCTGTACGCCCGGCTCGGCACGGCCGACGTCTTGGTCACCTCGTTCCGTCCGTCGGCGCTGCAGCGGCTCGGCGTGGATCGCGCCGAGCTGCATCGCCGCTTCCCTGCCCTGAGCATCGTAACGATCGTGGGGGAGCACGGAGCGGAGGCCGAGCACCCGGGGCACGACCTCACGTACGAAGCCGAGGCGGGGCTGCTCCCTGATTTGGCCTTGCCGGTGGTGCCCTTTGCCGACATGGCCGGTGCGCTGCTGGTGGTGGAAGCGGTGCTGCGCGTGGTGCTGGCGCGGCAGCGTGACCCGGGTGCCTTGCTCTTCGAGGAGGTGGCGCTGGGCGACGCGGCGCGCTTCCTGGCGCTGCCGCGGTCGTGGGGGCTGATGCAGGGCACCTCGCCCATTGGCGGCGCTCACGCCGGGTACCGCCTGTATGCCTGCCGTGATGGCCGCGTGGCGGTTGCGGCGCTGGAGCCGCGGTTTGCGCGAGCGCTGTGCCGTGCGACCGGATTGACGGAGGAGCAGGCCGATCGGCTGCAGGAGCCGGCGGCGTGTGCCTGGTTGACGGACTACTTTGCCGGCCGGAGCTGCCGCGAGGTGGCGGCGCTGGCGCAGCAGTACGACGTGCCGGTGGCGGTCATGCCGTAGGCGTCAGGCCGTGGGCGTCAGACCGTAGGTAGTGCCCGATGTCGGATTAGATTGGTTGAGCAGTGCGCGGACGTGGCGAAATTGGTAGACGCACCAGCCTTAGGAGCTGGCGGGGCAACCCATCCCGGTTCGAGTCCGGGCGTTCGCATTGGCGGCACCAACGCGTTCCCGAGCGGTCGCACGTCGTACTGGCGATGGGCGTGCCGCAATGCGATACGCGGCGCCGTCCTACGGCTCCCCCGTGAGCGGGTCCACCATCTCCACCCACGGAAAGCGGGCAAAGTCCGTATCGCGGGTGCAGATCCGACGAATGCCGTGCTCACGCATCAGCACCGCTGTTTCGGCGTCGTGCCACAGATTGCCACCAATCACGGGGACCTCGGCCACCGCTTCTGCCAGTACGGCCGCATGGCGCTCGGTAGGCACCAGCATGGACAGCCCCGGAGACCGCTGGATCGCCGTCAGGAACTCGTTCGCCGCCTCGCTGCTCCACGGCTGCCGAAAGACGCGCGGGTGCGTCACGATGCGCAGGAACTCGTAGCAGTTGCCCCATGTGAGGTACCAGGCACCGGCCTGACGCCGCCACCGCTCCAGCAGTGCTCGGCAGCGCAGGTGCTCGGGCGCGTTGGCATCGGCGGCATACACCAGCACGTTGGTGTCGACCACGAACACCTACCGCCCCTCCATCTGGCGGTACAGCGCCTCGCGGTCGGACACATCCACCAACGCCCCGCCGGACTGGAAGCTGGGCAGGGGCGGCAGCTCCGCGGCCGCCGGCGCCCGTCGCAGCAGCTGTCGCAGCGCCGTCTCCACCAATTCGGACATGGTGCGCCCAGTGCGCGCGGCCTCGCGACGCAAACTGGCCATGACCGTGTCGTCGATGTTCAGGGTCGTCTTCATATGGATAACCATACCGCATGTACGGCTAACCATCAAGCACGGAGCCCGTCGCAACGGGGGGTACGCCCGCATCCGGCAGGCGATGTACGGCAACGCCCTCGCGTCCCACCGCGCGCATAGCCCGCGCTCCGTGGCGGAAGCGTTCGCGCACACGGTAAGGGTGCCGGCGTTGCCTGTCGGGATGCCGTCCAGGAAGCTGGCGGAGCACTCCATCCCGGTTCGAGTCCGGGCGTTCGCATTGGCAGGGCCAATGCGTTCCTGCCGGTCGCACGTCGTACGGGCGATGCGCGTCGAGCGATGTCACATGTGAAGTATGTAGTGCGTATGTTGCATCTCCGCTGCGCCACCGGGTCCTCGTGGTAGAACAGCCCGGCGACCGACGGCCCCGCTCCCTCCGGTTAACGAATCACACGGCCAGGTCGTCGAACCCGCTGAGACAGGGGCAACGCTCGCCCCATGCGTGTCCCTTCTGGAGCCCTCATGCGTATTCGACTGTACGCGACCGTGATTGCCTGCCTGATCCCGCTGCTGCCGCACGTCGCCGACGCGCAGCGCGGTCCCCGACGCGGCCCCACGCAGGGCGGTCGCGGGGCTCGACTACCGGTCGGCGCCCTCGGCGCCCCCACCGCCGCCCTTGGTATTCGCGGTGGCCATGATTTCGTCGCCGAGCGCTGGAGCGCGGGGGCCCAACTGCGGCTGCCCGTGGCGCGACGACTCGCGTTCGTGCCAAGTGGCGACGTCTTCCTTGGGGATAGCGCCACCGACTGGCAGCTCAACGCGGACCTCACCGTGCCACTGCGCGGCGTGTACGTTGGCGGTGGCGTGGGGCTGCTGCGCACCGACGACCGCGACACGGGCGTGCGCGAGACGCGCGCGGCGCCCAACCTGCTGGTGGGGATCGAACCGCGGGCGCTCGGCCTCGCGGTGCGGCCATTTGTGGAGGGGCGCTGGACCTTCGTGCGTGACGGCGCCCGCTTTCGCCTGGTCGCCGGCGCGAATGTCCCGATCGGGGGCAACACACCGCGGCGACGCTGACCGGAACCTGCACCATGCGTGATTTGTCCCTCCAACGCCTTCTGCCTGCCGTCTTCGGCGTCGGCCTCCTGGCCTCGCCGGCGTCACTCCGCGCCCAGCACGACCACGCCGGCCATCAGGGCCACGCCAGCACCCCGGTCGACTGCCGCGCGCTGGCCGCGCCACCGTGGACGGGGCTGCCCGCATCCGACCGCGCCATGATCGATCGGCTCGTGCGTTCGGCCGGTACGCTGAACCGCACGGATGCCGCATCGGCCGCCGGATTCACCCCGCAATTCGGTGACATCCCCACCATGGGCGTGCACTGGATCAGCCGGAACCGCATGCAGGACGCGGTGCAAGCCGACGCGCCCGATCACCTGCTGTTCACGCGCATCGCGGGACGGGACAGCCTGGTGGGCGTGGCCTTTGCCTTTCGCGGTCCGACCGACGCAACGATGCCGGCGCTCTTCGAGAGCCCGCTGGCGGCATGGCACGACCACCCCGGGCTCGGGGGCGGGAGCGGCAACACGCTGCACATGCTGCACGTGTGGTTCGTGCCGTCGCCGTACGGTCCGTTCGCGGGCAACAACTTCTTCCTCCCGCTCATGGCCGCGGGGCGGGCGCTTCCCAATCCCTGCTGGATTCAGACGGAGGCGGAGGTGACCCGCTTCGAGCTGGTGGCCACCCTCGTCGATGTGCTGCATCGACGCACGGACTCGACAACAGGTCGCGAAGGGCGCGGGTTGGCACGTGGACGCCCGGGTGCGCAACGGGCATGGCCTGCGGTGCTGAACGCGGCCGATGCCCTCGCCCGTCGGATCACGCCGCACCTCACGACGCTCGACTCGGCGGCGCGGGTGGCAGATCGTGACCGCTGGGAACAGGCGGCCGACGCCATCCTGGTCGAACTGCGTCCCGGCGAACGGCGTCTGGTGGAAACGCTGCGGGACCGCCTGAAAGGCATGCAGGCCAGCACCACCGAACAGGGCCGCCGCCGCAAGCACGGCAGGCCACAATGACGCCCAACCGTCACCGCCGCAGCGGCCTCTGGCCATCGCTCCGGACCATCGGGGCAGCGACACTGCTCGCCTCGAGCATCGCGTGCAGCGGGCGCAGTGCGCCGCTCCCTGCGGAACCGGCTCCCGAACCGCCAACGCCAACACCGGGCTGGGTCACGACGACGGTCAATGCGCCTGGCGTAGTGTACCGCATCTTCCAGAGCGAAGCGGCGCGGACCGCGGTGTCGTACCACATCTACCAGCCGCCGCAGTATGACGCCGAGCCGGCGCGGCGTTTCCCGGTGCTGTACTGGCTGCACGGATCCGGCGGCGGGCTGGGTGGTATCGCGCCGGTCGCCGCGCACTTCGACGCGGCCATCCGGTCGGGACGCATCCCGCCCATGCTGGTGGTGTTCGCCAACGGCATGACGTCGAGCATGTGGGCCGACTCCAAGGACGGCCGCACGCCCATGGAGACGGTGGTGGCGCGTGACCTGGTCGCCGAGGTGGACGCGCGCTTCCGCACGGTGGCCACCCGCGAGGGGCGGATCCTCGAGGGGTTCAGCATGGGCGGGTACGGCGTGGCGCGCATCGGGCTGCGCTACCCCGAACGCTTCGGCGCCATCTCGATGCTCGCTGCCGGTCCGTTGGACCTTGACTTCGACGGCCCGCGCGCGCGCGCCAACCCCGCCGAGCGGGCCCGCATCTTTCGCGAGGTGTACAGTGACGATCTGGCCTACTATCGCGCGCAGAGCCCGCTCACTGTGGCGGAGTCGTTTGCGCAGCGCGCGGGGGCCCGCGTACGACTCCGCATCGTCGTGGGCGATGCCGACAACACGGCGCCGGCCAGCGCGGCATTCAGCACGCTGCTTCGCGGGCTCGGTGTGGCGCACGAGTACATTCTGCTCCCCAACGTGGACCACGATACCATGGCGCTGTTCGCGGCGCTCGGGGAACGGAACTGGAGCTTCTACCGCGGCCCGTGATGCGGCGAGGCAGCCGGTACGTGTGATTATGAACGGCCGTCCCTATCGCTCGTCGCGAAGAACGCTCGCTTCATGACGGCAGGGCTCAACACCGACCCGCGCGCGCATCCGCCGGCAGGCACGCGAAGCCGTCGACCGACCACAGGCCGGCGCGCGCGACCCTGGCCTGTTCGGCGGCGGCGCGGATGCGCTCCACATGGCGCACGTTGGGCGGGTACACCAGCGGCACGGCGTACCCGGCGCGCGTGAGCGCTTCGTTCACGAACACGCCGCGCTCGGTATGGAGATAGGCCAGGGTGCGGCCGTACCGGTCGGTGCGGCGCACGTCGAATTCGAGCCGCACCACGCTCCCCACGGGGATGAGTTGCGCCAGGGCAGCCGCGGCCTGGGCGCCAAAGGGGGGCTGATTGCGCTCGGGGGTGTCGATGAGCAAGAGCCGAATGCGCTGCTCATCGCAGTCGACGGTGTCGCCGTCGACGATGCGGGTAATGCGGCAGCTCTGCAGCCCACCAAGGGGAGCAGCGGGCTCGCCGCAGACGGCGAGCAGGACGAGAAGGCCGAGCAGGGCACGCAACAGAGGGAGACCTCACACGAGCAGCATTGGCACTGGGACCACCGGATTCGGGCAGCACAATCGTCGCACCGCGGTCTGACAATCTAGGCAGGCGCACGCGCCGGCCAATGGGTGGTTGGTCGGAGGGTGGGGGGGTCAGCGGGGCATCATCAGCGAGCCGGTCGCGACGCCCTCCGGCGTGTGAATGCCAGCAGGCACGCGCACGCAGCGCGCGTCGCCGCGAACCGCCGGCCAATTGACCAGCGCGAAAATCGCGAGCCGGGCCCGATGGGTGAGCATCTTGCGACAGGCACCGGGCGGGACCGCCGTACCTACGCGCAGGGAAACCGCCGCGCTCGTGAGCGCGCGCAACCGAGGCAGATTCTGGGCCAGCGTCTCGGTGCCAATCCAGCACAGCGCGCGTGCGTCCATGTCGGCGGCAGACGCCGAGATGGCGATGGGCACAACGGGCACTCGCGCCCGCACCGCGGCGTCCACCAACGCCGACTTGAAAGGCAGGAGCGTTCGTCCATCGCCAGTGGTGCCCTCGGGAAAGAGCAGGATGCGCTGGCCGCGCGCGAGGGCGTCGGTCATGGCCGGAATGGCGCACAGCAGGTCGCGCTTGCGGGCGCGGTCCACGAAGACGACACCCAGGCGCCGGGCGAGCCACCCGACAACCGGCCAGCCGGCAACCTCCCGCTTGGCGACGAACGTACAATCCACGTGCGCCAGCATGGCGAGAATGTCCACCCATCCCAGATGGTTCGCCAGCAGGAGCGCGCCTCCGGGCGGCAGCGCGCCTTGCATTCGCGAGTGCACACCGAGCGTGCGCAGCACGAGGCGGCACAGCCATCGCATCCCGGTGCGCACCGGTGCCGCGAACGTCTGTTGACGGATCACGCGATCACCCGAAAAATGTCTTCACCGCACGGCTGGGCATCTCGTCGATGTCGAGCAGCACCAGATAGTCGGTCGTGCCGAACTCCCGATCGAACGCCGGAGCGCCACAAACGCGCGCCCCAAGGGCCAGATACCCCTCGAAGAGCGGCGGTAGAGTGGCCTGCGGCGACGCCGCGTCCAGCAGCGGACGTGTGCGACCATCATCGGCGAGCGCGCGCACGGCGGGCCGGGGACGCACGAGCAGCTGGTCGTGCAGCGCACGGCGGGCATGGAGCGTGCGCCACGTGGCGCTCGCGTGCTGCTCATCAAGGCCATTAATCGAGCAGCAGCCGAACAGGAATCGCTTCGCATTCCATGTGAGGTAGCGCGCCAGACCACGCCAGAGGAGATGCAGCACCCGCGCCGAGCGATGCCGGGTATCGACCGCCGCGCGCCCGATCTCGACCGCGTCCTCCAGCACGCGAGCGGGAACGGCGCCGAGTTCGAACAAGGTCGCACTGTAGAATCCGAAGCGCGTGGCCGCCATCACCGCGGTCTGCAGTCGGTAGGTGCCGACCACGTGTCCGGAGTCCCGGTGCACGATCATCAAGTGATGAAACCACGGATCGCGCGGGTCATCGTCACGGGGGTCGGCGTCGACTGCCTGCGCGATGTGCCCAAGCTCTTGCGCGAAGACCCGGTGGCGAAGGACTTGGGCGGCGTGCAGATCGGCGCGCGTCCAGGCGAAGCGCAGGTCGTACGATCCAGCGGTGACCACCCCCGGGGGAATACCATCAGCATGGTGGGGAAAGACGTCCGCATCCAACACCGGGACCGGGGCCGATGACTTCACCGGCATCCGGTACGGAGACTGCGAGTCCTCAAAGGCACGTGCAAGCATCGGTGACTCCGGAATCGTAGGAGGGTGACCAGGTCGGACCACGTATCGTGCGTATTCCCCGTCACGACTCACCTCCGGCGGCCCGACGTCGGCGTCACGCGGCTGTCACACCTGGCCAGGGGCGACGCGCGCCGCTCGATTCCGGTTCAGCCGTCACGGGCGAGCATCGCCAGCACGGCCTCCACGATGGCGTCGGCGCGCTCCTCGTGCAGCATCGTGCCCGCCCCCGACACGGTGTCCACCGTAAAGGCGGACAGGTGGTGCTGCAGGAGTGTCACCTGCGCGGCGGTGGGCGCATGCGAGGTGCGATGATCACCCACCAGGAGGTGCACGGGCGCGCGCACTTGGCGCAGCACGGTTTCGATGCGCGTCGGCTCCACCGCCGCCTGCATCGCGCGCAACGTGCGGAACGTACCGCGGAGATCGGCCTCGACCGGTGCCAGATAACGGGCGGCGATGTCGGGCGTGCACCACGCCGGCGACGCGCTCTGCTCACGGACAGCCGCCAGAAAACGGCGCCGACCGATGGCCCGCCCGAGGGGATTGTCGAGCAGCGGCGCGAGTGCCAGCGCGAGTCGCACGCCCGTCGTTTCCTGCCGATCAATGGGCCCACCAGCAAGCGAAAGCACCCCAACGATCCGCTCGGGGGACACGGCGGCGAGTCGTAGGGCCACCGTTGCGCTGGTCCCCTGCGCCACGACGAGGGCGCGTGCCACACGCAATGTGTCGAGCACCGCTTCGATGCGTCGCGCCTGCGCCATGAGCGAATAGTCGGCGTGCGCCGGGTGGGCGGAACGCCCCATACCCAGCGGGTCAATGACGAGGACAGGCAGCCCACGCGCTCCGAGCGTTGCAGTGATGTGCCGCATGGAGAAGGCGGAGCCCACGGGACCCGGGAGCAGCACAATGTGCGTGGGTTCACGTGTCCCGGCCTTCCCCGCAGGCGGCGCGCTCACGCGGTGAATTGAAAGCCGCTCCGCCGGCGCCACGTACACGATGCTGTCGTGTTCGACCACCCGTTCGCGCTTGCGCTCGCTACCGCGCTCAACAGGTGGTCGGTGGATCGTGTCCGGCAGAAACGCGTCCGAGGGGCTCGCCGACCGCGGCGCCTCAGCGGCGCAGACGGCGCAGGCCAACACCAGCAGACCGGGAAGGTTCATGTGTCGCTCACGCAGCACGGGCCGGCGCGGGGCCGGCGTCGTGGCCCATCGTCGGGCGCGGCGCGACGTCGTGCGCGCGGGAGCCATGTCGAGGGAGCAACCATCCCCGGCGGCGTACGACCAGCGCGGCAAGCAGCAGGGCCACGAACGCGAAATCGATCATGCCGAAGGCGACTGCCGCGGCCAGCGCCTTGCCATTGCCCTCAGCACGCAGGACCCATCCCACGAGCGCTCCCTGCACCGCGGCCAACGCGCACCAGCCCAGCAGCCGGTGACCGGCCAGCAGCGGCATGCGTGGCAGCGGCTCAACCACGCGCAGCCGCCAGCGCCACAGCAGTCGTTTCCGCACGATCGTACGCCACATGCAGAGTGACGCGGCGCCGAAGACCAGCGTGAGCCAGAACTGCAGGGCGTCATGGAGTGGCACGCGCCCGCCGAAGTGCGGCACCATGGTGCGCAACGCGGGCAGGACCGGTACCAGCCATCCGGAGTGGTTGCCGTGTGTCACGGCATCGAGCAGGACGTGGCTCACGCCGCCAAGGAGCGCGGAGTAGGCGGCCACCGTCCATTCGCGCACGCCGTGCGGCGCCGACAGCGCAGCGAGTTCGTGCGGGCGTAGCCACCGCACATCGCGTACGTAGGGGAGCAGCGCCGGCAGCATCACCTCGGCCAGCACCCACACGAGCAGCAGCGTTACCGGGGTGGTAAACCACAGTTGCGCCGTGAGTGTGTGCGAGACGATCCAGTCATCCGCCATGCGGCCGATGAACTCCAGGTCAGGTACCATGCTGCCAACGCACAGGGCCAGTCCCGAAAAGCGATGGGGCCAGCGCATCTTCAGCGGCAATACAAGCGCCTGATGGGACAGCAGGGTCGCAGGCATCGTTCCTCGGGGTGAGCGTCCGATGGTGACTCGATGGCTGAACGTCAGGCGATCACGCGCCATTCGCGTGACCGTCAAGCGACGGAGAGGCTGCGATCCTGCAACAGCTCTGTGATCACGCGCGCTGACTGGCGTTCATGTTGGCGGGAGCGGGTGCGATACCCCGCAAGTCGACCACCGCTGCGTGGGCTTCCTTAGCTGGAGATCGTCATGTCATCCGAGCCACAACCCGACTGGCGCTACCGCACAAGGCTCGGCGCGGCGCCGTCGCTCCTCGTAGTCACGCTGGGGGGCGCATCGCCCGACGCCGTCCTCTCGGCCAGCGTGTGCCCCGCGCTCTCACGGCGCGAGGTAGCCGGGCGACTCGCCCGGCAGCTGCACGTAGCGCACGATCGCCCCGTTGCCCCGTTGCCCTTGAGCGCCTGGTGCATGCGATCGCAATGGACTGGGAACGTGCCGGTCTTGTTGTCGGTCATGCCGGTGCCGCAGAGCGGCTGCCGCGGTCAGCGGTCGGGGCGGCGACAGGCCTCGAGGTAGCCGAGCGCCGCCCGCAGGACCCGCCGCCGTGTCTGGTCGCGCGGCAACCCCGCGGCACCGGCATGGTCGACCATCGACCGCACGAGAAGAAAGAGGTCATCCGCGGCCTCGAGCACCAGGTCGGGTGTCTCGGGGGGCAGGTGCCCGCCGATCACGCTGGCAATGGCCGCGCGTATGCGCTCGTGCCCGGGCGCCAGCGCGGCCCCGAGTTCGAGGCGCTGCTCCTCGTGATCCAGGGCGACGGCCAGTCGGCTGCGATCGTATTGCGCCGCGATCGCCAGGTCCACGAGCGCCGCCACGCTGTCGGCCAGCGGCGCGCCCTGCACCTGCGCGGCGACCGCCTCCACCGCCGCGACCGTCTCGCGCTGGGCGCGTTCGATGATCGCGACCACGATGGCGTCCTTGTTCGGGAAATACTGGTACAGCGAACCGATGCTGATCCCAGCGACCTCGGCGACCCGATTCGTGGTCAGCCCAGTGAGTCCGTCCGCGGCGAGAATGCGAGTAGCGCCCTCGACGATCCACTCCACGAGGGCCCGGGAGCGGTCCTGTTGCGGGGCTTTCCGAGGGGAGACCGGAGGGGATCGGCGGCGGCCGCGCATGAGCGAGGATGCGAGTGGTATGCGAGCAATCACTCGCAAATATTGCCCGCGTCGGGCGGAGCGCAATCCCACGTCGGGATTCGCCCCCGCCCCCAACCCGCCTGACCATGCGCCTCCCGTTCCATCTCGTGCTGTTCCTTGGCGTCCTGGAGGGGGCGCCGCTGGCGGCGATCGCCGCCCAATCGCCACGCGTGTCCCCGGCGGACACCACCCGCCGAGCGATGGGGATGATCCGCGGACGGATCGTCGAGCGCCTGTCCCAGCGTCCGGTGGCCGATGTGACGGTCACGCTGATCGGTGCCGGACTGGCCACGCGGACTGACAGCGAGGGTGCCTTCGCCATCGGCGGGGTGCCGGCCGGGAGCTACCGGGTGCAGGCGAGTCGAGTGGGCTTCCGCCCTGGGGTCGCGCCCGACGTGGCGGTCAGCGCCGGATATCCGACCGTGTTGCGCTTCGAACTGGCCCGGCTCGAAGCCACGCTGACGGCGGTCCGGGTGGCGCGCGATGCGCCCGCCCTCGCGCCCCCGAACGACGCGCCGGTGTCGGTCACGACACTGACGTCCGACCTGGTGCGCCGCGCCCCGGGGGCGCTGGCCGACATGAGTCGCCTGGTGCAGGCCCTGCCCGGGGTCGCCGCCGGCAATGACCAGCGGAACGACATCATCGTCCGGGGGGGCGCACCGAGCGAGAATCTCTTTCTGCTCGATGGCTTCGAGGTCCCGAACATCAATCACTTCGGCGCCCAGGGGACGTCGGGTGGCGGCATCGGCATGATCCACAACGAACTGCTGGCGCAGGCCACCTTCCACACAGGGGCGTTTCCGTCGACCTACGGGAACCGCCTGTCGGCGGTACTGGACCTGCGCCAGCGCGATGGCGATCGGGAGCGCTGGCGCACACAGGCCGACATGAGCCTGGCCGGCGTGGGCGCCATTGTCGAGGGGCCGTTGGGGCGTCGCGCCTCCGTGATCGCGTCGGCGCGCGAAGGCTACTTCGGCCTCCTCGCAGGGCCATTCGGGCTCACGGCCATTCCGCGTACCACGAACGGCCAGCTGCGCGCGGCCTGGGAATCCGGGTCGGGCCATCGGCTGTGGCTCTCGGCCCTTGGCGGACGGGACGCCATCGACTTCGTCAGCCTGCCCGACGATGTCGGCAACATCGATCCGACCGGCACCGAGCGCGTCCGCGGAGATCGTCACATGGTGGGGCTGGGCTGGCAGCATCCCATTGGTGTCCAGGGGGCCGGCCGGTTCACCGTCAGTCGGGCGAGCCTCGGCTACGGCGAGGATGTGACCGAAGCCCGCCTGAACGGCGCGCGGGTGTGGTTCAATCGATCGCGTGAAGCCGAGCTGACGGTGCGGTACGACCTGACGGCGCAACTGGGCGCGCTCGGGGAACTGACGGCCGGCGCGGTCGTCCGGAGGCTCGGGACGCGGACCCGCATGGAGGCGCCATTCGGCAGCTACCTGCCGCTGGTGCCCAGTGGCCGGGTGCAGCCGTTCCGGATCGACTCCACGATGCCGTCAGGCATTGAGGGGGTGCACCTGCAGATCAGTCGCGATGCCGGACCGGCCCAGCTCACGGCGGGGGTGCGCGCCGACCGGTTCGACCTCGCCGAGGCGATTCGGGTATCCCCCCGATTGGCGGCGGCCATTCGCCTGTCGCCGGTCCTCGACCTGACGGCGGCGGTGGGGCGCTATCACCAGCAGGTGCCGCTCGTGTATCTCGCCGCCATCGACGGCAACCGCTCGCTATCCCCGATGCGCGCCGATCATGCGATTGTGGGGGTCAGCTGGACGCCGGCCCCGGCGCTGAAGATCACCCTGGAGGGGTACGAGAAGCGGTATGCGGCCTATCCGGTGGCCACCGGGATCCCGCAACTCACGCTGGCCAACGCCGGCGACAGCTACGATGTGGTGAGTGCCCTCGTGCCGATGCGGAGCGTGGGGCGAGGTCGGGTACGCGGGATCGAGCTGTTTGCGCAGCGGCAGCTGTTCGAGGGGCTGTACTGGCAGGTGGCGCTCAGCCACACCCGGGTGCGCCATGTGGCCGGCGACGGGCTCTGGCGCCGTGGGGCGTACGATGCCCCGTTCTCCGCCACCGTGATCGCCGGTCGCCGGTTTGGCACACGGTGGGACCTGTCGATGCGCGGTTCCGTCGCCTCGGGGCGGCCCACGACGCCGGTCCGTACCGACCTGTCGACCGCCCAGCGCCGGCTGGTCCTCGACGCCGAGCGGCTCTACACCGACCGGGCCGCCAGCTACCACCGGTTCGACGTGCGCGGCGAACGCCGCTTCACCGTCGGCGGCCGCCCGCTGGCGGTCTACCTCGACCTGCAGAACGTCACGAATCGCCGGAACGTGGCCGGTGTGGACTGGAATCCGAAAACGAATCGCCTGGCCGTGGCCGAGCAGGCCGGGTTGCTGCCGGTGTTGGGCCTCAACCTCAAGTTCTGAGGGACGCGGGGGCGCGGCCCAGCCACACGGCCGTATACGACTGGGCGCGCGCCTCACCCGCCGGACCCTGGTGCCGCTCGTTGCCATCGCGAACGCCTGCACCGCCGACGCCGGCGGCGGCCGCCACGATCGGCGCCCGATTACGGGGGCAGCACCTTCCCCGGGTTCATGATGCCGAGCGGGTCGAGCGCCTGCTTGATGGCGCGCATCACATCGAGGGCGTCCCCATGCTCGGCAGCGAGGTAGCGCGCCTTCCCCGTGCCGACGCCGTGCTCGCCGGTACAGGTGCCGTCCATCGCCAGCGCGCGCTGCACGAGCCGGTCGTGCAACCGCTCCGCCTCGGCCACTTCCCGCGGATCATCGCGCCGCACGAGCAAGCCGAGGTGGAAGTTGCCGTCGCCCACGTGCCCGATGAGCGGCGCCAGGAGGAAGCTCGCGCGCAGATCCTGTTTGGTCTCGAGAATGCACTCCGCCAGCCGCGAGATCGGCACACACACATCAGTCGCCCACAGGCCACACCCGGGGCGCAGCGCCTTGGTGGCATAAGCCGCGTCATGGCGCGCCGCCCAGAGCTGCCGGCGCTCCGCGTGGCCGGAGGCCCAGGCGAATGCGCCGCCACCCAGTTCCGTGGCGATCTGCTGCACGAGCGCGGCGTCTTCCCGCACCGACGATGCCGACCCGTGAAACTCGAGGAAGAGCGTGTCCTGCACCGGGTGCGTGAGCCCCGAGTACCGGTTGACGGCATCCATTTGCACGTCATCGAGCAGTTCGACGCGCGCGATGGGGACACCAAGCTGGATGGTGCGGATGACCGTGTTGACCGCCCCCGCCAGCGAGTCGAAGGAGCACACCGCCGCGGCGACCGTCTCCGGCACCCCGAAGAGGCGCACGGTGACCTCGGTGATGATGCCGAGTGTCCCCTCGCTGCCCACGAACAGCCGCGTGAGATCGTAGCCGGCGGAGGATTTGCGGGCGCGACGGGCGGTGCGCACGATGCGGCCATCGGCGAGCACCGCGGTGAGGCTGATGACGTTCTCGCGCATCGTGCCATAGCGCACGGCGTTCGTACCGGACGCGCGCGTGGCCGCCATCCCGCCCAACGAGCAGTCGGCACCCGGATCGATCGGAAAGAACAGGCCAAGATCACGCAGCTGCGCGTTCAGCGTTTCGTGCGTGACGCCGGCCTGCACCGTCGCATCGAGATCCTCGGCGCTCACCCGCAACACCCGGTCGAGGCGTTGCAGACTGACGACCACGCCGCCGTGCTCCGGGATCACGCCGCCTTCGAGCGCCGTTCCGGTGCCGTACGCGACCACGGGAACGCCATGCGCGGCGCACACCCGCACGACCGTGGCCACCTCCTCGGTGGACTCCGGAAAGACCACCGCATCGGGTCGGTGGGGCGCGTGCCACGACTCGTCGTGGCTGTGGAGATCGCGTACGGACTCGCTGGTGGACAGGCGGTCACCGAGCTGGCGACGCAGGTCGGCGATCGCGGCCTCGACCGGCGCAGGGGAGACACTCATGGACCGATGGGCCAGTGGGGATGGCTGGTTATCATCACAGCTGTTATGATAACTCCGCCGCGCGAGCGGACGCCAACCGCCCCTGACCGGAC
>VYLE01000249.1_pt1 | contig 41879 bp, 32 predicted proteins | sample 5114391 | NCBI WGS metagenome assembly VYLE01 (sample SAMN12291771, study PRJNA351875) | freshwater metagenome | isolation source: freshwater lake | place: USA: Michigan, Kent Lake | collected 2013-08-15
GGTCGTGGTCGGGGAGTCGATGATGAGGCGGTCGGCCGCGGTGACCTCCTCGTCCTCGGGCAATTCGTTGTGCTGCGCCTCCGTCATCAGGTCGAGCTCGATCACCTTGCGGCCGGCCGAGCGGTCGTTGATGGCGTAATAGGCGATCTCGTTGCGGGTGTAGAACGACACCGACGTGTAGGCCTGGCTCACCGGCACGGTCAGCTTGATCGGCCCGTTCGCGAGATCGTAGCGGCAGATCGCCAGCGCGAAGGCCGGGTCCATGAACGGCATCGGCGAGGTCTGGGGGTCGGCGAGCGGCAGCTGGGTGACGGCGTTCACCTTGGTCATCGGCGTCAGCCGCGAATAGGCATCCTGCGTCGCGATGCGCGGCAGCGCCAGCACGCTGACGAGGTGGACGACGAGGCCGAGCACGATGCCGGCGACGATGGTGAAGACCAGCCGGATCATGAGCAGCCCACCGTGGTGATGCTGGGCATCGGCGCGTCGCGCTGGGTGCGGGTGGCGACGCCGACCGGCGTATCGTAGAGCCGCAGCATCAGGGCGTAGCGCTCGATGCCGCCGGTCGGCAGCCAGTTGCCGGCGCGCGAGCGCGAGGCGATGCGGATCTCGAACGCGCCGTCGGACTGGCGCACGATCTCCTGGCTGGTGAAGCCGTAGCGGGCAAGCGAATTGGCGACGAGGTGGCCCTTGCGGTCGTACAGTGTCAGCGTCCAGAACCGCGCCGGCGGCGTCACGCCCGACACGACGACGTCGCAGCGGCCGTCGAGCGGCTTCTTCTTGTCGTCGGCGGTCGCGGTGAAGGCGACGCCGTCGCCGGTGCCGATCGGCAGTTCGCCGTTGCGCACGATGGTGGCGCGCGAATAGGGATCGACGTCGGCGGTGCCGGTGCGCGGCCGCGCGGTCCACGGGCCGATGGTGAGCGCCCCGATCTCGGTGCCGCGCGTCGTCGTCATCCAGGTGGCGCCGACGCCGACCACGGTCGCGAGCAGGAGGGCCGTCAATGTGATCAGGATCAGCCGCACGGATGTCGATCAGTTCTTGCGCGGAGCGGACGCGGTGGCGTTGTCTTGCGCGTAGTTCTGCGGGAAGGCAAGCGCGCTGGCCGCAGCCGCAGGCTTCGCCGGCTTGCCGTCGTCGGCGGCCGATTTGGTCGCGGTCCGCGCGGCGTCATCCAGCAGCTTCTCGACGCGCACCAGGATGTCGGCGCCGCGCTTGGTCAGCACCGGCGGCGGACCGGGCTTGGTCTCCAGCACCTTCGGCCCGGCATTGGCCTGCGCATTGGCGAGGCGTTCCGCCGGCAGCTTCTGGCCCATGCCGATGCCGGGGATCTCGCGGATCTCGATGCCCTGATGCGCGGCGACCATGATGTCGTGCCAGGTCTGCGCCGGCAGCGAGCCGCCGGTCATGCGGTTGGTCGGCGAATAGTCGTCGTTGCCGTACCACACCGCGCAGGTGAAGTTGCCGGTGTAGCCGACGAACCAGGCGTCGCGATAGGCGTTGGTGGTGCCGGTCTTGCCCGCGGTCGGAATGCCGTCGAGCGCGGCGCGGCGCGCGGTGCCCTCGCTGACGACGTGGCTCATCATGCCCGCCATGTCGGCGGCGATGTTCGGCGGGATCGCCTGGCGCGGCTTCGGCCCGTCGCGGTCCCAGCGCCAGACGAGATCGCCGGCGCCGGTGCGCACCTCCAGCACCGAATGCGGCGTCACCGACTTGCCGCGGTTGGGGAAGGTCGCATAGGCGACGGCATGTTCGAGCACGGTGACTTCGTCCGAACCGATCGGCATCGACGGCGTGTCGGGCAGCGGCGCCTTCAGGCCGAAGCGGCGCGCCACCTCGACGATCTTGGCGCGGCCGACCTTGGCCGGGTTCTGCGCCTTGGGCTCGTTCTTCTGGCCGATCGCGATCGACAGCTTCACGGGCACGACGTTGATCGAACGGGTGATCGCCTGCGTCAGCGTCACCGCGCCGGAATAGGAATGGCCATAATTCTGCGGGCACCAATTGCCGATGCAGACCGGGCCGTCGACCACGATCGAGTTCGGCGTGAAGCCGTTCAGCAGCGCCGTGGTGTAAACGTAGGGCTTGAACGAGGAGCCGGGCTGGCGATAGGCGTCGGTGGCGCGGTTGAACTGGCTCGCGCCATAGTCGCGGCCGCCCACCATGGCGCGGATGCCGCCGTCGAGATCGGCGACCACCGTCGCCGCCTGCGTCGCGTGATAGTCGCGGCCGAACTGGCGCAGCTGGTTCTCGACCGCGTCCTCGGCGGCCTTCTGCACGTTGGTGTCGATCGCGAGCCGCACCACGAAGACGCGCTCGGTGTAGGATTTCGGGAACGTGTCGACCAGCTTGCGCATCTCGTCGAAGGCGTAGTCGAGGTAGTAGTTCGGCGAGGCCTCGTCGCGGCGGTCGACCGCGAAGGCCGGGTTGCGGCGGGCGCCGAACACCTGGCCCTCGGTCATGAAGCCGGCATCGACGAGGTTGTCGAGCACGACGTTGGCGCGGGCGCGGGCCGCGGGCAGGTTGATGTGCGGGGCGTATTTGGTCGGCGCCTTGAACAGGCCGGCCAGCATCGCCGCTTCCGCCAGCGTCACGTCGCGCGCCGACTTGTTGAAGTAGAAATGCGCCGCGCCGTCGACGCCGAAGGTGCCGCCGCCCATATAGGCGCGGTCGAGATAGAGCTTGAGGATCTCGTTCTTGGTCAGGCGCCATTCCAGCCAGACCGCGAGGAAGGCCTCGTTGACCTTGCGCTCGATGGTGCGCTCGTTGCTCAGGAACAGGTTCTTGGCGAGCTGCTGGGTGATCGAGGAGCCGCCCTGGCGGACGCCGCCGGCCTGGGCGTTGGTGACGAGGGCGCGCGCGGTGCCGGCGATGTCGATGCCGAAATGCTCGTAGAAGCGGCGGTCCTCGGTCGCCAGCGTCGCCTTGATCAGCACGTCCGGAAAGTCTTCCAGCGGGATCGAATCGTTGTGCTTGATGCCGCGGCTGCCGATCGGGTTGCCGTAGCGATCGAGGAAGGTCACCGCGAGGTCGCTCTTCTTCAGCCAGTCCTCGTCCGCGGTCTCGCGGAAGGCGGGAATGGCGAGCGTGAGCATCACGACGAGGCCGCCGAGGCCCAGCGTCGCGGCCTCCGACAGCGGCTCGATGAACACCCAGCGCTTCCACCGCCCGACATAGAAGCGGTCCATGAAGGTCGAATAGCGCTCGTAGAGTTCGCGGATTCCCTTGGCCGAGGAGAACAGCGAGGAGTCGATGCGCGCATCGAGGTCCAGGAAGAAGTTCCTGATCCGCGTCTTCCAGTTGGATGGCGTGTTCTGGACCACCTAGAACTCTCGAGGCTCGGTTCGACAGCGTTCAAGCACCCGGCCGGGGTGGCGCCGAGACGTCTTGCGGGATGCTTGCGGCAAACCCAAGGCGCCCGTTTCGCATGCTTTTGGAACGTAGCGTTCTTTCTAGCCGAGCAGAGCCCATAAACCAATGGTCAGGCTCGCGATTTCCAACAACAGGCTGAATGGACCCCGGTTCATTACGGAGGCCTGACCGGACCTCGCTTGCGGGGGCGGGTCCATCCGCCCTAGATGGGGCAGCCACGCTTGCTCGAGTCCCCAAGAGGCGCATGACCGCAGCTCCCAAACGACCGTCCGGCCAGGAAGGATTCTTCTGGAAAACCAAGACATTGGAAGAGATGTCGGGGGAGGAATGGGAGAGCCTGTGCGACGGCTGCGGGCGCTGCTGCCTGAACAAGCTCGAGGACGAGGACACCGGCGACATCTATTTCACCCATGTCGGCTGCAAGCTCCTGGATGGCAACAGCTGCGCCTGCAAGGACTACCCGAATCGCTCCGCCAAGGTCCCCGACTGCGTCCGCCTGACGCCGGCCAATGTGCGCACCCTGAACTGGCTGCCGCCCTCCTGCGGCTACAAGCTCGTCGCCGAAGGGCGCGACCTCTATTGGTGGCACCCTCTGGTCTCCGGCGATCCCGCGACCGTGCACGAGGCTGGCGTCTCCGTGCGCGGCCGGGTCGAGGGCAGCGAGGAGGAGATTCCGGACGAGGATCTCGAGCACCACATCGTGCAATGGCCAGCTCAATTGCCGAAACGCGCCCGCCTGAAGCGACGCCCGAAGGACTGATCGGTCTTTTTCCAGTCGCCGTCGTTCCGCTGCCGGTCCCCAAATCCGTCATGCCCGGGCTTGTCCCGGGCATCCACGTTCTCCGTGCGGCAAATCGTGGATGGCCGGGACAAGCCCGGCCATGACGATCGAGAGAGTTCGACCGGGACCCTCCCGGTCATGCGCCCGATCACTCCGTCGCGATGGCCCGGGTGCGGGATGCACCCATGCGCCGAGGTGCCTGCCAGGGAAGGATTTTGCCCTCTAGATTGACGGCATAGAACGAATCCTCTGCGGCGTTGCGCCGCCCACCGTGCCCGAGCGACATGAACAAGTTCGAACGGCAGACCGAGCCTGCTGACATCAACACGTTGCCCGACGACATCGCCGAGGAGCTGTCGCGGCTTCCGGGCGAGGTTCTGAGCGTCGACGACGCGCCCTCGCTGGCGCCGCCCGCGCCGCTGTCGCAGGACGAGGTCCGGACCATCGTGATCAGCCTGATGCTGACGATGTTCCTCGCCGCGCTCGACCAGACCATCGTCGCCACGGCGCTGCCGACCATCGGCCGCCAGTTCCAGGACGTCTCGAATCTGTCCTGGGTCATCACCGCCTATCTGCTCGCCTCGACCGCCGTCGCGCCGGTATTCGGCACGCTGAGCGACATCTACGGCCGCAAGGCCATGATCATCACCTCGCTCAGCCTGTTCGTCGCGGGCTCGGTGCTGTGCGCGGTCGCGCCCAACATGCCGATGCTGATCCTGGCGCGCGGCCTGCAGGGCCTCGGCGGCGGCGGCATCATGCCGGTCGTGCAGACCGTGATCTCCGACGTTGTGAGCCCGCGCGAGCGCGGACAATACCAGGCCTATTTCTCCAGCGTCTGGATGGTCGGCGGCATCCTCGGCCCCGTCATCGGCGGCGTGTTCGCCGAGCATCTGCACTGGTCGATGATCTTCTGGATCAACCTGCCGCTGACCGCGGCGGCACTGGCGCTGTTGCTGCCCAAGATGACCAAGATCCCGGTGTTCCACCGCAGGCGCAAGGTCGACTGGCTCGGCGGCGTGCTGCTGATGGCCTCCGCGGTCGTCTTCATGCTGGTCCTGACCTGGGGCGGCACGCGCTTTCCCTGGCTGTCGCCGACCGTCATGGCGATGGTCGGCGGTGCCGTCGCGCTCGCGGTCAGCTTCGTCTGGCACGCGCGGCGGGCGAGCGAGCCGTTCCTGCCGCTGCCGCTGCTCGGCGGATCGGTCGCGCCCTTTGCGCTGGTCGCGGGCGGCTGCGGCCTCGGCGCGATCACGGGCCTCACGGTCCAGCTGCCGCTGTATTACGAGACGGTCTATCACCTCAGCGCCAGCGAGGCGGGCCTTGCCCTGATCCCGCTGGCAGCGGTCTCGACCGTGGGCGCCGCCGTTGCCGGCCGCACCATGGCGCGCGCCAAGCACTACAAGCGCGTCGCCATCGTCGGCACGTCATGGGCCGCGATCTGCGCGCTCGGCCTGACGCTGACGACACTGCCGCTGTGGGGCCTGCTGACGCTGATGGCCGCCTTCGCGCTCGGCCTCGGCACCACGTTCCCGGTCTGCGTCGTATCCCTGCAGAATTCGGTGGCACGGCCGCAGGTCGGCACCATCACCGGCGCCATGAACTTCTTCCGCTCGCTGATGTCCTCGTTCACGGTGGCCGCGTTCGCCGCGATCCTGCTGATCGCGCTCGGCGCCGACGTTCCGCTCGCCGGCGAGCACCACGCCGCGGGCGCCGTCAGCATTCCCACCGAGGACATGCGTCACGCCTTCCGCTACGTGTTCGCTGCCGCGACCGCGCTGATGACCACGGCCTCGCTCTGCCTGATCCTGATGGAGGAGCGGCCGCTCGCCGGTCCGTCCATCACCAAGCATGTCGAGCTGGCCGAGTAGGGGCCGGTCTCACGTTCCCGGCCGCGACACCTCGGTCTCCTTGCTGGTGATGAACTCCAGCAGCACCGGCACGCCCTCCTGCGTCTTCTGGATGCCGCGCCGGATCGCCGGCACGATGTCCTCCGGCCTGGTCACCCGCTCGCCGTAACCGCCGAAGGCGCGCGCCATCGCGGCGTAGTCGCCGGAGATGTCGGTCGAACGGTATTTCTCGGTCGAGACCGGCATCACCTTCAATTCGATCGCCATCGAGAAATTGTTGAGCAGGATCGACATGATCGGGATGCGCTCGCGCACCGCCGTCTCGAAATCCATGCCGGTGAACCCGATGGCGGCATCGCCCCAGACATTGATGCAGAGCTTGTCGGGCTTCGCCAGCTTGGCGCCCATCGCGAGGCCAAGGCCGTAGCCGAGCTGCGTGGTCTTGCCCCAGCCGAGATAGGACAGCGGCTCGACCGCCTTCCAGAACGGCGAGAGCTGGTCGCGCGGGCTGCCCGCATCATGGGTGATGATGGTGTTCCTGATGTCGACCGTATGCTGGAGGTCCCACAGCACGCGGTAGGGATTGAGCGGCGCGTCGTTGCTGGTCAGCTTCGGCATCCACTTCGCCAGCCATTCCTTGTGCGAGGCGGCGATCTCGGCCGCGACCGCCGATGCATCGCGATCCGCCGTGACGGTCCTGCCGACCTCCTCCAGCAGCGCGTCGAGCACGAGGCCGGCATCGCCGACGAGGCCGATTCGGGCCTCGACATCCTTGTTGAGATGGTTCGCATCGAGCGTGGAATGGATGATGGTCTTGCCCTTCGGCATCGCGATGCCGAAGCTGGTCTCGGTGAAGGAGCAGCCGATGCCGAAGATGACGTCGGCCTCGCCGAGGAACTTCGGCACCGCGCGCGGCACCGCGAGGCCGCCGGAGCCGAGCGACAGCGGGTGGGTTTCGGGAAACGACGATTTGCCGCCGAGGCTGGTGGTAACGGGAATGGCGAGCCGCTCGGCCAGCCGTTTCAACTGCGGCCAGGCCTGCGCGTAATGCACGCCCTGGCCGGCATAGATCACCGGCCGTTTGGCGCCAACGAGCAGCGCTGCAGCTTCCTTCACATGCACGGGATCGGCGCCATAGCGCGTGCGCAGCACCGGCGTGTAGTTGAGCGGCTCCGGCACCTCCTCGTTCCACATGTCGGCGGGGATCTCGACGATCACCGGACCGCCGCGTCCGTTCTTCAGCCTCGTGAAGGCGCGGCGGAAGATGTTGGTGACCTCCGCGGCGAGGATGATCGGTTCCGACGATTTCGAGAACGGTTTCATCGCCTCGCTGGAATTGAAGTTCGGCTCGATATGCGCCAGCCGCCGCGGATAGCCCATCGGCAGCACCAGCACCGGAACTGACTCCCCGAAGCACTGCGCGACGCCGCCCATCGCGTTCTCGGCGCCGGGACCGTGCTGCATGCAGAAAGCGCCGATGCTGCGCCCCGACGTGACGCGCGAGATCGCGTCCGCCATGTGCGCGCCGACGCGTTCCTGCCGCACCATCACGGGGCGGATGTCCGCAGCTGCCGCATGCTCGATCAGATGGTTGACGGGATAGCCGCAGAGGATCTCGATCCCCTCGCGCTTCATGATTTCCGCGATCGCGGTGCCGAGCTTCATGACGTTTCTCTCCCTCGCGCAGGCCGGTTGCTCCGGCTGGTTGAGGCGAGAGGATCAGGAAACGGACGAGCGGTAAAGAGCGGCGGCCGGCTCGGGCGGGTAGGTCAGCCATGCAGGTGTCGCCCGGCCGACAGATCACTGAATGCCGTGCCGCCTATTTGCAATTCTGGCAGATGATCAGCTTGCGCTTCAACGCCTCGTCATCCGGATCGAGTGATGACGAATCGGCACCGCGGTTTCTTGCGCCGCGCGAGCCCGCGGTCAGCGCTGTCTGCTCGTCGTCCTCGCGACCGACGCTGAAGCCGTCATAATCGAGCGCGGGGTTTTGAGCCTGGGCGGGCCCGGAGACGGTCGGCGAGGCCGCCGGAGGTTTCCTGGTGCCGGGGCGAGGGGGTGAGGCCTTGGGCGGCGTGATCGAAACCGGCGGCGCGGTCTGCGCAATGGCGCCGTCCTGCGGCCACCCGCCGACGAGCAACAAGCCGAGTGCCAGCAGCATGGCCGTTTTCATGGCAATCCCTCGATCGAATCCAGCTCTGTTGCCGTGGTCTCGTCGACCGGCTGCGCGAGCCTATCAGCACCGATCCTGCAGTCAAAGTTGACTGAAATAGGGGCGGTGGCCTCGGCCCGGCCCCGATCCCTTGTGTTGCCCGTCGGGCAAAACACCCCAGCGCTGGGTCAAGAGCGTCGTCGCAAAATATTCGTATTTACAGAATTTCTGTTTTGGCGTAGAAACTCCCCCATCCCGTCCGCCGAAGGGGCGTTTCGCGATCGTCACGAGACGCGGGCCGGGATGCGATGGCCGCGACAGCGTCGGCGCGCGAGGGAGCTGCAGGGCGGAAATCCCGTGAGCAGCAAGGCGCGCGGTACGACACGGCGCTGACAGCGTCATGGCATGGTCTACGCGGCGAGCGCACGCCAGCCGCGCAGGAGCCCAGCGATGATGTGCGCGGACGGAGAAGTCGTGTGGTCCTGGCGTCCGGTAGCTGGCGCCAAGCCCTCGCGGCGATGTGGCGGCCGACCGGTCCGCGCATCGCGCGAACGCTGGGGGTGACGGGGGCAAGAGTGCATCGCTCCCCGGGGAGAGCGCGAAGGACACCGTTCCAACCATCGCGCAGGGAAGGCCGGGCGACCGGCCCACCTGTCGTCCACCCCGTGCGCCTTCTTGAGGCACACGCGGGACTTCGGGTGCCAGCCGGCGCCCGGCCTTCCCTGCGCCCTTGTTCCTGATGAGGGCGGAAACGACAGCAAAGCTCGGGCAAAGCAAGCCGCGAGATCGCGAAGCCATGTCGAGCCATGTCGATCGGCAAAACATCAATCGGCAAAACATCCATCGGAAGAACATCGCTCTCGTGCCCCGGGCGCAGCGCAGCGCGTCTTCGCGGTGCGTTGCAGAGCCGGGGCCCAGGGAGCGACTGGTGCTGCAAGGCTGGGTCCCGGCTTGGCGCCACAACGCTGGACGCGTTGCGGCTTGTCGAGGACACGAGACCGGGCGTTCAGACGATGCGGCTGCGCCCGCGGCGAATGCGACGTGCCTCTACGCCGTCACGGTCACTTGCGCGCGCTGCCGGACTAGAACCGGTACGTCGCCGTTCCCAGGATCGTCCGTCCCTGGCCGTAATAGCAGTCGCCACGGGCATAGCAGGCCGCCACGTAGCGCTCGTCGCCGATGTTGTTGACGTTGAGCTGCAGCCTGTACTTGCCGGGGTCGTAGGCCACCATCATGTCGAACAGCGTGTAGGACGGAACGTTGTAGGTGTTGGTTTCCTCGGTGGAGTCGCCGATGTAGCGCACGCCTGCGCCCACCGTCACGTCGTGCAGGCCGAGCGCGCTCAGGCGGTACTTGCCCCACAGCGAGGCCTGGTTGAGGGGGACGCCTTCCACGGTCTTGCCGACATTGTCGCCGCGCTCGACCTTGGCATTGGTGTAGGCATAGCTGGCGATGATATCGAGATCGGACGTGACCTTGCCGATGACCTCGATCTCCGCGCCGCGGATGCGGACCTGGCCGATCTGGCTCGACGCGAACGGATTGGTTGGATCGTTGGACGCGGCCAGCCGATTCTTTTCCACCGTGTCGTAGACCGCGCCGTTGATCGCGAGGCCTGGCATCGGCGTATACTTGAAGCCGACCTCGTAGATCTCGCCGCGCTGGTCCTTGCAGGGGCCGCCGAGGCAGGTGCTGCCGCCATAGGTCGGGCTGAACGACACCGGATTGAACGACTGTGCCCAGGTGACGTAGGGGTTGAAGCCGAACGGCGTTTCGTACATCAGGCTGGCGCGTCCGGTCGTTGCCGACCTGTCGCTGTCGGCGCCGGTATAGCGGGTGCTGGCATAGTCCTGCCGGATCCCGATCGTCGCCAGCCAGGGGCCGAGCCGCATCTGATCCTGGGCATACAGGCCGGTCTGGGTTTGCTCGGCGTCGGATCCCCGCGTCAGCGCCGGCAGAGGGACGCTGGTATACACCGGCGCGTAGAGATCGAACGGCGTCGCGTCGAAGCCGGAGCCGGTGGACGAGCGCGCATAGAGGCTGCGATAGTCGACGCCGAACAGCACCTTGTGCTGGAGGGCTCCGGTGATGGCCTTGATCTGCACGTTGTTGTCGAGCGTGAAATTGTCGTTCGATGTCTGCTGGTTGTAGCTGTAGCGATTCACCGTGCGCCTGGAGGCGTCGAGGAATGGATCCGCCGAGAACGAGTTCGCATAGACCGAGCGATAGACGCCATCGACATGGGCATAACGCAGGTTCTGCGTGAACTTCACCGCATCGTTGAAGCTGTGTTCCAACAGGCTGCTGATCGCGCCGGTTTCGGTCTGGTACAGATCGGTGTTGGGATCGCCGACGAAACGGTTGCGCGGGATATAGCCGTTGATGCCGGGATACAGCGTGCCTTCGCGCGGCAGGAATCCGTTGGTCGTGCCGGTCCTGTCCTTCTGGTAGACGCCGAGCACGGTCCAGCTCGTGTTCGTGGTCGGTCTCCACGTCAGCGAGGGCGCCAGCAGCACGCGATCGTCGGGGACGTAGTCGACCTGCGTCTCGCCGTCGCGGAACAGGCCGACGAAGCGATACAGCCATTCGCCGTCCTTGGTGACCTTGCCGGTCGAATCCATCTGGATTTGCTTGCGGCCGAAATTGTCGAAAGACACGCCGATCTCGTTGGCTGCTTCCGCGCGCGGGCGCTTAGAGATCAGGTTGACGAGGCCCGCGGTGGAGGTGTCGCCATAGAGCACGGATGCGGGTCCGCGGAACACCTCGATGCGCTCGAGCATGTAGGGATCGACGCGCAATTCGTTGAAATTGTTGCGGTTGTTCACCCGCGTGCCGTCGAGATAGACGTTCGGATCCTGGCCCCGCACCTTGAAATAGTCGTTGCGGGAATCGACGCCGCCCGGCTCGGCGAACACGCCGGGCACGTAGCGCAGCGTTTCCTGGATGCTGCTGACGCCCTGGTCGCGAACGCGCTCGGCGCTCACGACCGAGATCGACTGCGCGGTCTGATTCAGCGGCGTGTCCGTCTTGGTTCCGGTTCCGCTCCGCGTTGCGAGATAGCCTTGCACCGGTCCGGTCGCGGTCTCCCGCGCCGATGCGGCTTCGGGCGCCGCAGGCTGCGCGTTCGCGGAGCGAGCCGCATTGCGTCGGGTTGCAGCTCGCGCACTCTGGGAGGCGCGGGGGCGAGCGGCGGGCTTCGGTTTGGCCTGCTCGACGACGACGGGCGGCAATTCGGTGGCGCTTTGCGCGAAGGCGGACATGTCATTTGACAAGACAGCCAATACGATCGTCGACACACCGAACGGAAATGTCGCCTTCATCATTCCAAGTCTCACAATTCCAGGTCTCACAATTCCGAGTCTCGCAATTCCGAGTCTCGCATTCCGAAGCTGACGTTCGGAGGACGCGTAGCGATTGCGACGCAATGTCGAAAGTGGAATTGGTCTGTCGCGACCTAGAACCTCTCCAGAGATGTGGACGTTCGCGCAATTGCGCTTCATTCCGCCGCAGCAGGCACGCGCGCGACGAATTGTTTCCGGATGTTCGCGCGCGCGGCGCGCCGTGCGCTTCGCTTGCGGAGCCAGATCACGACGCCCGTCACGGAAAGCGCGGCAACGACGATGCCCATCGCGGAGACGAGAATGCGGCCCGGCAATCCGAGGATGCGGCCCGAATGCATCGGAAACTGCGCCTGCACGAAGATGTCGGCTGCAGTGCCCTGCCACGGCACGCGCTCGCCGAGAGGTCGGCCGTCCTGGCCGTCATAGTAGAGCTGTGCCGGCCCGACGCCGCCTGCGCCATGATCGTCGCCGGGCTTGAAGAAACTGACGCTGTAGATGTCGTAGAGCTGCGCGTAGTACACGGCTCCGACCGGCTCGGGCCATCCACGGCTTCGTCTGTCGGCTTCGCCCCGGGCGATGATGTCGCTGAAGGACAGCTTGGGGGTGGCCGGCTGATCGAGCGCTGCGGGAGTTCGAAGTTCGAAGGGCGTCGGCGTGTAGCTCGAGACGGCCTTCATCACCGGCGAGAACACCTCGTAATAGAGATTGAGCGAAAAGGCCGTGAACGCGATCACGAACAGCAGGGCCCAGGTCCACAGACCGAAGGCGCGGTGGATGTCGAAAGTGATTCGATAGGCGCTGCCGCTCGCCTTGATGGCCCAGGCCGGTTTCCATCGCGCCCAGAAACCGCGATGGAGCTGTCGCGCGACAGTGGCGGCCGTGGCCGCCGTGACGCGTTTGCGCGATGGCAGGGTCAGGTAGAATCCGACGAAGCAGTCGAGCGTCCAGATGATGGCGATGATGCCGAGAAGGCGCACGCCCCACCGGTCGCTCCCCCAGAATTCCGGGATGTGAAGCGTGTAGTGCAGCTTGTAGAGAAACGAGACGAAATTTTCCCGCGTCACCGGCCAGACGGCACCCCAATAGCGGCGGCCGAGTTCGTCGCCCGTCGCGGGATCAAGGAACACCTGATTGTAGTCGATCTGGAACCGCTTTCCGGTGGCGGGGTCGATTCGGGGTTCGACGAAGAAGGCGAGGGAGGCGCCGGGCTCGGGTGTCGTGGTGAGGTAGGTGACGCGCAGGCGCGGGTCGCGCTGTTCGATCAGGTTCGCGAGTTCCGTCGACGGGCGGGCCGATCCCTGGGTTCTGGCCTCGGTGAGATGGCTGTTGAGCCACTCGTCGAGCGCATGGTCCCAGGAAATCACCGCACCTGTCACGCCGGAGAAGAAAAGGAACGCAGCAGTGATGAGGCCTGCCCAGCGGTGAACGACGACGAACGCAGCTCGCATTCCAATTTTCTTCCAGATCGACGAGGCCTCGCCATAGCACGGCGATCGCCGACCCCAAGATGCATCGTGTCGCACTTAGAGAGATTCTTGTTGCGTGCAAAACCGGTTGACCGGTTGTTGCGAGAAGCGTCGGTCGACGCCGTCCCGCCGCTACGCCTTTTCCTCCAGCGCCCGCCGCAGCCGCCGGATGATGACGCCGCGGGCGCGATCGTCGGCGGCGGCAGAGAGCCGGTCGTTGATGTCGAGCGTCAGCTCCGACATCTCGTTGTGCCAGTCGAGCCGCGTGACGGCTTCGGGCGCGAGGCGGCGGCGGTGATCGACGTCGAGCACGCGCGGCTCGGGCGCGGCGAGCTCGAAGATGTCGTCGAGCACCGGCTGGTAGACCTTGGCCGCCGGAACGATCCGCTCGGCGATGCGCGCGGCAAGACCCGCGATCGCACTCTCTTCGCCATGGACCAGGAACAGGCCGCGATTGATGGGGCGGCGCGCCGCGATCCAGCCGGCCATGCCGGCGCCGTCGGCATGCCCGGAATATTCGTCGATCATGCGGATGCGCGCAGCGACCCTGATCTCCTCGCCCTGGATGCGGACGGCCTTCGTGCCGTTCTGGAGGAAGCGGCCGAGCGTGCCGTTGGCCTGGAAGCCGGCCAGCAGCACCGTGGCATGCGCGTTCCACAGCCAGCGCTTGAGATGATGCCGGATGCGGCCGGCATCGCACATGCCGCTCGCGGCGATGATGATGTGGAAGCCGGTCAGCCGCATGATCGCCTTGCTCTCGTCCGCGGTCTCCGTGAACTTCAGATGCGGCGAGTTGAGCAGGCGCGCGGCATCGACGGTCGGATCGAGGCTGGCGGCGTTCCGGCGGAACACTTCGGTGGCGCGGATCGCCAGCGGCGAATCGAGGAAGATCGGCGCGGTCGGAATCTCGTTCTGCTCCATGAGCGCGACGAGATCGACGATCAGTTCCTGGGTGCGCTCGACCGCGAAGGCGGGGATCAGCAGGGCGCCGCCGGCCGCGGCGGCCTCGCGCACTTCGGTCGCCAGATGCTGCCGCCGCAGCGCGGGCGTGGTCGCCGCGCGCACGCGATCGCCATAGGTCGCTTCGGCGATGACATAGTCGAGGTCGGCCGGCGCCTCGGGATCGGGCTGCAGCAGTTTTGCTTCCGGCCCGACGTCGCCGGAGATCAGTACGCGCAGCGGCCGCGCAGTTCCCGGCTCGGCGATCTCGAGCTCGATCGAGGCGGAGCCGAGCAGATGGCCGGCGTTCCAGTAGCGGGCGCGCACGCCCGGGATCACGTCCGTCCAATGTTCGTATTCGACGGCGCGGAACGATTGCAGCGAGGCGATGGCGTCCGCCTGGGTGTAGATCGGCTGCACTTCCTTGCGGCCGCGCGCCGTGTTGCGGCGGTTGAGCTGGGTCACTTCCGATTCCTGGATGTTGCCGGCGTCGGGCAGCATGTAGGAGCAGAGGTCGATCGTGCCGCGCGTCGCCAGGATCGGTCCTTCGAAGCCGCCGCGCACCAGCTTGGGCAGCAGGCCGCTATGATCGATATGGGCATGGGTCAGCAGCACCGCGTCCAGTTCGGAGGGGCGGAACGGGAAGGGGCCGTAATTGAGCTCCTTGAGCGTCTTCTGGCCCTGGAACAGGCCGCAGTCGACGAGGAAGCGGCCCGTCGCCGTCTGGAACAGATAGCTCGAACCGGTCACGGTGCGGGCGGCGCCGCAGAAGCGGACGGTGATGCTCATGACGTCGTCTCCGGCGAATATGTCCTGCCGCGTTCGGATCGCAGGGCGGTTGCGAGCGTGTCGTCGAGCGCGATCGCATTGCTCGGATGCGGCACGCTGTCGGTCGAGCGGATCGACCTGATGTCGGCCGCGGCGAAGGCCGCCATCATCGCGGGCGGAAACAGCGCGTGCGTCACCACGGCGTCGACGGCGCTCGCGCCCAAGGCATGGAGCGCTTTCGCGGCCTCGATCAGTGTCGTTCCGGAGGAGACGATGTCGTCCACCAGCAGGGCCGGACGTCCCGCGAGCAAGGTGGGATCGGCGAAGGCGATCTCGACGGAGCGATCGCCATGCCGAACCTTGCGCGCCACCGTGTGCCGCAGACGCAGCCGGCCGGCGAGATCGCTCACCCACGGCTCGGACTCGGCGTCGGGACCGATCACGACCGTGGCAGGATCGATGTCCGGCGCTAGCGCAATCGCGATGGCCGGCATCGCCGACAGGTTTTCGGCTTCGCTACCTGCAAAGACGGATCCGATGTCGGGGGTCCGATGCAAATGAGCATCCACGGTGACGATGCGGTCGACGAGTCCCGCGAGGAGGGTGCCGATGGCGCGCTGGCTGATGGCTTCGCCGGCGTGAAACGCAGCATCCTGCCGCATGTAGCAGAGATAGGGGGCGACCAGCACCAGTCGCTTTGCACCGCCGCGCCGCAGCGCTTCGGCGGCGAACAGCAGCGCGATCAGCTTGTCGTTGGGGTGGTCCAGCGGCGCATAGAGGATGGTGGTTTCTGCCGCCGCCGCGACCGTGACGCGCAACTCGCCGTCGGGAAAGCGGTGCAGCGCGATCTCCCCGCAAGTCAGTCCGAGCCGCGCCGCCAGCCGTTTCGCGGCGTCGGCGCCGGACGGCATTGTCTGGAGCGCGATCGTGCTCACGGCGGCGACTCGCTCGGGGGTGCGGCGTGACCGTTGAAGCGATAGCCGCTGTCCACGGCTGCGGCCGCCGCCGCCAGGTCGTATTCCGGCTGGTCGAACGTGTAGACGTGATAGAGCGGTTCGCCCTGCTCGACGCGGTCGCCGATCTTCTTGAACAGGCGGATGCCGGCGCCCTTGTCGAGCGGCGCCCCGGCGGTGCGGGCGAGGCGGTTCAGTCGCAGGCAGTCGATGGCGGACACCACGCCGTCATGCGGGGCCCTGACGTCGAAGCGGTGCGATCCGAGCGCGGTGCTGCATGTCGAGGGGCCCTGGGCGTCGATGATCCGCTGCATCTGCTTCAGCGCCGCGCCGCTGTCGAGCAGTTCGCGGGCGCGCTCGTAACCCGCGCCGCCGCGCAGCTTGGGATCGTATTCGAGCAGATGCGCGGCCAGCCGCAGCGACTTCTCGCGCAGGTCGCGCGGCGCGTCGGGCGCGTTGCCGAGCACCGCCATGACGTCATTGGCCTCGAGCACCGGTCCGATGCCGTTGCCGATCGGCTGGCGGCCGTCGGTCGTGATCACCTCGACCGTGCGGCCGAAGCGGTCGCCGACGAATTCGAACAGCTTGCGCAGCCGCATGGCCTCGACCGCGCTGGTGACCTTCGCGGTCGGTCCGACCGGAATGTCGATGAGGAGGTGGGTCGAGCCGGCCGCGATTTTCTTCGACATGATGGAGGCGACCATCTGCTCGCGGGTGTCGAGGCTGAGCGGGCGTTCCACCGAGATCAGGACGTCGTCGGCGGGCGACAGGTTCACGTGGCCGCCCCAGATCAGGCAGCCATTGCAGGACGAGACGATCGCCTTCATCTCCTCGACGCCGACATTCACCCGCGCCAGCACCTCCATGGTGTCGGCCGTGCCGGCCGGCGAGGTGATGGCGCGGGAGGAGGTTTTGGGGATCGGCAGGCCATGCGCGGCGACGATCGGCACCACGACCATGGAGGTGCGGTTGCCGGGAATGCCGCCGATGCAGTGCTTGTCGACGACGACGGGGTCGGGCCACACCAACTGGGTGCCGGCGCGCGCCATGGCGCCGGTCAGAGCCAGCAGTTCGTCGCTGGTGATGAAACTCGCCGATCCGATCAGGAAGGCGGCGATCTCCATGTCCGAATAGCGGTAGTGGGCGATGTCGTCGATGATCGCCCCGATTTCGGCATTGCCGAGCGTCCGTCCGCGGATCTTGCCGCGGACCGCCTCGAGGCTGTCAGGCGAAGTGGCGGGCGTGACCGTGACCAGTGTGCCGACCGCGGCGCCGAAGCGGCGGAAGGCTGGCTCGGACAGGCCGATCTCGTCGCGGGCTGCCAGCGTGTCGTCGTCGGTGATCAAGAGCGTCGCCAGCAGCACCTTGCCGTCGAGGCGCAACTCGACCCGGCTGAAGCCGCGAAAGATTTCGGCCCGCAGCGCCTGCGATTGTCGCGAGATCACGACCACGTTCTCGCGGCCGGTGTCGAGGCGGACCCGGCGGATCTTCAGTTGGGGGCGTTCGAGGTCTGGATGCATCCGCGGTGCCGGCAGGAAGACGTTGTGCTTCCATGCTTAGCCGCCGCCGGCCGGCCGCGATTGATGCAGATCATGTTTCCGGCAGCCGTGTCGGGCCGGAGTACGCATCCGCGCGGCAGATGCCGCGCTTCGCCGTCACTTCATCGACGAACTGATGGAGTTGAACTTGTTGTTCAGCAATTGGCTGCCGGTGTTGTTCACCACCGTGACGATCGCAAGCGCGATGCCGGCAGCGATCAGGCCGTATTCGATCGCGGTGGCGCCGCTTTCATCGGCAAGGAAAGACCTGAGCAAATTCATCGCCAACTCCCGTTGATACGGTTCAATGTACGCGCGCGTCGTCATCAAAATTGCAAGATCGGCCGATCCGGCTGCGCCCCGCGTCAAAACGGCGGGGGCGGCCGAATGGTCCCTCGTTCTAGGATGACATCCCTTAAGCCCAGGTTTCATTAACCTGTCCAAGTCGACCGATGCGTGCAGTCGGCGGAGCGTCGCATCCAGATGCAAATTGCGGCTGCGGCTTAACGTTTCGTTGAGCCTGTTCGTCAATCAGGCGTCAGGGATGAGGCCCTTCATCTGCGCCCTGCGTCCGCGTTCAGCGCGCGCAACATCGCGATGCGGGCGAAGACCAGCCAGCCGCCGCCTTGCTCGGCTGCGTTGATCAGGGTCTCGATCGCGGTCTGCCAATGCGCTTCGTGCTGCGCGTCCTCCGGCAGCCGCATGATGTAATCGGCCGCCTGCTGCAGCGTGCGCAGCTTGCCTGCGCTGCGCAGCGGGATCGGATCCTCGAACGCGGCCGACCAGGGCATTCAGGCCGGCCGATCGGGAAGGGGCGAAGACACGGCGGGCCGGCAGGCGACGATGCTAACCGGCCCTCTTGGCGCGTGTGGACGACCGCACCGGCTTGTCCGCCTTGCGCGGCGCCGTCTCCTTGGCAGCAGCGGTCTTGCCGCCCTTGCCGGCGATCGGCAGCAGCATCTCGCGCTGGCCCTCGACGCGCTTTTTCGTCTTCCTGGGCTTGACGGTGTCCTTGGCGACCTTCGCCGGCGCTGCGGCGTCCTTCTCGTTGGCGATGCTCTTTTTCAACGCATCCATCAGGTTGATGACGTTGCCGCCCGTCTTCGGCGTGGCCTTGGCCGTGATCGGCGTGCCTGCGCGCTTCCTGTTGATGAGGTCGATCAGCGCGCTCTCATAGTGATCCTCGAAGAGCTCTGGCTCGAACGTGCCGGATTTCTTCTCGACGATGTGCCTGGCGAGGTCGAGCATGTCCTTCGTCAGCTTCACATCCTGGATGTCCTCGAAATAATCCTTCTCTCCGCGCACCTCGTAGGGATAGCGCAGCAGCGTCCCCATCAGGCCGCTGCCCAGCGGCTCCAGCGCAATGATGTGTTCGCGGTTGGTCAGCACCACGCGGCCGATCGCGACCTTGTCCATGCTGCGGATGGTCTCGCGGATCACGGCATAGGCGTCATGGCCGACCTTGCCGTCCGGCGCGAGATAATAGGGGCGGATCAGGTAGCGGTTGTCGATTTCCGCCTTCGGCACGAATTCGTCGATCTCGATCGTGTGCGTGGAATCCAGCGCGATCTCGTCGAGTTCGTCCTTGGTGACCTCGATATAGGTGTCGGTGTCGACCTTGTAGCCTTTGACGATGTCCTCGGAGGTGACCTCGTCGCCGGTCTCGGCATCGACCTTGAGATATTTGATGCGGTGGCCGGTCTTGCGGTTGATCTGGTTGAACGAGACCTTCTCGGTGTCCGATGTCGCCGGATACAGCGCGACCGGACAGGTCACGAGCGACAGACGCAGAAAACCCTTCCAATTGGCGCGGGGGGCCATGGGCTACTCCAAACGCAACAGGGACAAGCAACGAGGTTAACATCGCAGGAGGCCGAATCATAGCAAGGCGCGGTGCGGAATCTGGCAACTGCGTTAACCTGTCGCCGCCCCCTGTTTGCGGCCCGATCGCACCGGCAATCCGGAACATCGCATCCGATCGGGCGTTGCTTCCTCACATCAGGCCGCGCGAGGTCGCGGCAACAGCCAGATTGAGGTCCCCATGGCAACAACGCGACCCGACCACCAGATCATCGAAACCGCCACCGAAGCGCGTCAGGGCGAGCCCGGGCCGTCCGTTGCTGCCCTGCTGGCCATTTCGACCGGGCTTGCGGTGATGATGCTGGCCGTCGTCTGGTTCGTCTTCTTCAGGACCTGACCCGACCAAAGCTGCCGCCCGTCATCCGCGCCCGTCGCGCCCCGGTCCATCCGGCGGCGCGGCGGGCGCTGTCGCGCCGGCCTCGCAAGTCGTATATGACCAAAAAGTAACTTCGTCGGTTCCTCCGCGTTCATATTCAGTTCACGCCGGAATTGATCATCTCACCCGGTCGGCAAAGCCATAGTCCTGTGATCAATTTTGGAGAGAAGCGTGCGCCTGCTCGTTGTTGAGGACGACCCCGATCTCAATCGCCAGCTCACCAAGGCGCTGACCGACGCCGGCTACGTCGTCGACCGCGCCTTCGACGGGGAGGAGGGGCACTTTCTCGGCGACAACGAGCCCTATGACGCCGTGGTGCTCGACATCGGCTTGCCGAAAAAGGACGGCATCTCGGTGCTGGAGGCCTGGCGCCGCAACGGCCGCACCATGCCCGTGCTGATCCTGACCGCCCGCGACCGCTGGAGCGACAAGGTCCAGGGCTTCGACGCTGGCGCCGACGATTACGTCGCCAAGCCATTCCATCTGGAGGAGGTGCTGGCGCGAATCCGCGCGCTGCTGCGCCGCTCCACCGGCCATGCCCAGAGCGAACTCTCCTGCGGTCCCGTCACGCTCGACACCCGCACCGGGCGAGTCAGCGTCTCGGGCAACCCCGTGAAGATGACCTCGCACGAATATCGGCTTCTGGCCTACCTGATGCATCATTCCGGCCGGGTGGTGTCGCGCACCGAACTGGTCGAGCATCTCTATGACCAGGATTTCGACCGCGACTCCAACACCATCGAGGTCTTCGTCGGCCGCATCCGCAAGAAGCTGGACGTCGATATCATCCAGACGGTCCGCGGCCTCGGCTATCTGCTGACGCCGCCGGCCAAGACGCCCGAGAAGGGGCTTGAAAAAGGCGCCTGACGCGATGCGGGCTTGACGGGTGGCCGGACAGAGGGCCTTGGTCGCGTCATGATCGTCCATGCCGACCCAGCCGGCGCCCGCCGGAACATTGCCGATGCGCGCTAGCTCGCTTGCCAACCGCCTGTTCCTGTCGGCGACCGCCTGGCTGGTGGTGATCCTCGCCATCACCGGAGTCGTGCTGTCCTCGGTCTACAAGAACGCCACCGAGCGCGCCTTTGACCGTCGGCTCAATCTCTATCTCCGCACCCTGATCGCCGAGGTCGCGACGCCCGACGAGCCGCCGGACAGGCAGTTCCAGTCGCTCGGCGAGCCTCTGTTCGAGCTGCCGCTGTCCGGCTGGTACTGGCAGATCACGCGCACCGACACCGAGAAACCGGAGGTACGGTCGTCGCGTTCGCTCTGGGACAAGAAGCTGCCGAAGCTGGAGGAGCAGGGCGTCGAGCTCACCGCGGCCGGCATTCGCCTCGGCTATGTCGACGGTCCGGAGGGGCAGAATTTGCGCATGGTGGAGCGCCCGGTCGACCTCGGCGCCGACGGCAAATATCTGGTGAGCGTGGCTGGCGACGATACCGAGATCTTCGACGAGACGCGGAGCTTCGACTACTATCTCGGCGGCACGTTCACGGCGCTGGGCATCGTTCTGCTGCTGACCACGGTGTTCCAGGTCCGCTTTGGCCTGGCGCCGCTCAAGCGCATCTCGGAAGCGATCGCCGACATCCGCTCCGGACGTGCCGAGCGGCTGGAGGGCGAATTTCCGGTCGAGATCGCGCCGCTGGCCCGCGAGACCAACGCGCTGATCGATGCCAATCGCGAGATCGTCGAGCGCGCCCGCACCCATGTTGGCAATCTCGCCCATGCGATCAAGACGCCGCTCTCGGTGATCGTCAACGAGGCCGGCGCCCATGCCAACGAGCCGTTCGCAGCCAAGGTCATGGAGCAGGCGGACGTGATGCGCGACCAGGTCGCCCACCATCTCGAGCGTGCCCGCATCGCGGCGCGGGTCTCGGTGGTCGCGACGGTCACCGAGGTGGATACGGCCATCGAGGCGCTGCGCCGCACCATGGAGAAGATCCACCGCGACCGCGGCATCATTGTCGAGGCCAGCGCCGATCCTGCGGCGAAATTCCGCGGTGAACGCCAGGATCTGGAGGAAATGGTCGGCAATCTCGTCGACAATGCCTGCAAATGGGCCGCCAGCCGCGTCTTCATCGAGGTGCTGGTCGAGCCGCCGCAGCAGGTCGGCGGCAATCCCCGCCTGCGAATCGTCGTTGATGACGACGGCCGCGGTCTCTCGGAGGCCGAGCGCGCCCAGGTATCCCGGCGCGGCCAGCGCCTCGACGAATCCAAGCCCGGCTCGGGATTGGGCCTGTCGATCGTGACCGACCTTGCGGCCCTGTACGGCGGCAGCCTTGCGCTCGGCGCCGCGCCGATCGGGGGTCTGCGCGCGGAACTGCAGCTTCCCGGGATCTAATCCCTTGATCCTCGGCCATTTTCGGTGTGGCGGGCGATCCGGCCATTCGCCCGAACTTCCTCAACGGCTTCTTAAGGCCGGTCCGACTATGATCGCGCCGGACGCATCCCACGTCCGCCATCTTACCGTGCAATACCCGGGCGCATGAGCCAGACATCGATCGAGCGGCTGAGGGAATATCTCGCGCAGCTCCCGCCGCAGTCGCAGGCGCTGCTGATGCGGGAGTTCGAGCGCGCCCTTGAGCGCGGCCAGGAGACGGCTGTCGCCACCCTGGTGCTGGAGCAGTTGCGCAAGATCGTGCGCAAGGCGGAGGCCGACGAGGCGCCGCCGCCGCGCACCGACGATTTGTCGCGCCTGCTGTCCCAGGTCCTGGAACCGTTCCTGGTCGAGGCGGGTAGTCCGATCAGGGTCGGCCAGATCCGCCGATCCTCCCTCGCCCCGATCTGGCAGTGGCTCGGCCGCGACGGCGCGCCGGACAAGATCGCCGAGCTGGAGGCGGCACTGGCGCGCATACCGGCGAACGACAGCGCCGCCCCGGTCGAAGCGTTGGCGCAGAAACTCCAGGCCGTCGCTGCGGACGCCATCGCAGAACTGACCGGCCCGGGCGGCGGGGACAAATCGCGGGCGCTTGCCCGCGTCGGTCCGCCCAATGTGATCGAGGACCTCTATTCGATCGGAGCGGTTCTTGCGCTGCGCGAGGCCATCGCCACCTTGAGCGAAAAGCTGCCGCGCGCGCTGCGGGCTTTTGGTGATCCCCAGGTCGCTTCCGTCACCGCGGCGCTCAACATCCCCGTCCTTCAGACCCCGCAGATGCTGCCCTTTGCGCTCACCATGGTGGTGCAACGGATGACCGCGCCGTGGCAGATCATCCGCATCGCCACCAAGATCGCGGCATCCGACGATGAGCTCCGCGTCGCGGCAACGCCCTACGGAGTCGCGGTCACGATCGCGTTGCATGACCTGTCCTGCGTCGCCGCGAAGCTGCGCATGGACATCAAGCGCGGCCATTTCGACAGCGTTCCCGACGACATCAAGGCGCTGCATGACGGTGTCCGCGGCCTGCGCACCGAGCTCGACCTGCGCAACGACTCGGCCTGGGGCAAGCAGCTGACCTCGATCAGGGCCGATATCTCCAATGCGCTGCAATCCGAGATCGACAGCGTTCCCGGCCGCGTCCGTCGCATCCTGCGCCAGCGCCCGGAGAAGGACATTCCGCCGGGCGCGCGGATCGACAGCACCGAGGTGGAGGAAACCGTGGCGCTGATCGAATTCGTCGCGACTTGCCGCAACTACGCCAGCGAACTTGCGATCAACGAGGTGACGCTGCGCACCTATTCCGACCTCCAGCAATATGTCGAGCGATCGACCGAACAGCTGGTTCAGTCGCTCCGCGCCGCGGACCACAAGGTCCGCACCTACCGGCAGCAGCAGGTGCAGGCCGCGATCCGCTTCTGCCAGGTGCTGTTCGGCGAGGATTACGCATCTCTCATGAGTCGCGCCGCCGAGAACGCCCAGACCGGCGAGCGCAAATCCTCGCGCGCCAGCTAATTAAAGACGTATAATTCACTCTCTACAATTTACGGTTGACGATGAGGGCCCTGGGCCCTACGGTTCCCGGCAGGATTTTGGACTGCAATCCCGTGGGCGCATGAAACCCGTCATCAGCTCCATCGAAGTTGAAAACCGCGTCATTGTTGCCAAATATCAAAGGCTGATGGTTGGCGCGAAGGTGGTGCTGGTCGAAAAGCTCAGTGGCCGTCAGGTCGTCGAAACGACCACGCGGGTGGCGTCGCCGGTTCCGGTGGGCGCGCTGCGCATCAGATTGCCGGAAGCCATCGCGCCCGGAACTTATTTTCTGCAGGCCTTCAACGGTCATGGCGAGGACGCAGCCCGCAGCCGCGACTTCGAGCTCGGCTAAGTCTTTGGATTGTCACCGTTTCAAGGCGGTGCCGGTCGCGCTGAATTGACAATTGTCAATTGCCGCATTGTCCGGCCGTGGTGTAAAGCCACCTATGGGCGCAAACCGTGCGCCGCCGGAAGCCTACCTGATGACGTTATGGTTCGTGTTCGCGCTGATGACGGTCGCGGCGATCTTCGCCGTGCTTTTGCCGCTTGGCCGCAGTGGACGCGCCCGGAGCGAGGGCAGCGAGGTTGCGGTCTACAAGGATCAGCTGGCCGAGATCGAGCGTGATCTGGCCGCGGGTCTGATCGCTGCGCCGGAGGCCGAGGCCGCGCGCGTCGAGATCGGCCGCCGGTTGCTGGCTGCGGCCGGCACCGCGCCTGTGGAACAGAAATCCAGCCTGGCATGGCGGCGCAGCGCGGCCGTGCTGGCGCTGGTCGGCCTGCCGCTGGTTGCAATCGGCATCTACATGCCGCTCGGCTCGCCCCGCCTGCAGGACTTTCCGCTCGCCGCGCGCGAGCGAGGGGCCGGATCGGGCATGGCGCAGTCGCTCGAGAACCTCGTCGTTCAGGTCGAGCAGCATCTCGAGAAGAACCCGACCGATGGACGCGGCTGGAACGTATTGGCGCCGGTGCTGGAGCGGCTGGGCCGCTATGACGATGCGGTGCGCGCCTATCGCAATTCGCTGACCTACAATGGCGAGAGCGCCGAGCGCCGCTCCGATCTCGGCGAGGCGATGGCGGCCGCCGCTGGCGGCGTGGTCACGGCCGAGGCCAAGAGCGAATTCGAGCGCGCGCATGCGCTCGATGCCGACGATCCCAAGGCGAACTACTTCCTGGGCCTGGCCGCCGAGCAGGACGGCCGCAAGGACGACGCCGCCAATATCTGGCGCGGGCTGCTGGCCAGGGCGCCCGCGGATGCGCCCTGGCGTCCTCTGGTGCAGTCCTCGCTGGCGCGGGTCGGCGGTGGCGGCACGATGCCGGCCCTGTCGGACGAGACCATCGCGGCCTCGAAGGAAATGGGCGAGGGCGATCGCAACGCGATGGTGCGCGGCATGGTCGAGCGCCTCGCCACGCGCCTCAAACAGAACGGCGACGACGTCGAGGGTTGGCTGCGGCTGGTGCGTGCCTATCTCGTGATGGGTGACCGCGACAAGGCGAATCTCGCGTCGAGCGATGCGCGACAGGCGGTCGGCAAGGACAGCGAGCGGCTGCGCCAGCTCAACGAGGGCCTCAAGACACTCGGGCTCGACGGATGACCACGTTGGCACGGGACGAGCGGGGAACGGACACGCCATGACGCGCAAGCAGCGACGGATGACCATTATCGGCGGCTCGCTCGCCGTGCTCGCGCTGGCCGCCGCGCTGGTGCTCAACGCGCTGCGCGACTCCATCGTGTTCTTCTCGACGCCGACCATGGTCGCCGAGAAGCAAGTCGCGCCCGGCAAGCGCTTCCGGCTCGGCGGCCTCGTGCAACCCGGCTCGCTCCAGCGCGGCGACAATCTCGCGGTGAAATTCGAGGTCGCCGACGGCAACGCCAAGCTGCCGGTTGCCTACAAGGGCATCCTGCCCGACCTGTTCCGCGAAGGGCAGGGCGTCGTCGCCGAAGGCGCGCTCGATGCCGACGGCGTCTTCAGGGCCGACACCGTCCTCGCCAAGCACGACGAGACCTACATGCCCAAGGAGGTCGCCGACACGCTGAAGAAGCAGGGTCACTGGAAGGACGATTACGGCGGCAAGCGTCCCGACAGCCTGAAGGCCGCGGATGACGTCAAGCCCGCGGCCACGACCGCGCAGGGCACGCCGCAGGGAGCCGTGCGATGATCGCGGAGACCGGACATTACGCGTTGGTTCTGGCGCTCGCCCTGGCGCTGATCCAGTCGGTCGTGCCGCTGATCGGCACGCGTCTGCACGATGCCGGGCTGATGAACGTGGCACGCTCCACGGCGCTGGCGCAGCTCCTGTTCGTCGGGGCCTCGTTCCTCGCGCTCGTGATGCTGCACGTGAACTCGGATTTCTCCGTCGCCAACGTCTACGAGAATTCCCACTCGATGAAGCCGCTGCTCTACAAGATCACCGGCGTGTGGGGAAACCATGAAGGCTCTATGCTGCTGTGGGTCTCGATCCTGGCGCTGTTCGGCGCCCTGGTGGCGGCCTTCGGCAACAATCTGCCGTTGTCGCTGCGCGCGCACGTTCTGGCGGTCCAGGCCTGGATCGCAAGCGCCTTCTATCTGTTCATCCTGGTGACCTCGAATCCGTTCCTCCGCATCGCCAATCCGCCACTCGAGGGGCGCGATCTCAACCCGGTCCTCCAGGACATCGGCCTCGCCGTGCATCCGCCGATGCTCTATCTCGGCTATGTCGGCTTCTCGATCTCGTTCTCATTTGCGATCGCAGCGCTGATGGAAGGCCGCATCGACGCCGCCTGGGCGCGCTGGGTACGCCCGTGGACGCTGGTCGCATGGATCTTCCTGACGCTCGGCATCGCGATGGGCTCCTACTGGGCCTATTACGAGCTCGGCTGGGGCGGCTGGTGGTTCTGGGATCCGGTCGAGAACGCCTCGCTGATGCCGTGGCTGGCGGGCACCGCCCTGCTGCACTCGGCGCTGGTAATGGAGAAGCGCAATGCGCTGAAGGTCTGGACCATCCTGCTGTCGATCCTGACCTTCTCGCTGTCGCTGCTCGGCACCTTCCTGGTGCGTTCGGGCGTCATCACCTCGGTTCACGCCTTCGCCACCGATCCGACGCGTGGCGTGTTCATCCTGTTGATCCTGTGCCTGTTCATCGGCGGCAGCCTGTCGCTGTTCGCCGGACGCGCCACCAGCTTGAAGCAGGGCGGCCTGTTCGCGCCGATCTCGCGCGAGGGCGCGCTGGTGCTGAACAATCTGCTGCTGACCGTGGCCTGCGCGGTCGTGCTGTTCGGTACGCTCTATCCGCTTGCGATGGAAGTGCTGGCCGATTTCAAGATGTCGGTCGGCGCGCCCTTCTACAATCTCACCTTCGTGCCGCTGTTCACCCTGCTGTTGCTGGCGGTGCCGTTCGGGCCGATGCTGGCATGGAAGCGCGGCGACCTGCTCGGCGTCACCCAGCGGCTGCTGGCGGCCGGCGTCGCCGGCCTCGTCGCGATCGCCATCGCCTGGGGCTGGGCGCATGGCGGCAGCACGCTGGCGCCGCTGGCGATCGGGCTCGGCATCTTCGTCATCGCGGGCGCCGTCACCGACATCGTCGAGCGCACCGGCCTGGTGCGGCTGCCCGTCGCAACCGCGCTGCACCGCGCCCGCGGCCTGCCGCGTTCGGCCTGGGGCACCGCCTTCGCGCATGCCGGCCTCGGCGTCGCGCTGATCGGGATCGTCTGCGAGACCACCTGGAACAGCGAATACATCGCGACGATGAAGCAGAACGAAGTCGCCCACGTTGCCGGCTATGATCTGAAGCTCGACGGGCTGCTGCAGCGCCAGGGGCCGAATTACCGCGAGATGATCGCCGAGTTCACTGTCGGCCGCAGCGGCGACCCGATCGGCATCATGACCCCGTCCAAGCGCAGCTTCACCACCCGCGGTTCGTCGACGACCGAGGCCGCGCTGCTGACACGCGGTGCGAGCCAGCTCTACATCTCGCTCGGCGACGTCACGCCCGAAGGCGGAGTTGCCGTGCGCATCTATCACAAGCCGCTGGTGCTGCTGATCTGGTGGGGACCGGTGCTGATGGCGTTCGGCGGCGTGCTGTCACTGTCCGACCGACGGCTGCGGGTCGGCGCGCCGAAGCCGGCGCGCGCCAGGCAAAGCCTCCAGGCGGCGGAGTGAGCCGATGCGCCGGAGTCTGGCCACGCTGCTCGCCCTGATGCTGCTCGCCATGCCTGCGGCCTATGCGGTGCAGCCCGACGAGATCATGGCCGACCCGGCCAAGGAGGCGCGCGCGCGCGACCTGTCGCGCGAGCTGCGCTGCATGGTCTGCCAGAACCAGTCGATCGACGATTCCGACGCGCCGCTGGCCCGCGACCTCAGGCTGCTGGTGCGCGAGCGGATCGCGGCCGGCGACAGCAATTCGCAGGTGCTCGATTTCCTGGTCGCGCGCTACGGCGAGTTCGTGCTGCTCAAGCCGCGCTTCGAGCGGCAGACCATGCTGCTGTGGCTGATGGCCCCGCTGCTCTTGATTGGCGGCGGCCTTGCGCTGTGGCTTCAGATACGGCGGCGCTCGAGAGGCGGTGCGGATGTACCAGCGCCGTTGACGCCCGAGGAGGAGGCCCGCCTCGCAGCTCTGATGTCGGACGAAGCCAAATCGTCCTGACACGCGGTTCAGGCTGAACCGCTTTCATGCGCGCTGTCACCATCGTCGGGCCGGAGCGCTACGGTAAACCGTGGCTGCTGCGATGGATTTCAATGCTCTGTTGACCTTTGTCTGGAAGCTTGTCGGCCAGATTCGTTTCCTGATGCCGGACGAGAACTCCATGTTCACCAACAGCAACCTGACGATCCGCTTCCTGGTCGGCGCCGTGGTCGCTGCATTATTGTTCCTGCTGGGCATCGGCGGCGGCACCGGCTTCGTCGCGGTGCTCTACCTCAACAACGAGATCACCAGTCTGTCGGCCGATTTTTCGGCTCTCAGCGGTCCCGCGCGCGATCACGCCATGCAGATCTATCAGCAGGCGCAGACCGCTTTCTCCTACTTCCTGTTCGCGTGTGGCGTGATCGCGGTCGTCGCCGTCGCGATCTGCGTGGTCACCTGGTTTGCGGTGCGCAACGGCATCCTCACCCCGCTGGCCGCGATCGTGCACGCGATGCGCGAGGTCGCCGACCAGAAGTTCGAGACGCCGGTGCCGGGGCTCGGCCGCACCAACGAGATCGGCCTTCTGGCCGGTGCGCTGGAGGTGTTCAAGACCAACGGCATCGAACGCCGTCGCCTGACCGAGCAGCAGCTCCACGAGGCGCAGCACCAGGCCGAGCGCTCGACTTTTCTGGACACGCGCATCCGCCGGTTCAACGAACTCGTCGCCAGCGTCGTCGACAGCGTGGCCTCGTCGGCCGTGCGCCTGAAGAGCAATGCCGAGACATTGTCGCGCACCGCCAACGACACCAGCAGCAAGGCCAACGCAGTGGCCAGCGCCGCCGGCCTGGCCAATACCAGCGTGCAGACGGTCGCGGGCGCGGCCGAGGAGATGACCAACTCGATCGGCACAATCAGCCGCCGAGTCACCGATGCCACCCAGCGCGCCGAAGGTGCGGCGAGCGCGGCCGAGAAGAGCCGCGACACCATCCACACCCTCTCGGATGCCGCCGACAAGATCGGCGAGGTGGTGCAGCTGGTCCAGGCGATTGCCTCGCAGACCAATCTGCTGGCGCTCAACGCCACGATCGAGGCGGCGCGGGCCGGCGAGGCCGGCAAGGGGTTTGCCGTGGTCGCATCCGAGGTGAAGAGCCTTGCGGACCAGACCAGCAAGGCGACGGAGGAGATCACCTCTCATGTCGCCAGCATCCAGGCGATCACTGCACAGACGCGCGATGCCATCGACGGCATCTCGGGGTCCTTGTCGGAGATCTCGTCGATCATGTCCGGCATCGAGGTCGACACCGCGCAGCAGCGCAATGCCACGCAGGACATCACCCGCAGCGCCCAGGACGCCGCGCGGGGGACGCTCGACGTCTCCAACCACATCGTCCAGATCACCTCGACTTCGGCCGAGACCGGACGCATGGCGGCGGAGGCCCGCGATTCCGCCATCGACCTGTCGCAGCAGGCCGCGACCCTGAAGCGCGAAGTCGACGAATTCATCGTCAGCGTCAGGGCTGCCTGAGGGCCAGAACGGCTCGGCGACCGCCCCTCCGGGAACCCGGCTAAGTTTATGGAAAATTGCGGCTTTCGGCTGCGCTAAACTGCCGCATCACAGCCCCGGCTTCATTACGAAAGTTTAACCGCCCCGCCAGCGCGCGGTAAGGCGGCAGACCCCATCTTCAGGTTCGTAAGGTGCCGCCTTCAGGCACCACAAGAATTTCGGCCCTGGAGATATCTCGTATGACCGACCGTCCCGACCTCACCAACCTTCCGTCCTACCGGCAGCCCCGCCGGTCGGTGTTCTCGGCCCGCAGGATCGCGCTGATGGCCTCCGTCGTCGCCGGCCTCGGGATTGCCGTGCATGGCTTCAGCCCGTCGACGTCGCCGAGCGAGCTGTTCTCGACCCCCGCCCATGCGCAGGTCAACAACGAGGTTCGCAAGGTCGAGCGTCCGGTCGGTTTCGCCGACATCGTCGAGCGCGTGAAGCCGTCGGTGATCTCCGTGAAGGTCAACATCAAGGAGAAGACCGCGAGCAACGACGACGGCGATGATGCGCAGTCGCCGTTCCAGCCGGGCTCGCCGATGGAGCGCTTCTTCCGCCGCTTCGGCGGTCCGGATGGAATGCCGGGCATGAAGGGCGGCCGCGGCCGTGTCGTGCAGGGCCAGGGCTCCGGCTTCTTCATCTCGGCCGACGGTTATGCCGTGACCAACAATCACGTGGTCGATGGCGCCGACAAGGTCGAAGTCACCACCGACGACGGCAAGACCTACACCGCCAAGGTGATCGGCACCGACCAGCGCACCGACCTTGCCCTGATCAAGGTCGAGGGCAGCTCCAATTTCCCGTTCGCCAAGCTCGCCGACAGCAAGCCGCGGATCGGCGACTGGGTGCTCGCGGTCGGCAACCCCTTCGGCCTCGGCGGCACCGTGACCGCCGGCATCGTCTCGGCGAGCGGCCGCGACATCGGCAATGGTCCCTATGACGACTTCATCCAGATCGACGCGCCCGTGAACAAGGGCAATTCCGGCGGTCCGGCCTTCGACACCAATGGCGAGGTGATGGGCGTGAACACGGCGATCTACTCGCCCTCCGGCGGCAGCGTCGGCATCGCGTTCTCGATTCCCGCCAACACGGTCAAGAGCGTGGTGAATCAGCTCAAGGACAAGGGCACGGTCAGCCGCGGCTGGATCGGCGTGCAGATTCAGCCGGTGACCTCCGACATCGCGGACAGCCTCGGCATGAAGAAGGCCGAAGGCGCGCTGGTCGCCGAGCCGCAGGCCAACGGCCCGGCGGCCAAGGCCGGCATCGAGTCCGGCGACGTCATCACCGCGGTCAACGGCGAGCCCGTCAAGGACGCCCGCGAACTTGCCCGCACCATCGGCGGCATGGCGCCCGGCGCCACGGTCAAGCTGAACGTGCTGCACAAGGGCCAGGACAAGGTCGTGACCATGACGCTCGGCCAGCTGCCGAACACGGTCGAGGCCAAGGCCGACACCGACACGGATGGCGGCAAGGGTGCCAAGCGCGGCACTGACGTGCCCAAGCTCGGCATGACCGTCGCGCCGGCCAACTCGGTCGCCGGCGCCGGCAAGGAAGGCGTCGTGGTCACCGAAGTCGATCCGAAGAGCGCCGCAGCCGAGCGGGGCTTCAAGGAAGGCGACGTCATCCTCGAAGTCGGCGGCAAGAGCGTGAGCACCGCCGGTGAGGTCCGCGACGCGATCACCGCGGCGAGGACCGACAACAAGAACAGCGTCCTGATGCGCGTGAAGAGCGGCGGCCAGTCGCGCTTCGTCGCCGTGCCCCTCGCCAAGGGCTGATGAGCGCTGAGGCGCAGACGGACAACGAAATGAAGGGTGTCGCCGGCATTGGTCGCCCCAGCCGCCGACGCCCTTCGAGGGAGCCCGCCCAACGCAGGGCTCCCCAGCCTACCTTCCGGTGGAATACGCCCCCCTCCGTCGGAAGGCCTAGGGCGGTGAGGTCCCCCCAGCTTCACCGCCCGCCTTTTTCTCCGGCCGGGAATTCTCCCGCTCGGCTTGCATGCGATTGCCGCTCGCGCCATGTTTAGAGAAGGTTGACTCCCGTGACCGCCGCCGACCGCAAGATGCGCCTCCTCATCATCGAAGACGACCGCGAATCCGCCGACTACCTCGTGAAGGCGTTTCGCGAAGTCGGACACATTGCCGACCACGCCGCCGACGGCGAGGAAGGCCTATCCATGGCCGAGAACGGCGATTACGACGTGCTGGTGGTCGACCGCATGCTGCCCAAGCGCGACGGCCTCTCGCTGATCGGTGCGTTGCGCGACAAGGGCAACACCGCGCCGGTGCTGATTCTCTCCGCGCTCGGCCAGGTCGACGACCGCATCAAGGGCCTGCGCGCCGGCGGCGACGACTATCTGCCGAAACCCTATTCCTTCGCCGAACTGCTGGCCCGGGTCGAGGTGCTGTCGCGCCGCCGCGGCGGCCCGGCCGAGGACACCGTCTACCGCGTCGGCGATCTCGAACTCGACCGGCTCTCCCATCGCGTCGCCCGCGGCAAGGACGAACTGACCTTGCAGCCGCGCGAGTTCCGCCTGCTCGAATATCTGATGAAGCATGCCGGCCAGGTCGTGACGCGCACGATGCTGCTGGAGAACGTCTGGGACTATCATTTCGATCCGCAGACCAACGTCATCGATGTGCACATCTCGCGGCTGCGTTCCAAGATCGACAAGGGGTTCGAGCGGCCGCTGCTGCACACGATCCGCGGCGCGGGATACATGATCCGTGACGGCATTCGGTAAACTCGTCCGCACCACGGCGTTCCGGCTGACGCTGGTCTATCTGCTGCTGTTCGCGATGTTCGCGGCCTCGCTGCTGGCCTATTTCGCCTGGAATACGCGGCGGCTGATCACCGAGGAAATCACCCAGACGGTGACCTCCGAGACCTCGGAGATCAACGAGATCTACGGGCGACGCGGCCTGCGCGGGCTCGTGCTCGCCATCGAGTATCGGGCGCTGCGGCCGGGCGCCAACCTCTATCTCGTGACCACCCCGACGGGGCAGGCGATCGCCGGCAATGTCGGCTCGCTGGCGCCGGGCGTGATGGCGACGAACGGCTGGACCGAGACGGCCTATCGCCGGCTCGAGGATGCCGATGAGCGCAATCATCGCGCCCTGGTGCGGGTCACGGAACTCACCAACGGATTCCGCCTGTTGATCGGCCGTGATCTCGACGAGCGGCGGCGGCTGTTCGGCATCGTCGCGAAGGCCGCGCAATGGTCGATCCTCATCGTCGTGGTCCTCGGGCTCGGCGGCGGCGTCTTCGTCGCGCGGCGCGTCCTGACGCGCATCGACGCGATGACCGGGACCGCCCAGCGCATCATGAGCGGCGATCTCAGCGAGCGCCTGCCGGTCGGGCGCAGCGGTGACGAGCTCGATCGTCTGGCCGAGAACCTCAACGCGATGCTGGAGCGGATCGAGGCGCTGATGGCGGGGCTGAAGGAGGTCTCCGACAACATCGCCCATGACCTCAAGACGCCGCTGACGCGCCTGCGCAATCGTGCGGAGGAGGCGTTGGCGAGATCGAGCAGCGAGGCGGACTATCGCGCCGCGCTGGAGCGCACCATCGAGGAATCCGACGGTCTGATCCGGACCTTCAACGCGCTGCTCATGATCGCGCGCGCCGAGTCCGGACAGGCGCGGGGCAACATGGACGATTTCGACGCCGCCGAGGTGGCCGAAGGCATCCACGAGCTCTATGAGCCGCTGGCCGAGGACGACGGCATGACCCTGAAGGTCAAGGCCGAGCCGACGCCGCTGCACGCCAACCGCGAACTGATCAGCCAGGCGCTCGCCAATCTCGTCGAGAACGCGATCAAATACGGCAAGCCGGCCGCGCCGACAGGTGGAACCGTGGTCAGCCTCGACAGCCGCCAGGTCACGATCGAGGCTCGGCGCGAGGGCGATCAGGTGCTGCTCAGCGTCACCGATCGCGGGCCCGGCATCCCGGAGGCCGACCGCAAGCATGTCGTCGAGCGTTTCGTCCGGCTGGAGGCGAGCCGTACGCTGCCGGGATCCGGCCTCGGCCTCAGTCTCGCCTCCGCGGTCGCCACCTTGCATGGCGGCGAGTTGCGGCTCGGCGATGCACAGCCCGGACTGGTCGCCACGCTGGTGCTGCCGGCGCGGGCCGGGAGCGGCGACAGGGTTGCTCCTGCAAGTGCGGATGTGCCACAGAAGGTGGCATGAACCACTCCGCGCCGGGAAACGCGGACAAGATTGGTGAGAGACTGGCCGCGCGTTTTGCGGAATCTCCCCATATTGCCGCTTCCACGCCCAACGAACGCTTCGACGTCTGGCTGGCCGAGCTCGAGCCGGCCCACGCCATGCGTATCGAGCCGCTGCTGGCTTTTCCCTTCGCGCGGAACATCCTCGCCGGCATCGCGGAATTCTCGCCCTATCTGTTCGATCTGGTTCGCGCCGATCCGCTCCGGCTGCTCCGTCTCCTGGAATGCGATCCGGATGCCCATCTGGCCGCCTTGATCGAGGCGGCCGGCACCGGCGTCCTCGCAGCACAGGACGAGGCCGACGTGATGCGCCTGCTTCGCCGCATGAAAGCGGAAGCGGCGCTCCTGATCGCGCTGTGCGACATCGGCGGTGTCTGGCCTGTGATGCGGGTGACCACGGCGCTGACCGACATCGCGGTCTCCTCGGTGCAGGCGGCGCTGCGTTATCTGCTGCGGCAGGAAGCCGCACGCGGCAAGCTGCTGCCGCCCAATCCCGAAGCTCCGGAGCAGGGCTGTGGCCTGATCGTGCTGGCGATGGGCAAGATGGGCGCGGGCGAGCTGAATTATTCCAGCGACATCGACCTCATCGTGTTCTTCGATCCCGAGGCGACGACGCTGGCGCCCGACATCGAACCGCAACCCTTCTTCGTCCGCATCACGCAGGGCATGGCGCGGATTCTCCAGCAGCGCACCTATGACGGTTACGTCTTCCGCGTCGATCTGCGGCTGCGACCCGATCCCTCCTCGACGCAGGTTGCGATCTCGCGCGACGCCGCGCTGAACTATTACGAGCGGGAAGGGCGCACCTGGGAGCGCGCCGCGATGATCAAGGCGCGCGCCTGTGCCGGCGATGCCAGGGCCGGCGAGGCGCTGCTGGCCGAAATCTCCCCCTTCGTCTGGCGCAAGCATCTCGACTTCGCCGCGCTCGCCGACGTCCACGACATGAAGCGGCAGATGCAGACCTATCGCGGCCAGAGCGAGATCGCGGTCGAGGGACACAATGTCAAGGTCGGCCGTGGCGGCATCCGCGAGATCGAGTTCTTCGCCCAGACCCAGCAATTGATCGCCGGCGGCCGCCATCCCGAACTGCGCGTGCGGCCGACGCTCGATGCGCTCGATGTGCTCGCCGCCAGCAACTGGATCACGCCGGCGGCCCGCGAGGAACTGGCGGCGGCCTACCAGTTCCTGCGCCGGGTCGAGCACCGCTTGCAGATGGTCGCCGACGAGCAGACCCATGCGCTGCCCGACGACAGGGACGCCGTCGAGCGCTTCGCCCGGTTCTTCGGCTATCCGGACCGGGAGGCCTTTGCGCGGGACCTGCTGCGCCAGCTCGGGATCGTGCAGGGGCACTACGAGAAGCTGTTCGAGGGCGACGATCCGACCGGTACGGCCAGCCTGCCTGCGCTCGACTACGGCGCAGGCCCCGACGATCCGCGGCTGATGCAGCACCTCGCGACGCACGGCTTCAAGAAGCCCGCCGCAGTCGCGCAGACCCTGCGCGACTGGATCGGTGGCGATTACCGCGTGTTCCGCAACGAGGCGACGCGGCAGGCCTTCGTCGATTTCGCACCGGCCCTAATCGACGGGCTTGCCCATGCGGAAGAACCGGACCGCGCGGTGGTGGCGTTCGACCATTTCCTGCAGGCGCTGCAGCGCGGCGGCCGGCTGATCACGCTGCTCGGCCAGAACCGCGACCTCGTCGCGCTGGTGGCGCTGGTGCTGGGCGCGGCGCCGCGACTCGGCGAGATGCTGGCGCGGCAGCCGCAATTGATGGACGGCCTGATCGATCCGCGCTTTTTCGGCGCGATGCCCGACCGGCGCGAACTCTCGATGCGGCTTGCTGCCACGGTGCAGGATGCCGCCTCCTACGAGGAATTCCTCGACCGCCTGCGCCTGTTCGGGCAGGAGAGCCTGTTCCTGATCGGCACGCGCATCCTGTCCGGCACCGTCTCGGCGCAGCAGGCCTCGACGGCCTTCGCCGACGTGGCCGAGGGGATCGTCCACACCGTGCACGGTCTCGTCGCCGATCGCTTCGCGGCCCAGCACGGCCGCATCCGGGGACAGGAGACCGCGATCATCGCCATGGGCCGGCTCGGCAGCCGCGAGATGACGGCCTCGTCGGACCTCGACCTCATCCTGCTGTATGATTTCGATGGCGAGCATCCGGACTCGGACGGGCCGAAATCGCTGCACGGCGCGCATTATTTCGCCCGCTTCACCCAGCGCCTGATCAGCGCGTTCACCACCCGCACCAATTACGGCGTGCTCTACGAGATCGACATGCGGCTGCGGCCATCCGGCCGTGCCGGCCCCGTGGCCTCCAGCCTCGTCTCATTCGCCGACTACCAGGCCAACGAAGCCTGGACCTGGGAGCACATGGCTCTGACACGCGCCCGCGTGGTGTCGGCCTCGCCGGCATTCCGCGAACGAATCGAGGGCGTCATCCGCGAGGTGCTGACCCGCCGCCGCGATCCAGCCGTGACCGCGACCGACGTCGCCGACATGCGGCGCGCGATTGCCCAGGAGAAGGGCGAGAGCGATCCGTGGGATCTCAAATATGCCGCCGGCGGCATGGTCGACATCGATTTCATCGCGCAATATCTCCAGCTCGCGCATGCGCACGACAAGCCGGAGATCCTCGACGTCGGAACGATGCAGGTGCTGGACAACGCCGCCCGGCTTGGCGTGCTGCCGCTGTCGGAGGCGGAGATCCTGCGTGCCGCTGCGCGGCTCTATCACGACCTCACCCAGATCCTGCGGCTGTGCGTCAGTGATCGTTTTCGGCCGGAGACCGCAGGCGTCGACCTCCAGCGCGTCATGGCGCGTGCCGGCGATGCACCGGACTTCTCCTCGCTGGAGGCGCGCGTCAAGGAAACGCAGAGCGAGGTGCGGCGCGTGTTTACGGCGCTGCTGGAGGCTGAGAGGTAGCCTGCTTCAGCGAGGCCAGCGCCTCGCGCACCTGCGGCGCGAGGCCGGTGCCGCCGGCCTCGAGATGGGCGAAGATCGCGCGCTTCATGCGGGGATCCCAGAACTTCCTGATGTGCTCGGCAATGCCCGGCACGGCCTTGTCGGGGCCCTGGCTCTTGAAGAACGTGCCGATCTGGTTGGCCATGTAGATCAGGCGGTCATCATGCGACATCGCGCGTCTCCGTGGCATGGCGCGCGACGATGCGGCCGCCATGCGTGAATGTTTCGAACCCGTCCTGGCGGGCGATGGCGATCAGCGTGATTCCGGCGGCTTCGGCGGTGCGGACCGCGAGCGCGGTCGGCGCGGACACCGCCACGATCACCGGCGCGCCGATCGCCGCCGTCTTCTGCACCATCTCGACCGAGACGCGGCTCGTCAGCAGCACCATGCCGGGGCCAGCATCGGTGCGGCTGCGCGCCAGCGCGCCGGCGAGCTTGTCGAGCGCGTTGTGGCGGCCGACATCCTCGCGCAGGGCAACGATCCCACGGGCGGGCGACCAGAAGGCGGCGGCGTGCACGGCGCGGGTCTGCAGGTTGATTGCCTGCAGCGGCGCGATCGCCTGCATCGCCGTCATGATCTGCTCGGGGGTGAAGCTCTGGCCCGGCGGCACGATCGCCGCCGGCCGCACGGCCTGAGCGATCGAGTCCACGCCGCAGAGGCCGCAGCCGGTGGGACCGGCGATATGGCGGCGGCGTTCGCTGATCGGTGCGGCCAGTTCCGGCGCCAGCCACATCCGCAGTTCGATCCCGTCATCGAGCCGGATGACTTCGAGCGAACGGATCTCGTCCGCCGAGGCCACGATGCCTTCGCTGAGGCTGAAGCCGACCGCGAAATCCTCGAGGTTCTCAGGCGTTCCCATCATGACGGCATAGGTGCCGCCATTATAGGTCAGCGCCAGCGGCGTCTCTTCCGGGATCAGCCGCGCGCCGGCGGACGCCGTGCCGTCGCGCCAGATCTCGCGGTCGATGGCCTGCACGGGCAGGTGCATGACGCTACTCCGCGGCCTCGGCCGGCGCGATGCGGCGGGAGTGCCGTGCCTGCGCGTCATAGGCCTTCTGCCAGTCGGACGGGCCGTTCGACGGCGAGACCTGCACCGCCGTGACCTTGTATTCGGGGCAGTTGGTGGCCCAGTCCGAATAGTCGGTCGTGATGACGTTGGCCTGGGTGTCCGGGTGGTGGAACGTCGTGTAGACGACGCCGGGCGCGACGCGGTCGGTGATCTCCGCGCGCAGCGTGGTCTCGCCGGCGCGGCTCTTCAGCCGCACCCAGTCGCCGTCGCGCACGCCGCGCTGCTCGGCATCGTGCGGGTGGATCTCGAGGCGATCCTCGGCGTGCCAGACCACGTTCTCGGTGCGCCGCGTCTGCGCGCCGACATTGTACTGGCTGAGGATGCGTCCCGTGGTCAGCAGCAGCGGATAGCGCGGTCCGGTGCGCTCGTCGGTCGCGACATATTCGGTGATGACGAACTTGCCCTTGCCGCGGACGAAGCCGTCGATATGCATCACGGGCGTGCCCTCCGGCGCCTTGTCATTGCACGGCCACTGCACCGAGCCGAGTTCCTCGAGCCTGGCATAGGAGACGCCGGCGAAGGTCGGCGTCAGCGCCGCGATCTCGTCCATGATCTCGGACGGGTGGCTGTAGTTCATCTCGTAGCCCATCGCCTCCGCGAGCCCGATCGTCACCTCCCAGTCGGCGAGGCCGTTCTTCGGCGACATCACCTTGCGAACGCGCTGGATGCGGCGCTCGGCATTGGTGAAGGTGCCGTCCTTCTCCAGGAAGCTGGAGCCGGGCAGGAAGACATGGGCGTAGTTCGCGGTCTCGTTCAGGAAGAGGTCATGCACGATGACGCATTCCATCGCCGACAGCGCCGCCACCACATGCGAGGTGTTCGGGTCGGACTGCAGGATGTCCTCGCCCTGCACATAGATGCCCATGAACGTGCCCTCGACCGCGGCATCAAACATGTTGGGAATGCGCAGTCCCGGCTCGGGATTGAGCTTGACGTTCCACAGCGCTTCGAACTGGTCGCGCACCGCATCGCCGGAGATGTGCCGATAGCCGGGCAGCTCGTGAGGGAACGAGCCCATGTCGCAGGAGCCCTGCACATTGTTCTGGCCGCGCAGCGGGTTCACGCCGACGCCGGGCCGGCCGATATTGCCGGTCGCCATCGCGAGGTTCGCGATCGCGATCACGGTGGTGGAGCCCTGGCTGTGCTCGGTGACGCCGAGCCCGTAATAGATCGCGCCGTTGCCGCCGGTGGCGTAGGTGCGGGCCGCCTCGCGGACCAGTTTCGGATCGACGCCGGTCAGGATCGCGGTCGCCTCGGGACTGTTGTTCGGCTGGGCGACGAACGCCGCCCATTCCTCGAACTCGCTCCAGTCGCAGCGCTCGCGCACGAAGGCTTCGTTGACGAGGCCCTCGGTGACGATGACATGCGCCAGCGCCGTCATCACCGCGACGTTGGTGCCGGGCATCAGCGGAAGGTGCAGCGCCTTCACGTGGGGTGCTTCCACCATTTCCGTGCGGCGCGGATCGATCACGATCAGCTTCGCACCCTGGCGCAGCCGCTTCTTCAGCCGCGAGGCGAACACCGGATGGGCCGAGGCGGGGTTGGCGCCGATGACCACCACGACGTCGGTGTGCTCGACCGAGTCGAAATCCTGCGTGCCGGCGGACGTGCCGAAGGTGGTGGCGAGGCCGTAGCCGGTCGGCGAATGGCAGACGCGGGCGCATGTGTCGACGTTGTTGTTGCCGAAGCCGGCACGGATCAGCTTCTGCACCAGATAGGTCTCTTCATTGGTGCAGCGGGACGATGTGATGCCGCCGATCGCATCGCGGCCGTACTTGGCCTGGATACCGCGCATCCTGGCCGCGGCGAAGGAAAACGCCTCGTCCCAGGACACTTCGCGCCAGGGATCTTCGATCCGCTCGCGGATCATCGGCTTGAGGATGCGCTCCTTGTGGTTGGTGTAGCCCCAGGCGAAGCGGCCCTTGACGCAGGAATGGCCGCGATTGGCCTTGCCGTCCTTGTAGGGCACCATGCGGACGACCTCCTCGCCGCGCATCTCCGCCTTGAAGGCGCAGCCGACGCCGCAATAGGCGCAGGTGGTGACGACCGAGTGCTCGGGCTGGCCGATCTCGATCACGGACTTTTCCGTCAGCGTCGCGGTCGGGCAGGCCTGCACGCAAGCGCCGCAGGAGACGCATTCGGAGCCGAGGAAGCTCTCGCTCATGCCGGGCGAGACGCGGCTGTCGAAGCCGCGGCCGGCGATCGTCAGCGCGAATGTGCCCTGCACCTCCTCGCAGGCGCGGACGCAGCGCGAGCAGACGATGCACTTGGAGGGATCATAGGTGAAGTAGGGATTGGACTCGTCCTTCGGCAGCCAGGCGGGGTTCACCTCGCCATTGGCTTTGGCGAAAACGTGGTTCTCGCCCTCGTAGCCGTAGCGCACTTCGCGCAGACCCACGGCGCCCGCCATGTCCTGCAATTCGCAGTCGCCATTGGCGCCGCAGGTGAGGCAGTCGAGCGGATGGTCGGAGATGTAGAGCTCCATCACGCCCTTGCGTAGCGTCTTGAGCCGCTCGCTCTGGGTGTGGACGACGAGGCCGGGCATGACAGGCGTGGTGCAGGAGGCCGGGGTGCCGGCGCGGCCCTCGATCTCGACGACGCAGAGCCGGCAGGAGCCGAACGCATCGACCATGTCGGTCGCGCAGAGCTTCGGGATCTGGTGGCCGGCTTCCATCGCGGCGCGCATGATCGACGTGCCCTCCGGCACCGTGACCGCCTTGCCGTCGATGGTCAGCGTCACCATCGTGTCCGACTTTGAAGCCGGCGTGCCGAAGTCGATTTCCTCGATCAGAGACATTCTCGTTCTCCTATTCCGCGGCCTGAAGGCTGGTCGGGACGGGTGCGAAATCCTCCCGGAAGTGCCTGAGCGCGCTCAGCACGGGGTAGGGCGTGAAGCCGCCCAGCGCGCAGAGCGAGCCGAATTTCATGGTGTTGCAGAGGTCCTCGACCAGCGCGATGTTCTCAGTCACGCGCTCGCCGCGCATGATCTTCTCGATGGTCTCGACGCCGCGCGTCGAGCCGATCCTGCACGGCGTGCACTTGCCGCAGGATTCGATGGCGCAGAACTCCATCGCGAAACGCGCCTGCCTGCGCATGTCGACGGTGTCGTCGAACACGACGAGGCCGCCGTGGCCGATCAGTCCGTCGCGCGCCGCAAAGGCCTCGTAATCGAACGGCGTGTCGAACAGCGCGCGCGGGAAGTAGGCCCCGAGCGGGCCCCCGACCTGCACCGCCCGGACCGGGCGCCCCGTGAACGTGCCGCCGCCGATGTCGTCGACGAGTTCGCCCAGCGTCACGCCGAATGCGGTCTCGAACAGGCCGCCGTAGCGGACGTTGCCGGCGATCTGGATCGGCATCGTGCCGCGCGAGCGACCCATGCCGTAATCCGCATAGGTCTTGGCGCCTTCCGACAGGATGAAGGGGATCGCCGCCAGCGACAGGATGTTGTTGATGGCGGTCGGCTTGCCGAACAGGCCGCGATGCGCCGGCAGCGGCGGCTTCGCGCGTACGAGGCCACGGCGGCCTTCGATGCTTTCGAGCAGCGCGGTTTCCTCGCCGCAGACATAGGCCCCGGCGCCGACGCGGACCTCGAGATCGAAATCGTAGGTCGACCCGCCGATCCTGCTGCCGAGATAGCCGCCGCCCCGGGCCGCGAGGATGGCCGCGTTCATCGCGGCGATCGCGTGCGGATATTCGCTGCGGGTGTAGATGTAGCCCTTGGTGGCGCCGACCGTAATGCCGGCGATCGTCATGCCCTCGATGATCAGGAAGGGGTCGCCTTCCATGATCATGCGGTCGGCGAAGGTGCCGCTGTCGCCTTCGTCGGCGTTGCAGACGATGAATTTTCGGTCGGCCTTGGCCTGCGCGACCGTCTTCCACTTGATGCCGGTCGGAAAGCCCGCGCCGCCGCGGCCGCGCAGGCCCGAGGCGGTGACCTCGTCGAGGGTCGCATCCGCGCCGAGCGACAGCGCGCGCGCAAGGCCCCGGTAGCCGCCATGGGCGCGGTAGTCGTCCAGCGAACGCGGATCGATCACGCCGCAATTGCCGAAGGTGAGGCGGGTCTGCCGCTTCAGCCAGGGGATCTCGTCGGTCGCTCCCAGCCGCAGCGGGTGGTGTGTATTGCCGGCGAGCGCGGTCAGCAGCGAGGGGACGTCGGCCTCCGTCACCGGGCCGAACGC
>VYLE01000380.1_pt1 | contig 41831 bp, 30 predicted proteins | sample 5114391 | NCBI WGS metagenome assembly VYLE01 (sample SAMN12291771, study PRJNA351875) | freshwater metagenome | isolation source: freshwater lake | place: USA: Michigan, Kent Lake | collected 2013-08-15
AGCCATTTTCAAGGGGAAAATGTACCCAGTAGCGTCTTTTCAATTTTTTCTGAGAAGCCCCATGCAGTAAGGGTTTCGTTGATTTTTTAGTATTTCTGTATGGGGGAAGTCCAGTTATCCATAAAACTGGTTTCTAGCAAGGCTTTCAAAATAGCTTGACATAAAAACCTGATTTAGGGGTTACAAAGGTGAGAGGCTCCCCCCCCCACCCAACCCCAAAGGCGATTGAAAACAACAATACACACTACCCCCCCGAAAAGTATCCTACGCTACAATTTAATAAATCTTTACATTCTTCTCCCTGACTAGGGATTCACAGGGGAAGGAGTCTCAGGTGGTTTCCCCTGTTTTAATCGGATAAACTAGGGATACCAGCTTTCATCAAGGCATCAGCATGACTACCAACGTAGCGAAAACTCAATGGCAGTATTTAGAGAAACGTCCTCATTCCTGGCGACAACAGCTTTGTTTTCAAGGCAGGAGGCTGAAAGCTTTTGATGTCTGGTCAGATATGATTGTCAATGACATGACTCCTCAAGAAGCAGCCCTTAATTGGGAGTTACCCCTGGCTGCCATCTATGAAGCAATTGACTATTGCGAGAGGAATCAGCAGCTACTCAAGCAAGAAGCAGAAGAAGAACGCCACCGTCTGGAAGCAAAGGGGATTAGTGTTGAGTCTAAGATTATTGCTTGATGAGGACTCGCAAGCCCAACTTCTGGTTAAGTTACTTACGGCTGCCGGTCATGACGTACTGACGATCAATGAAATTGGTTTGGCTGGCTGCACAGATAATGTCGTACTTGACTATGCTATACAGGAAAATCGGATTCTGCTAACTCATAACTGCGATGACTTTGAAGAGTTGCACCAAGCGAATCCAAACCATTCGGGGATCTTCGCGGTTTACCGTAACGCTAACCTCTTAAAAAATATGGGCTTCAAGGCAATTGTCAAGGCAATCGCCAATCTCGAAACTGCTAACGTCCCCCTTGCTAATCAGTTCATCTCCCTGAACCACTGGAACTATTAATTCTGGTTTGTCTCGATCTTGTCACAAATCTTAACTTAATCTCTCCCTAACTATTGAAAACAAAAATACACTCTACCCCCCGCACAGTATCCTACGCTACAATTTAATAAATCTTTACATTATTCTCCCTGACTAGGGATTCACATCGGATTTACACATCCTCACCCAATATTTCGTCAAAACTTACCGAAAAATTGGGTTTAAAGCCTCGCTCTTTTAGGGCGACTTTATATGATGTATGCTATTAAGAATAGGGGGCCGGGTAAGCAACCGCTTAAAAAACCCAGTCATCGCCGGATGAACGCACCGTTCGGATCTCGGCGTGAGCTTTTGTCGAGCGCTGATCTCAGGGCAGCGCGGTCAAAAACGACATCGGTAAGATTGCCAACCAAATTATGATGGCTGTCACCTTGCGTTGGGAAACCATTTTGATGCCAGAGGAAAGAAAAGAGGGTCATCAGTTGTCAGATTTGCGTTTTCAGTCCACTGATTACTGGAAAAGCTTCCCAACTCCCACTCTGCAATAACTACTGGCAGCCAGAAATAGGTTGGGTACTTATCATACTTTGTGCTTTTTGTCAAAAAAACTTTTTTTTTGCAATAAAACTACACAAAAAAAAGATCATCGTTGTGGGTGAAATTGACTCATTTACCCGTCTTAATTAGGATCACCTTGTAGGTGTGGCAAGGGTTTCAGCCATTGCTACCCAAAAAAGCACAGAATAACCCACTGTGAAATTCTATCAAATCGCTGTAACCATTACAACATCGTTGTTAAATAAAAATCTTTCTCAATTAATTCTTAAGAATTTATAAATATTGCGAAATGTTAATTTAAATATTCTCAAGTTTTTGGAGTTAGTAGATAATTTTTATTTATCTTTGTCGAAAAATAGAACTCCTGCAAAAATCCAACATCTACCATTGGGTTAGAAGTCAGTTATCAGTTATCAGTTATCAGTTATCAGTTATCAGTTATCAGTTATCAGTTATCAGTTATCAGTTATCAGTTCACTGAGAAAACTCCCCACACCCCACACCCCACACCCCACACCCTACACCCTACACCCTACACCCCACACCCCACACCCCAATTCTTATGAGAGATTCCCTATCGAGCCATCTAAGAGTACAACAACATTGCCTCAATCAAGTTAAATTAGCCGTGAGAAAGCAGGGCTTTAGCAGTCAACGCTCCTTAGCTAAAGAAGCTGAATTTAGTCTGGCTACTGTCAGCAACTTCCTGACTGGTAAACCGGTAGAACAAGCCACTTTTGCCCAAATTTGTCGTCGATTATGCCTCGACTGGCAAGAAATCGCCGCCCTGAATTTTCAGCTAACAGCACCCCCTCAAGACAAAATTCTGGTTAATTCTCCATCCAAGAGCGAAAAATTGGACACATTACCCCCCTATCCCAATGGGGCAGTTCCCCTTGGTTCCCCATTTTATTTAGAACGTCTTCCCCTCGAAGAACAGATAAGGCAGGAAATCAAGAAACCGGGGGCTTTAGTGCGGATAAAAGCCCCGAAAGAAATGGGCAAAACTTCCCTACTTTTGAGAATGCTCGATTTTGCCAAACAGCAAGGCTACCGCACGGTGAGTTTGAACTTAGAACAGGTGGACCAGGCCATTTTGAGTGATTTAAACCAATTTTTGCGCTGGTTGTGTGCCAATGCCGCCCGTCAACTACAGTTAAAACCGCAATTAGATGAGTATTGGGATGAGGATTTAGGCAGCAAGATTAGCTGTACGGTTTACATTCAAGACTATATCCTGGAATCGATTACTGCCCCCATTGTCCTCGCTCTCGATGAACTTAATCAGATGTTTGAGCATCCCCAAGTGGCCAAGGATTTTTTACCGCTGCTGCGTTCTTGGTACGAAGAAGCCAAAACCCTACCTATTTGGCAAAAACTCCGTCTTATCGTCGTCCATTCCACGGAAATTTATGTTCCCCTGCAGCTCAATCAATCCCCCTTTAACGTGGGATTCCCCGCACAGTTAAGTCATTTTAGTCTTGAGGAGGTATTACAATTAGCCCAACGTTATCAACTCACCTGGGAAAATCAGGAAAAAGTCAAACAATTGATGGAGCTAGTGGGAGGACACCCGGCTTTGGTACAAACTGCCCTCTACTATCTCAGTCGGGAGGAAATAACCATGACGCAAATATTAACCAGTGCCACCTCCGTCACTGGGATTTATGCCCATCACCTGCGACGCCATTGGGCGGTATTAGAACAACAGCCTGAACTAGCAAAAGCCCTCGATCGGGTGATGAGCGCGGTGGAACCCGTACAATTAGACCCAATTCTCGCTTACAAACTCAGCAGTATGGGACTACTCAAACAATCAGGAGATAAAGTAGTACCAGGCTATGAATTGTATCGACGCTATTTTTTAGAGGTGAAATCCTCTATCAGTTATCAGTAAACAGTAATCAGTAATCAGTGAGGGTGTGGGGTGTAGGGTGTGGGGTGTAGGGTGTGGGGGGAATAAATAAAATAATCTCCTATCTCCTGACGACCGGCTCCTATCTCCTGAATCCTATCTCCTGACGACCGACGACCGGCTCCTGACCCCACCAACAAACTTTTTGCCGCAAACTCTACTTATTATGAATATGTCAATCAAAGATACTGTCCAAAATACTGTCAACATTGGTAATTTTAGTCGCTCGCAACTAGGTCAACCGGATGAGAACAATTTATATCAAGCAGTCGCCACAATTACTGAGGGACATTGGCCGGAAAATCTGTCGGGATACGTTTTTATCGTCTGTCCTTTTCATAGAAAAAATGACCGTCATTTGTTCTCTGGCGAGGGTGTAATTATTAAATGGGACTTGCAAGGGAAAAATAATCAAGTTAATGTTTACAGTAAAAAACTGAAAACCTGGGATAGTTTTTGGCGAAAAGTTTTACCGATATTTAATATTAGTCAAGCCACTTTTCCTGCCGTGGTCAGCATTTTGGGTTGTTCAGAAATAGCGAATACTGCTATAGTTAAACTAGAAAAAGTTTCCGAAAATGAACAACTAGAAGAAACCAGATTAATTCTCACTGCCGATGCGGGACGTTACTGGGAAGTGGACCCCGTTTCCCTTGATACTATCACTCCGATTGGTTATTTTGACCAACATATTGTTTCCGTGCCTTTATCTTTTTTCCCAGTCCTAGAAAATACCGCTCATCCCTTCTACGACAAAAAAACCAAAGAATTTATCACCTGTGAATTAAAGCTAAAACTTGTATCGGGAGGTATGTTAAAAGACTTAGATAAATCGGCGTATATTGTTCTTTGGGATCAACAAAAACAACTTAAACCCTGGAAACTACAGGGAGCTATCCTCGATGGTAGTCCCCATTCGGTCATCGTCACCGAAGATTATATCATGATTCCCGATATGCCTTTTCAGATGGGAGTAGCCAAACTATTAGGTATCAGAATCAAGCCTGAAGAAACCTATCCGAAAACTCAAATTTATCTGGTTAAACGTCAAGACCTCAAGGAAGAAGAAACCACCGTTCCCTCGCAATTAATTACCTTCAATGGCGACAGTTATCACTTCCTTTGTAATTACCATAGTATCAACGGTCAAATTCATCTGGTGGCCATCCAAAACGCCACTATTAGTTTAACCGAAGCGATCGAAAAAGACGATATCCAACATTTTACCGGTCAGGGTTATCCTCCCGAATACCACGGCATTCCCTGGATGTTTTCCTTTGACCCCGGAGTGCTGCGCAAAGTGGTTATCAAAGATGCCAGGGTGATGAGCGAACAAGCTTTCATCCATCCGGGGTGGTTCTCTACCACTCTCTACACCGCCGACCCGCGGGAATTGGAACAGGGATACAGCGCTATTTATCAGGTTTATGCCGGTTATGTGCGCGAATTAATCTGTCGTCGTCAGTATATGGATTTTCGCGACCAAAGTAATCGCATCCTCAGGGATGCCGAACTTCCCTGTCATGACTTGCCCTCGGTATTAGCCAAGGTTCCCTTCGATAAGGATTGGAATCAGTTAACTGAACAGATTAGCCAAGAAAAAAATGCCAGTGATACTCATGTATCACATTTAGGTCGGGAACTACTGGATTTTTATGTTTGTCCCGATGGCTATATTTTAGATAGCATTCAGTTTATTCCCCAAGAACAGGGCTATCTATTTACGACGGTTTTAACCCCGACCAGAGTATTAGAAGCTTGGTTATTTAACCCTGACAATCTCAAGGGCGGACCGATTGCTAAACTGAGTTTGCCGGAAGATGTTCACTTTGGTTTTACCTTGCATTCCGAGTATTTCGAGCAAGTGCTGCCTTCTCCCCGTCCTTCCGTCTCACAGGTAAATCGAGTCCTGTCAGCCTTGCGGAGTCTTGTTTTAGTTCCCGTAGAATTTTTCTTGGGGAGACCCGCAGCCATTTACAATCGCCAAGTAAAAAAATGATTGTTCTCAACGGATACGACATTCTTGCCCAAATCTACGAAAGTGTTAACTCGGAAGTCTATCGGGCTATTCGCACCGCCGATAATCAACCGGTTATGCTCAAAATCCTCAAGCAAGAATATCCAACCGCACAAGAACTAACCCACTACAAACAGGAGTATAAAACCATCTGCGGCCTGAACTTCGAGGGGGCGATTAAAGCCTATGGTTTAGAAACCTACCGCAGAACTCCCGTGATTATTTTGGAAGATTTCGGGGGTATATCCTTAAAAAAATGGCTAGAGGGCAAACCCCTGGCCTTAAGGGACTTTTTAAGCCTTGCACCCCGAATAGTGGCTAATTTAGAGAAAATTCACAACGCCAAGGTTATTCACAAAGATATTAATCCTGCCAATATAGTTCTTAACCCCGAAACCGGACAAATTAAAATCATCGATTTTGGCATTGCCAGCGTCCTGCGGCGGGAAAATCCGGGGCTAAAAAATCCCAACGTTCTAGAGGGGACTTTAGCCTATATTTCTCCCGAACAAACCGGACGGATGAATCGCAGTCTCGATTACCGCACGGATTTTTATTCCTTGGGCGTTAGCTTCTACGAACTTCTCACCGGACAATTACCTTTTCGGGCTAAAGATGCTTTGGAATTAGTTCACTGTCATCTGGCAAAACAACCTCTGGAGATTAATAGTCTCGTCAGGGAGAAAATTCCCCCGGTGGTGGAGGCAATCATCAGGAAACTGATGGCTAAAACCCCCGAGGAACGATACCAAAGTGCCTACGGTATTCGGGCAGATTTAGAAGAATGTTTAAGACAACTAGAAACAACGGCTAAAATTGAGGATTTTGTCATCGCTGGGCAAGATCTAGCCAATCAGTTCCAAATTCCCCAAAAACTCTACGGTAGGGAGGCAGAAATCGCCACTCTCCTCACTGCTTTTCAACGGGTAGCCACCGCAGATAAAAACTCCTCTCACACCGAACTGATGCTAGTTACGGGTTATTCTGGCATGGGTAAAACCACCCTAGTTAGGGAAATTTACCAGCCAATTACTGAAAAACGCGGCTTTTTTATCTCCGGTAAATTTGACCAATTTCAGCGCGATACTCCCTACGCTGCCGTGGTTAGCGCTTTGACTCATCTTGTCAAGCAACTTTTGGGGGAAAGTCAGCCACAACTGCAACTATGGCGACAAAAACTCTTAAAGTCTTTGGGGGCGAATGCACGGGTTATTATTGATGTGATTCCTGAACTAGAATTAATTATCGGTCCACAACCAGAGGTGTTACAATTAGGAGCGATCGCTACTCAAAATCGCTTTAATTTAGTCTTTAAAAATTTTATTCGGGTCTTTTGTTCCCCGGAACACCCCTTAGTCATCTTTCTCGATGATTTGCAATGGGCAGACTTGGCTAGTCTCCAGTTAATAGAATTAATTATGCTCGATGGCGATATGGACTATTTGTTTTTAATTGGCTCCTATCGCAGTAATGAAATTAATTCCACCCATCCCCTAACCGCTACTCTCGATAAATTAGAGCAGGGGGGCATAATTATCAATCAAGTTATTTTAAAACCTCTGGGTCTTGAACAGGTCAATCAGTTAATTGCTGACACCTTAAATCATTCACCCGAATATGTGCAATCTTTGTCCGCTTTAGTCTGGCAAAAAACCCACGGGAATCCTTTTTTTGTCAATGAATTTCTCAAAACTATCTACTGGGAAAATTTGCTATTTTTCCAACCGGGGCAGCAAACAACCACTAAAACCGATAATAATAGGGGTTATTGGCAATGGCATCTCGGCCAAATTCAAAGGATTGGTAGTACCGATAATCTGATTCAATTTATGATGGGCAAAATGCAGAAATTGCCCCCCGAAACCCAGGAAATTTTAAGTTTAGCCGCTTGTCTTGGGGCAGAGTTTAATTTATATAGTCTGGCAGTAATCTCTGAAAAATCACCTCCAGAACTTTTACCAATTTTAACTTCTAGTAGCGAAGCTGGTTTAATTATTCCCCTCTCAGAATTGGATGAACAATTACTGATTCAAGAATATAAATTTGCTCATGATCGCATTCAACAAGGAGCTTACGCTCTCATCGAAGACAGCAAAAAATCTTTAATTCATTTGAAAATTGGTCGCCTACTTTGGCAGCATACTGCCGCCAATGAATTATCGGAAAAGATTTTTAAAATAGTCGATCATCTCAATCTTGGTTATCGACTAATTAGCGAGGAAAAAGAACGAGAGTCAGTGGCTAACTTGAATTTACTAGCAGCCCAAAAAGCCAAAGCCGCTAATGCCCAAACTGGAGCCTTAAAATATATTAAAATCGCTCAAAAACTTCTCAAAAAATCAAGCTGGAAAAATAACTATCAACTGACTTTAAATATTTATTCTGAAGCCACAGAAATCGCCTATTTAAGTGGGAACTTTGAGCAGATGCAACGCTGGGCTAATCTCGTATTAAAACAGGCAAAAACAACCCTAGATAAGGTGAAAGTTTATGAAGTCATCATCGAAGCCTATCACGCCCAAAATCACGAACTAAAAGCGGTAGAAATTGGTTTATCCGTCCTAAAAAGCCTAGATTTCGAGATTCTTGAATCCTTAAAATCATCAGATATTCAGGAAGAACTCAATAAAACTAGGCAAAAATTAGCGGGTCAAAATATCGAAAATTTAAGTAATTTACCGCCGATAAATGAGGAAGAAAAATTAGCAATCATGAAGATAGCGAGTGCCATATTTCCTCCTGTTTATATTGCCGCACCTCATCTCTTACCCATCCTAGTATCAAAACAGGTTAACTTATCAATTGAATACGGCAATAGTTATCTAGCGGCTTTTACTTATGTCAATTATGGCTTAATTCTTTGTGGTCTTTTAGAAGATTGGGAAACGGGTTATCAATTTGGACGATTAGCTTTAAACATTGCTGATAAATTTCATGCCAAAGCCCTGATGCCGAAAATAATTGCCGTCTTTTCCGCCACTATTAGTATCTGGAAAGAACCGATTAAAAATTCCCTGTCCTTGTTAAAATATTCCTATCAAACCGGTTTAGAAATGGGCGATCTCTACTACGGAACAACCTGCGCCTATCTTTACTGTTTTCATTCCGCCTTTATCGGACAGGAATTAACCGAATTAGCCGGAGAAATAGCTAACTATGATCTGGCTTTTGTTAAGCTCAAACAAGAAAACACCCGCAACTATCTAAAAATCTACGGACAAACAGTTTTAAATCTGCTGGGGCGCTCGGAAAATCCCGGTCATTTAGAAGGACAGTACTATCAAGAAACTCTTATGTTACCGTACCATCTAGAGGCTAATGATCTCTACGGTCTCTGTGCTTTATTTGTTAATAAATTATACCTTTGTTATCTATTTGGACAGTACGAACAAGCCATTGAAAATGCTAACCAAGCCCAAAAATATCTGGGAGGAGCTACCGCTACTTTCTTGATTCCTCTGCATAATGTCTATGATTCCCTCGCCCATTTAGCTATTTATAATCATCTGGACAATGACCAAAAACAGCAAGTATTAGAACGAGTGACGAATAATCAGAAAAAGCTGCGGGAATGGGCGAATCAAGCACCCTCTAACTATCTCCATAAATTTTATTTAGTGCAAGCGGAAAAGGAGCGGGTACAGCAATCCTATCTAGAAGCCATAGAAAATTATGATCTAGCCATTGCTAAAGCCAAGGAAAATGAATACATTAATGAAGAAGCACTGGCTAACGAACTAGCGGCGAAATTCTATCTCGATTGGGGTAAAGTAAAAATTGCCAAAACCTACATCAATGAAGCTGCTTATCTCTATTCTCTTTGGGGAGCAACAGCTAAAGTCAAAGATATAGAAAGCCGTTATTCTCAGTTAATGGTCAATAATTATGGTTCCAATTCCCTGACCGAAACTAGGAAAACTACCACCAGAAAAAATTCAGTTAGTCATGCGGGAGAACTGTTAGATTTAGCCACGATTATGAAGGCCTTCCAAGCCATTTCTAGCGAGATAGTTTTAGATAAATTACTCGCCACCCTGATGAAAATTCTCATCGAAAATGCTGGGGCGCAGCTGGGCTATCTTATCCTAGAAAGCGGCGGACAACTATTGATCGAAGCCTCCGGTTCGGTGCAGGAAGATGGGGTGACAGTCTTTAAATCTAATGCCATCGAAGAACATCTTCCCGTCTCAATTATTAACTATGTAGCCCGGAGCGGTCAAACCGTTCTTAATGACGATGCTGCCCATGAGGGCAATTTTAGCAATGATTCCTATATTAAAACCCATCAAACCAAATCCCTGCTCTGTTCGCCCCTCCTCGACCAAGGACAACTGCGGGGAATTGTCTATCTAGAAAATAATCTCACCGTCGGGGCTTTTACCCAAGAAAGATTGGAAGTGCTGCAACTGCTCTCCAGCCAAGCGGCGATCGCAATTACTAACGCCAAACTCTACGCCGAAATCAAAGCCAAACAGAGACAACTAGCGCAATTTTTAGAAGCGATGCCAGTGGGGGTATTCGTCCTCGATGCTGGCAGTCAACCCTATTATGCCAATCAAACCGCCCAAGAGATTTTAGGAAAAGAGATAGTTAATATCACCACGGCTAATCAGTTGGGGGAAACCTATCAGTTATATCAAGCTGGAACCGATCGATTGTATCCCACAGAATACCATCCGATTGTCCGAGCTTTAAGGGGGGAAAAAAACACGATGGATGATCTAGAAGTTCACCAAGGAGAGAAGATTATCCCCCTAGAAGTGTATGCCACGCCCGTTTTTGACGAAAAAGGAGAAATTATCTATGCGATCACCGCTTTTACCGATATTACCGAACGAAAACAGGCGGAAGCGGAACGGATTCGCTTTACCGAAGAATTAGCCGAGTATAGCCGCACCCTAGAACAGAAAGTGCAGGAGCGCACCCTAGAACTCAGCCAAACCCTAGAAATTCTCAAGGCCACCCAAGCAGAATTACTGTTTGAAAACGAACTCCTCAAAACTAACGAACAATCTAGCACCTTTGACTACCAAGTGGGGGGCAGTTTACCCATGGATGCCCCCACCTACGTGGTCCGCGCCGCCGACCGTTATCTCTATAAAGCCCTCAAACGGGGCGATTTTTGCTATGTTCTCAATCCCCGTCAAATGGGTAAGTCTAGTTTAATGGTACGCATGATCGACCACCTCCAACACGAGGGGGTCTGTTGCGCTCCCATTGATTTAACCCGCATCGGCAGCGAAAATGTCACTCCCGACCAATGGTACAAGGGGATAGCCTTCGAGTTAGGGCGACGTTTTGGACTGCTCAAAAGGGTCAATCTCAAAGCTTGGTGGCAAGAACGGGAAGATGTCTCGGCAGTACAGCGCTTGGGCGAATTTATCGAAGAAGTGTTATTGCTGGAAGTGGGGATCGTGGAAGGTTCTCCCCCGAAACCGATCACGATTTTTATCGATGAAATTGATAGCGTTTTGGGCTTAAATTTCGCGGTTAATGACTTTTTTGCCCTGATTCGTTCCTGCTATAACCAGCGTGGTTTTAACCCGCTCTATCGGCGTTTGACCTTCGCTTTCTTCGGTGTTGTCACCCCCTCCGATTTAATTACCGACCACCAAATCACTCCTTTTAATATCGGTCATTCGATTCAATTGGAGGGTTTTAAGGAACACGAAGCCCAGCCTTTACTGCGCGGATTGGCCGAGAAAGTTAGTAACCCGCAAACTGTCTTAAAAGAAGTCTTTGCTTGGACAAACGGTCAACCTTTTCTGACCCAAAAACTCTGTCAGTTAATTCGCACCGCCGCCTCGCCGATTCCCCCCAATGGTGAGGCCTCCTGGATTGAGGACTTGGTACAGAAGAAGATCATTGGCAATTGGGAGGCTCAGGATGAACCGGAACATCTGCGGACTATTCGCGATCGGCTTCTCAACAGTCATCGCTCCCAGTTGCTCCTGAAACTCTATGAACGGATTTTAAGGGAAAAAGAGGTAATTTCCGAGGATAGCCCTCCAGAAAAAGAGTTACTTTTATCGGGGTTAGTGATCAAAGACCAAGGCCGGCTGCGGGTCCATAATCCCATCTATCGGGCCATCTTTAACCTCGATTGGCTGGGTTGCAGCTCAAATTTGTAGAAATATCCACTACAGAGCAATTATTGGGACTTAAACGCTCAATACAGATCAAATCGATTATAATCGCTACAGAGTCGGCACTTGACGTTGAGAGATTGGCAATGAAACAGACAACCCCCTCCGAGTCAGAGATAAATGAAGCTTACTTCGCCATGTTATCTTGGTGTTTTGTGCCTAAATTTCCCCGCAAGTCAGCCCCCTGTCTCGGCCAGTGCGAGTCGCTATTCTCGGAGCAACACGAGCAGTCGTGACTAAATTACTCGAATTCCGCTATTTTCCTTTCGTAAGATTAGAGCCATGAACAAAACAGATGTAATGAGTTGGATTTATGGTTCTTCGTTACTTGGTATGGTTCGATAGGGGGGCATAAATCGACTAAATCCTTATCTGGCAAGAGACTTAATTGATTAGTTCGCTCTAGAGCAAAAACAATTGACAAAAACAATTACCGAAGAGCCGGATTTATTTTAGTCATCCAAAAAAAGCTGATATTGTCAATATTTTAATAATTATTGCCATATGGACTGTGATGGTAATTGTCGTCAATCCTTTGGGTAATTTTCCTCTTAATGATGACTGGGTTTATGGACTGGCAGTAAAATCGATTCTGGAGAAAGGTGATTTCCGCCTTCCCAGTCCAGCCCATGCTAACCTATTTTTTCAAGCCTTTTGGGGAGCCTTATTTTGCCTTCCTTTTGGATTTTCATTTACTGCATTACGCTTCTCCACTTTAACCTTAGGATTAATCGGTGCGATTGGTACTTATGGACTGCTTAGAGAAGTTAATGCCAATCAGAAAATCTCTTTGTTGGCTGCTTTGCTGCTAGTGGTTAATCCTCTATACTTTGGATTAGCTAACAGCTTTATGACCGACGTTCCTTTTCTGGCTTTAAGTATCCTATCTTTCTATTTTCTGATCAGGGGATTGAAGCGGGAATCAATAACTGAAGTTATTCTGGGTCTTTGCCTAGTTTATATCAATATTTTGATTCGTCAATACGCAATAGTGATTCTTTTATCATTTGCCCTGGCATATGCGGTTAAAAAAAGATTTAAATTAAAGTTTTTGTTTGCTAGTTTTGTTATATTTTCTTCAGGTGTTTTACTGCATATATTTTATCAAAAATGGCTTTATTCTACTGGTCGCACTCCCGAAATAGCAGAGAATTTGTTCAGGAATGCCTCAAGTATAAAACTGCATTTTCATAAAGGCAGCTTTATCCTAATTTCATTAGTATACATAGGTTGTTTTATTTCCCCTATCATAGCGATCTTTTTCGTCAAAAAACTGAAAGAAATATCTCGCCGACAGAAAACCATAACTATCTTCAGTATGTCTAGTTTTTTTGTTGTCATGATGGGTGGATTGATTTGGCAAAGAAGAACTATGCCATCCACTGGAAATGTCCTGCGTTATTTTGGCTTAGGGCCTTTAAACCTTCGAGATACTTCTATCTTGAAGGTAAATCTTCCCTACTATTCTCTTGGACTACAAGTATTTTGGTTTATAGTCACGGCTATCGGTGTACTTGGGGCGTTTTTAGGCTCTTCGGGACTTGGTATGGTTCGATATGGGGGCATAAATCGACTAAATCCTTATCTGGCAAGAGATTTAATTGATTAGTTCGCTCTAGATCGCAAACAATTGACAAAAATCCGAAGAGCCCGTTTTTATTGCTTTACTACTTATGTTTAACAATCATTAAAACTTTTTCACAATCGGAAAAATGGTTAAATGTATTAATACTTTCAGCAATCCTTATCTATCTTTTCCTTTTCGGAGTAAGGTATCCTTTTGATCGTCATTTCCTGTTCCTTTTACCATTATTTATGGTGCTTTTAGTGATTTCAAATAATTATATTAACGAGCAAGATATTGGCAAAAAAATAACTGCTTTTGCTTTGACAATGATCTTTATTTGGGGCGGATTTACTATGGCTGCAACCCATGACTACTTAGCCTGGAACCGAACTCGGTGGCAAGCCTTAAATGATTTGATGGAACAGGGAGTTACTCCTGAATATATCGATGGGGGATACGAATTTAATGGCTGGTATTTAAACGATATAAAATATGAGCCGCAGCGGGGTAAAAGTTACTGGTGGGTAAATCGTGATGACTACATGATTTCCTCTGGATTGCTCAAAGGTTATCAAGAAGTCAAACGCTATCCTTTTACAAGATGGCTGCTTTTAAAGCAAGATAATGTTTTTGTTCTCCATAGGATTGCTGAAGATAAAACTAATGGGACTTAAACGCTCAAACGATCAAATCGAGTACAATCGTTATAGAGTCAATACTTAACGTTGAGAGAGCGGCTATGAAATAGACAACCCCAGCCGCGATACCTCTCTGGCTTTGACCAATGGTGTGGGCGTTTTGACAATTGAGAAGAAAATCATCTCCATTCCTGTCCATTTTGGTCAAAATAATCAATGATCCTGAATCTTGGTGATTAAAAAAGCGTTAATTGCTTTTTTATCACTGTTCTCTGCTTGAGAGAGAAAAAAACCTTAACCGAGTAGTATTGACGGACCCGCCATCACCCCGGCAATTTGTTGGTCCAACTGTTCTAAATTTTCCGCCGGTTCAAGGCAGCATAACCCTTGACAAATTAACCCAAATGTGCTAGAGGGCAAACTGGCATCGACTCGATACACCGCAGTGGGCAAATAGCGACTTAACAGCGGCTCGATCGAGCTTTCCGGGGCGCGCAGACAGAAACCATGACGATAGTGATCGAGGGCGACAAATAAACTGGGGCAAGCGGTGGGGGACTCTTCTAGGATGGTACTAAAAGATTGCAAGGCCTTTTCGGCCCGATCGAGATATTCTAGATTTTCCGTCAATCGCGACAGACGCAATAAATTAGCGATCGCAATTCCGTTGGCCGAAGGGGTGGCATTATCCGTATAACCCCGTTCTCGCACGATCAGATCGAGACTATGATCAGAAGCAGTATTAAAATATCCCCCCTCATCCTCGGACCAAAACCAGCGGTCGAATTCCCCTTGTAAATCGATAGCCGCCTCTAACCAGCCAGTTTCTTGGGGATTAGCCGTTTGCAAGTCCAGTAAAGCCTTAATAAAATAGGCAAAATCCTCCGATTGGGCCAAAACCGAGGCCTGACCCTGATAATTCAAGCGCTGAAAACGTCCATCTAACCACTGATGCTTGAGAATAAACTCGGCCGCTTGAGTAGCCATTTTCCAGTACAAAGGTTCACCAAAGACGGCAAAGGCCCGGGCTAAACCGGAAATCATCAAACTATTCCAAGCGACGATCATTTTCGTATCCGTTACCGCCGGAATGCGTCCCGGCCAAGAGACAGTTTTCGCCTCCTGATTGTCTCTGGCCGGGGGAAAAAGAGCTAATTGGGCTTGAGAACTGCCATAACGCCGAATAAATAACTTATCGAGCATATTTTCTATCTCCTCCCCTAATTCTCCCCCTTGCCGACGTTGCAGGACATTACGACCCTCAAAATTCCCCTCGGCAGTGACGGTAAAATTAGCCTGCAGCAGCCCCAATTCCTCGGTCGAGAGATAATCCCTTAACGACCGATCCGACCAGACATAAAAGGCCCCTTCCTCCGGCTCCCCATCCGTGGCCTTCTCAAAACTATCGGCATCTTGGGCCGCATAAAAATAACCTTCTGGGGCGGTCATTTCCCGTTTTAGCCAGTTAACCGTGCCTTTAATCCCTCTCTCAAAGGCCGCCTCTCGATCACCCGCACTCCACAAATTGGCTAAATATTCGACAATTTGCCCGTTATCGTAGAGCATTTTTTCAAAATGGGGAACTGTCCACGTCGAATCCACCGTATAACGATGGAATCCTCCCCCCACATGGTCATAGATTCCCCCCAGGGCCAGATCTTCCCCCCGTTGATAGGCCGCTTGCCGGAGGGAATCGTCAAAATCGTCACCAAAGCGACTACCCTGCAAAGCCAGATGAGAATATGGAATCATCGGAAAACTGGGCCGACCGTAATTATTGGGATTAACCCGAATCACCGCCGTATTTGTCTCGATTCCTGTGGCTAAAAGGTAAGGAGCGGCTAAATTGGTCTCTGCTCGGGGTAAAATAGCTGATTGACGCAGTGCGCCCAGCATTTCGGCCGTAAATTTGCTTAATTTCTCCTTTTCCTCGTCATAATAACGACGTACCGATTGCAACACTTGCAGAAAACCGGGCCGGTTAAAGCGCGGTTGCACGGGAAAATAGGTGCCACCATAGAAGGGAATTAAACTATCCGGTGTTAGGAAGACATTCAGAGGCCAACCCCCTTGACCGACCATCATCTGCAATGCTTGCATATAGATACTATCGATGTCCGGTCTTTCCTCGCGATCAACTTTGATCGGTAAAAAATAGTGATTGAGATAATCGGCAATGGCCCGATCGGAAAAAGCTTCTCCTTCCATAACCGTACACCAATGACAGCTAGAATAACCGATCGAGAGAAAGATCGGTTTATCTTCCCTCCTGGCAATTTCTAGGGCGCTGTCACACCAATACCACCAATCGATCGGGTTTTCGGCGTGTTTTCGCAGGTAAAGACTTTCGGATGCAGCCAGATGATTAGTCATGGGAAAAGGGGATTTTTTGCTCTTGCTGCTTATTAGTCTAAGCTAATTAGAGACTAACCGGAATCAAGCCTCTGCTCATGCTGAAAACTTCGATCGCCCTAGGATTTTTTCTCACTCAATCTTTGCCCCTTAATCCGCAAGTACAAGGGGTGGCTAATCATTTAATTGGGGTTATGGATACGACGCAACAAGCGCAGACTAACCCCCGCATTGCTAAGGTGCAAATGATTACCTGTGCCGTGGATTTTTCCCCCAAACAGGATAGTATTTATCTTTATCAGGAACAGGCAATTATCGATCGCTTAAATCAACCCTATCGTCAAAGAATTTTAGTCATTCAACCTAGCCCCGATAATTCCACTGTGGAATCAAAAGCCTATAAGTTAAATAATGCCGCTAACTTTATTAATTTTTGTAACAAAGACTTGACAGAAAGAAGATTAAATGTATCAGATTTGGCTGAGTCGGTGTGTACTGTGTTTTTAAAACCGATAGCGGGGGGTTATCGGGGAGAAACTCCCCCCCAGGGTTGTCCCACTAATGTCAGAGGTGCGGTGAAAATAACTAATACAATTATTCTACATTCCCAGGGCATGGATACCAGCGATCGAGGTTATGATAGCCTTGGGCAGCAGGTATGGGGAGCGCAGGATAATTTCTATCAATTTCGCTGGCAAAAACCCTAAAATCGGCTTTCCTGTTTCATTAATGCCACATCGGCAGCAAAATAGGTCAAAATCAAATCGGCCCCCGCTCGTTTCATACTGATTAAAGTTTCCAAAATCAGGCTTTTTTCGTCAATCCAGCCCTGTTTTGCCGCCGCTTTAATCATTGCGTATTCACCACTGACGTTGTAAGCGGCGACGGGAAGATGGCTACTATCGCGCAGACGACGGATAATATCGAGGTAGGCCAGAGCAGGCTTAACCATAATAATATCTGCCCCTTCTATTATGTCTAAACTGGCTTCCCGTAAGGCTTCCCGACTATTAGCCCCATCCATTTGATAGGTTTTCTTATCACCAAATTTTGGTGCTGATTCTAAGGCATCTCGGAAGGGACCATAATAAGCAGAGGCATATTTAGCCGTATAAGCGAGAATTCCCACATCCAAATAGCCAGCCGCATCTAAAGCTCGACGGATCGCCCCAATCCTACCATCCATCATATCGGAAGGAGCGACGAAATTAGCCCCGGCTGCCGCTTGCGAGAGCGACATTTTCACTAAAACTTCTAGGGTTTCATCATTGAGAATTTTACCGTCCTCCACAATACCATCATGACCATAAATCGAAAAAGGATCGAGGGCAACATCGGTAATAATAATTATTTCAGGGACTTCTTTTTTGATCGCTTTCACCGCCCTTGGCACTAAGCCATCGGGATTATAACTTTCTCTGCCGAAATTATCTTTTTTATCCTCGGCAATCAGGGGGAAAAGAGCGATGGCATTAATGCCTAAGTTATAGGCATTAACCACTTCTTTGAGCAATAAATCGAGGGAATAACGATAACAATCGGGCATAGAAGGAATAGCAACCCTTTGATTTTCTCCCTCCATGATAAAGAGGGGATAAATCAAGTCATTAACGGTTAATTCAGTTTCACGAACAAGACGGCGAATCGCTGGAGTATAACGAAGACGACGGGGACGAATCAGCATGATAACAGCGAGTTAAAAATAAAAAGTAAACAGTAAATAGCTGGTTTTGCTCTGGTTTTTTGCTTAGGAAAAAACTGGGGATAGGACGATCAAATAATCCCGATCCCCCTGACTAATTAGTGAAAATCGGGACTATGACGAATCAAACTCATAAACTCTTGACGAGTCTTAGCAGAATCGGCAAAAATACCGCGCACGGCACTCGTAGAAGTCCAAGAACCGGGTTTTTCAACCCCGCGCATTACCATACACATATGAGTCGCTTCAATCACCACAGCTACCCCTTGAGGTTGTAGTAATCCTTGCAAAGCATCGGCAATTTGTGCGGTTAAACGTTCCTGCACTTGCAGTCGTCTGGCGTACATTTCACAGATGCGGGCAATTTTCGATAAACCGATCACTTTCCCGTTAGGAATATAGGCAACATGAGCGCGGCCGATTATCGGTAAAATATGGTGTTCACAGGAGCTAAAAATATCGATGTCTCGGATTAAAACCATCTCGTTAGCATTCTCGTGAAAAACTGCCCCATTCAGCAATTCATCCAGGGATTGCTGATAACCAGAAGTGAGAAATTTTAGGGCTTTTACTACTCGTTTAGGAGTGTCTCGTAAACCTTCGCGATCGGGATATTCTCCTAATCCTAACAGCAGTGTTCTTACCGCTTGCATCATCTCGGCTTCCGATACCGGCGATTTAGGTTCGGTAATCACTTCGGGAAAGTGATTGTAGTCATCATTGTCGAAAATTGCTTTGGACTTAGCTAAGGTCATAGATATTTTTACAGACTCCAATAGTTAATTAATCGGCCAAGTTTTCTGATGTTACCAATTGTCAATAAATACCCTTTGCTAGAGTATTTATTTTTCTGGACATCTAGACGACAACTAATGAAAGCTATCGGTTTATTTCCTCGTCTTTGGGGTTATCTCCGGTGCGGAAACTTGGAAAAATTGATTTTCCTAGTCACCGAAAAAGTCTTGAGTATCTCCCTAGTTAATTGAGGGCAGAGTTCTACTGCATAATTAATTTATTTTGTCAAGTAGTTCATTTGTTTGTTTGTTTGGGTAGTTCTCCTAGAATGATAATCGTTATCATTTTAACAAAAAATTTAGATTTACCAACAAAAATTTTGTCGCCAGATAAAGATAGTCCCGTTAAGCTATTTAACTTATTTTGAAGATGTAGAGATATTTTGCGATTTTATCGCTTATATTCAGCAATATTACTGATTTTTTGGTATTCTTCCTCCGAGTATAAATCCGCCGGAGAAGCAAGGCGATCGAGAAAGAGGATTCCTTCCAGATGATCGTATTCGTGTTGAAAGATGCGCGCGACAAAATCCCTGAAAACTTGACGGATTTCGCGACCATTGCGATCGCAATAGGCTACCTCGATCCACTGATGACGGGGGACAAAACCGCGTAAATTGGGGACACTGAGGCAACCTTCCCAACCCTTGACCATTTCCTCGCTGACCCGCAAAATGCGAGGATTAATCACGGCAGTGGGTGGCATCATCGGAGCGTCGGGATAACGAGGATTGGGGTGAGAAGCAACGATAAACAGACGCAGAGACCGAGCAACTTGGGGCGCGGCGATTCCCACCCCGTGGGCAGCTTGCACGGTGCTAATCAGGGAATCGATCAAATCTTGACAGTCAGCATCGAGAAGATTATCGATCGCTGCTGCTTTTTGCTGTAGAATTGGATTTCCTAATTGGGTGATTGTTAAAACTTGCGTCATCTGTCTAAAGATTAATTGTTTCGCTCTGAAAATCATTTTATCTTGAGGGGAAAAATCTCGCTAAACTGATAAGGTTTCCCCGCAGCAGCACTAGAGCAACTTTGTTAATCAAAATTAACCGTGGATAGGCGTTGGGTTTCATGCTTCAACCCAACCTACGTTCATCTTATATTTAATTACACCCACCCACTTAATCAAAATTAACCGTGGACAGCAGCGCCCAACAACTTTGGCATAATCTCCTAGAGCGTCTAAAATTACTATTAACCCGTCCCGCTTTCGAGACTTGGTTTCAAACGGCGACGGTTAAAGAATGGCAAAACGATCGCTTAGTAATTCAGGCTGCCAATCCCTTTATTCTTAACCATCTTCAGAAAAATTATCTGTCAACAATTGCTGAAGTAGTGCAGGATATCGTCGGTTATCCCGTCGAGATTCAACTCACGGCACAACAGGGCGATTTGATCGCTATTTTCCAGCCTCACACTAGCTTAGAATCAGAATTATCCCCCAGTAATCAACTTAACCCTAAATATAATTTTTCCCGTTTTGTTGTCGGGCCAACTAATCGCATGGCCCACGCAGCTGCTTTAGCGGTGGCGGAATTACCCGGAAGGGAATTTAACCCGCTTTTTCTCTGTGGTGGGGTGGGATTAGGTAAAACCCATTTAATGCAGGCGATCGGTCATTATCGTCTAGAATTATATCCCCAATCCAGGGTTTTTTATGTATCGACGGAACAATTTACGAATGATTTAATCACCGCTATCCGTCAAGATAGTATGGAAAGTTTTCGTAATCATTATCGCCATGCGGACATATTATTAGTGGATGATCTGCAATTTATTGAAGGAAAAGAATACACTCAAGAAGAATTTTTTCATACCTTTAATACCCTGCACGAAGCGGGAAAACAGGTGGTTTTAGCCTCCGATCGCTTGCCCAAACAGATTCCCAGTTTACAGGATCGTTTAATTTCTCGCTTTTCTATGGGATTAGTGGCCGATATCCAAGCACCAGATATCGAAACTCGCATGGCAATTTTACAAAAAAAGGCCGAGTACGAAAATCTGCGTCTCCCAAGAGAAGTTATCGAATATATTGCCGTTAATTATACTTCTAATATTCGCGAATTAGAGGGGGCATTAATCCGAGCTACTACTTATATTTCTATCTCCGGATTGCCGATGACGGTAGAAAATATTGCGCCGGTTTTAAATCCACCAATGGCCAAAATTTCCACTTCTCCCGATATTATTATGGCGGTAGTAGCGGAAAAATTTCAACTCTCGATCGCTGATCTAAAGGGAAATTCCCGCCGACGAGAAATTAGTTTTGCTCGACAGATTGGGATGTATTTGATGCGTCAACACACGGATTTAAGCTTACCGCGCATTGGCGAAGAATTTGGCGGCAAAGATCACACCACCGTTATTTATAGCTGTGATAAAATCAACCTTTCCCAGCATCAAGACCGACAATTACAAGAAATCTTAGCCCAACTAATCGAGCGAATTAACTCCCTCAGTCGCAATCAGTAGTCGGGGGTAATTATGAATGATGAATTATCAATTATAAATTAGGAAGTGGGGAGCAGGGGAGATGGGGAGACCACTTCGTGCGCGTTGCGGGGGGAGATGGGGAGATGGGGAGCATAAATGAAAATAATCTCCTGACTCCTGACTCCCGACTCCTGACTCCCGACACCACCAACAAACTTTTTCAGCAAAACCTAACTACAGGAGAATAAACTGGCAATTGTAGCGAGGAGACGAGAGGTCATGGGTAAACTATCGATCACCATAGCTGTACATAATAACATCATGTAAAGAATGGAATATTTAAACAGCGATCGAGCCATGTCTCGATCAAAAGGATTCTGTTTTAATCGCCAAGCTTTTTTCAGGAAAACAAACCCTAAAACCAAAGCCGCTACACCATAGACCACACCACAGGCAGCCAAGGGATAAATCAGGAGGAAAGTGAAAGGAACAACGATTAAAGTATAGAGCCAAATCTGCTCGCTAGTGGCTTCTTCCCCTTTAACTACGGGCATCATCGGTATATCTACTTCTGCATAATCATCCTTGATCATTAAAGCCAAAGCCCAAAAATGGGGAGGAGTCCAAAGGAAAATAATGGCGAATAAAATCCAAGGAATCCAACCGAGATCGCCCGTTACTGCCGCCCAACCGACGAGGGGAGGAATCGAGCCAGCTGCGCCACCGATAACAATATTTTGGATACTATGACGCTTGAGCAGATGGGTATAAATCAGCATATAAAATGCGATACCGGTCATTGCTAAAAATCCGCTCAAAGTATTGACAAAAAAGACAAAAAGTGCTAGGGAAAGGGAGGCTAAAACGAGGGCAAAAATGAGGGCGTGGAGGGGTTGCACGCGACCGGAGGGGATCGGACGGGCGCGGGTGCGAAGCATGGTGTGATCGATGTCGCGATCATAGATGCAGTTTAAGGTTTGAGCGGCGGCGGCGGCGAGAGTGCCACCGAGGAGAGTAAGAAAGAGTAATAGGGGGGAAACCTGACCTTTAGAGGCGATTTCCATAGAAGCGGCTGTAGTAATCAGCAGTAGAGGAATAATTCGCGGTTTGGTGAGTTGATAATAACTTTTAGCGACTTGTAAAAAATTATCGTGGTGGCGAAGGGCTTGAGTTCCAGTCATCGTGATTAAATCCTTAGAGATGGCTTATAGGCGCGAAAGAACGATCGCGAAGGGCAAAAGTGGTAAAAGCGACGAGGGTTGCCAGCAATAGCGCACCGATGCTGTGGTGGGTAATGGTTAAGGGTTCCACTTGGAGATGTAGTTTCAGGGTGGCAACGCCTAAAAACACCTGTAGGGCGACTAATCCCCCGGCGCTAAAAGCTAGTTTTTTGAGGAGAGGATGGATAGCGGCAGCTCGCCAAGCGAAGAAAACTAGGGTTAACACCGAGATAGTGGCGGGAAAAACCCCGATAATGTGGCTATTCATCACGGTGCAGAGTTGGGAAACCGTTAAACACTGATGGGCCGCCCAACGGGAACCGACGAGACCGCCGAGGAGACATTGCAGATAAACTAGACCGGTGGCGACCATTCCCATCCCGGTTAGTTTCCCGACTGTACCTGTGCCACGGTAGGGAGTCAGACCGATAGCAATGACGATTAGGGTGGCAAAAAAGAGCAAAGCTGTGGCTAAATGGGCCGTTACGATGTCAAATCGCAGTAATTGGGTCACGGTTAATCCTCCCAGGACTCCTTGCAGGAGAATTAAAGCCAAAGCTGCGATCGCAGAGGGGAACAGCCAAGGGGGAAGATGGCGACGGTACCACCAAGACAGACCGACGAGAGCGAGCGTACTAAACCCGATCAAAGAGGCATCGAGACGATGAAACCACTCCAGAAATACCTGTAGATTCATCTGCTGACTGGGAATCCATTGACCGTAACACAGCGGCCAATCGGGACAAGCTAAACCGGCGTTCATAACTCTGGTGGCAGCGCCCACTACCATGAGGGCGAAAGTAGCGATCGCAATTTTCCAGACTAAGCGGCGCATCCACACCTGAATATGGCCGGTTTCTCTTAGGGGTGTCGGGTTAAAAACAGATTCGGTCATCGGTTTGCCTGTTCTCAAGGAGTCTGTCATCAAAGATCATGGCTTTGTTTGCCAGTTAGTTATCACTGTGAATGAGTTTTTTTACGACAGGTAAAAGCTTTTAGATATTCTTTAGATTTCTGGCCATTTCCGTTACATTTGTTTACATAAACTCAGAATAAGATATAAAAATTAGTTATTTAAAATACTTTCCCTGAAAACGATCCCAAAGAAAAGATAAAATTCTCAGAAGATGCTGGTTAAATTTCCCATCTATAGGGGAATCATGTTTTAGCCTTGAATAAGTAGCCACTATTGAAAATATTGAAAAGACCGTGAAAATTCCCAGCAGTATCCTGACGCTCGTACTCGGGATCGCCTTGACCTTAATTAGTCTCTGGTATGGCCAAAATCATGGCTTAATGCCTGTGGCCGCTTCCGAAGATGCTCAGGAGATAGATAATATCTTTAATCTGATGATGACCATCGCCACGGGACTATTTTTAATAGTTGAAGGCGTGATTATCTATATAGTGATTCGCTTTCGCCGTAAACCGGGGGATCAAACCGACGGACCGGCAGTGGAGGGCAATGTCCCCCTAGAAATCTTCTGGACAGCCATCCCGACGGTAATCGTTTTTATCCTTGCCGTCTATAGCTTCGAGATTTATAACAATATCGGCGGTCTCGATCCCTTGATTTCCAAGGGTGGCAAAGGAGAAATCGCCCACCACGGTCATCACCACGGCACGATGATGGCCATGGGCGGCGATCGCAGAGTAGCCCTAGGTATCGGCAATTCCTACGATGGTGAAGGAGTTCCCCCCCTAGTGGTCAATGTTAAAGGCATTCAATACGCTTGGATCTTCACCTATCCCGAAACTGGCATTGTTTCCGGGGAACTGCACGCTCCCGTCAATCGCCCCGTGCAACTGAATATGGAAGCGGGAGATGTGATCCATGCTTTCTGGGTTCCCCAATTGCGTCTAAAACAGGACGTTATCCCCGGACAGGAAACGGTGTTATCGTTCACATCCAACCAAATTGGTCAATATCCGATCATTTGTGCGGAACTTTGCGGGGCCTATCACGGCGGCATGAAATCTAGCTTTGTAGTTCACTCCCAAGCCGATTACGACCAATGGGTGCAGGATAATACGATCGCCGAAGTTGACAGCGATCGAACTGTAGCCATGACCACTAAAGATCGCTCTGATAGTCAATATTTGACCCCCTACACCGAAGAAATGGGCATCGACGCTGAAATCCTCGCCCAAGTTGCCCATCAGCAGCAAATGTAATTTTTCTTGTCATCTAAAATCTTGGCCTTATGACAGCATCAACGGAAATAACCACCCCAGCAACCGTTCCCGAGGTGATCCATCACCGCAAGTGGACAGATTACTTTACTTTCTGCACCGATCATAAAGTCATCGGTATTCAATATCTGGTGACTGCCTTTCTTTTCTTCTTTATTGGCGGTGCTTTCGCGGAAGTGCTGCGGACAGAATTAGCCACTCCCGACCCCGATTTCGTCTCCCCAGAACTATATAACCAATTCATGACCATGCACGGAACGATCATGATCTTTCTTTGGATCGTTCCGGTTGGGGCGGGTTTTGCCAATTATCTCATTCCCCTGATGATTGGGGCGGAAGATATGGCTTTTCCTCGTCTTAACGCTGTGGCTTTCTGGCTTAATCCCCCCGGCGGGCTGCTATTATTATCCAGTTTCTTTGTCGGCGCACCCCAGTCTGGTTGGACTTCCTACCCACCTTTAAGCTTAATTAGCGGCAAATGGGGCGAAGAATTGTGGATTTTGAGCCTTTTATTGATCGGGACTTCCTCGATTTTAGGCTCGATTAATTTCATCACCACGATCCTGAAAATGCGGATTCCTGAGATGGATTTGTACAGTATGCCGCTATTTTGTTGGGCAATGCTGGCCACCTCGACTCTGGTACTGCTTTCCACCCCCGTTCTCGCTTCTGCTCTCGTTCTCTTGTCCTTTGATTTAATCGCCGGCACGAGCTTTTTTAACCCTGCCGGCGGCGGCGATCCGGTGGTTTATCAGCATATGTTCTGGTTTTACTCCCATCCTGCCGTTTATATCATGATCTTGCCCTTTTTCGGGACGATATCGGAGATATTACCAGTTCACGCCCGCAAACCGATTTTTGGTTATCGAGCGATCGCCTATTCCAGTCTCACCATCTGTTTCTTGGGTTTAATCGTTTGGGCCCACCATATGTTCACCAGCGGCACCCCCGGCTGGTTACGGATGTTTTTCATGGCGGCAACTATGTTAATCGCCGTTCCCACGGGCATTAAAATCTTTAGTTGGTGTGCCACTCTTTGGGGGGGTAAACTCAGTCTCAATACGTCTTTATTATTTGGGATCGGTTTCCTGTCTTCCTTCCTCATCGGTGGTTTGACCGGGATTATGTTGGCTTCTGTTCCCTTCGATATCCACGTCCACGATACCTATTTTGTCGTCGGTCACTTCCATTATGTACTATTTGGTGGTACGGCAATGGCCCTGTTTGCTGCCGTTTACCATTGGTTCCCGAAAATGACCGGACGGATGTATAACGAGACTCTCGGTCGTATCCACTTTGTTCTCACTTTTATCGGTTTGAATTTAACTTTCATGCCGATGCACGAATTGGGATTATTGGGTATGAACCGTCGTATTGCCCTGTATGATGTGCAGTTTCAGGATTTAAATGTTCTTAGTACCGCAGGAGCTTATATTCTCGGTATATCGAGTATTCCCTTCGCTATTAATATGGTCTGGAGTGCCTTTAAAGGTCAACCCGCCGGCCGTAATCCTTGGCGCGCTTTAACCCTAGAATGGCAAACCTCCTCTCCCCCAATTATCGAGAATTTCGAGGAAATGCCGATTCTTTGGTCCGGCCCCTACGATTACGGTATTGATCTGGAGGAATCAGAAGCCGCGGAATCAGTACAAGATCTCCTCGCCGAAGTGGGCGCCGAATCCCAATAATTATGGGGGATTAGACCTGGGGGTTGGGTGTTGGGGTAGTGGGGTAGTGGGGTAGTGGGGTAGTGAGGAATTTAGCTGAAATTTCCCTATCTCCCTATCACCCTATCTCCCTATCACCCTATCCCCCTATCACCCTATCCCCCCATCTCCCCACTCCCCGTCTCCCGTGTAAACTAAGGACATTCAATCATGCAAGGTTCAACGCTCGAAGATTCTCAACTCTCTGTCAATTATCATCACGAAACGGTGGAACACGGGCATCATGGCCACCCAGATCATCGCTTATTCGGTGTGGTTTTGTTTCTAGTGGCGGAAAGTTCCATCTTTTTAGGCTTATTTGCCGCTTTCTTGTTCTACCGTACCATGTTACCCGTTTGGCCCCCCGCCGGCACGCCAGAATTAGAGTTAACCCTACCGACAATTAACACAATTATTCTGGTGTCCAGTAGTTTTGTTATGCACATAGGACAAAAGGCGATTAAACAAAACAATAATGCCGGTTTACAATTGTGGTTCGGCATTACTGCTCTGATGGGAATTATCTTCCTTTGTGGTCAAGGATACGAATATTATCACGCTGAATTCGGTCTGACAACTAATGTTTTCACCAGCGCTTTTTATGCCTTAACCGGATTCCACGGTCTCCACGTTACCTTCGGTTTAGTGCTGATTCTATCTGTCCTCTGGCGTTCTCGTCAAAAAGACCACTATTCTAGTCAATCTCATTTTGGGGTGGAAGCGGCAGAATTATACTGGCATTTCGTCGATGTGGTCTGGATTATCCTGTTTTTACTGGTGTATCTCTTGAGATAATTTTTGTTATTTAGTAGGAAAAAAGGGCGCTCAATTGAGCGCCCTTTTTTGTATATTTCAATTTATAAGTAGTCGTACAAAATAAATTTCCTAGTGGTGAGAGGGAACTCCGGAACTGCGGAACGGGCAACAGAAAAGAAATACAGCGATTGTTGCTTTACGGAGAAATGGGTAATTAATTTTGTTTAGGTACTTAGCAATTCCTATACTGGTGAGTAGAGAACAGAGCCAATTGATAAATAATATAGGTGGGTTACGGCGAATACTAGATAATTTTCCCTAGCATAAATTGTCGTCGCCTAACCCACCCTACACCTAAAATTAACGACGACCGAATAAACTCCAACCTTTGCCACCACTAACGGCCGGTTCAGCTTTTTCAGCGACGGGAGCAACTTCTGCGGGGGTTTCCTCACCGGAAAGATTAGAAAGATCGTAGTTTTCTACTAGGAAAAGAGACGCTTTTTCAATAGTAGAATGATCCCAGAAAAGGGTGGAAGGTAACTCTTGACCGACCCAATCTTCTAGATCACCCACCATCGTTACCGCATCGATAGAATCTAAACCATAACGGGTTAAAGGTTCAGTCACATTAATCGTTTTTGCATCCAAAGATAACTGATCGGCTAACTGTTTAACTAACCAATTTTGTACGAGATTATTAAGATTGGAGTTGGAGTTCATGGGTTTTTTCCTCGGTAGTTTGTGAATGGGCTAATTGAAAAGGCACGATCGAAAAATGTTGATTTTCTCGATATAATTTCAGCAATTCTTGGGCAACATTTTCTACATACACCTCAGATAGAGTGTAAGGCAGCGGCCGGAGAGTTCGCAGTAATCGGTGTAAACTCAACACCAACCATTCCCCCCGGGCAAAAAATTCACCCAAGATGGAACGATTATAAAGCCAAGTGTGTAAACAAGCAGAAGCAGCGTGTAAAGTACAGTATTTCTTGGCAATCTCGAACAATTCGGGTGATTGGTCGTGACCATACTCGAATTTCGATTGACTAATCTGTTCATCATGAGCATTTAGTTCCTCTAAAACTAAATTACCCAACATCAATAGATTTTCTAATACCTCTGGGTCCACTTCGTCAGAATTTTTCAATCCTTCCAGCATATCAAGGGCAATCTCTAAACCCTGTAGGGAATCATCCATTCCCCGGCCAAATAATTCTAAATTATTGGGTTCAAAGGGAGGAACTGACTTTTCTAGGCTAAAAATCGCCTCTAAACGGCTTTTTAACGCCGACATAGTGCGCAAGTTGCGTTTAGCCCGATATTTGGTTAAAGGACGCAATTGTAGGATTAAAGCATGAAGATTGACGATCGAACTGCCGTCAAACATACTGATAATCGAATTATCCCGCAGTAGCTTCTGGAAGATGCCGAATTCGTGTTCTTCTCGCATATAAAAACGCGATCCCAAGACCACATAAACACTATTAACCATCTCCTCCAGACGGACAGTAACAAAATATTTTACCACCGAAGCCCAGACGCTAAACTGTTCGGGGATAATATGAAAACCTCTCGCAGCCGGAATCGTCTCGCAATCACAAATAAGGATGTCAAGGAAAGCATCCACGAGAGTGCGCCGGGGTTGGGGCAAATCCATCACAGTTTTGTTATAGATTACCCGATTAACGGCAAAACTGAGGGTAGTTCTCAAAGCGGTATCGGCTGCCCCGTGGGAAAAAGCAGCGCACAACATTCGGGTAATCTGGAAACCTTTCAGGGCTAATTCTAAACCGTCTCCCTCCTCCCGTAAACGCATGGAATCGGGGACGAAACAATCTTTAAAACCAATGCCACTCATATCCGAGGCCCGCACACCATGGGTGTATATTTTCGGCAAATTATAGTATTTTTCGGGGTCTAATTGCCGTTTATCCACCATAAATAGGGTTAAACACTTCGGACCGCCGTTAGCATCGGTTTTCGCCAAAATAAAGGAAATTCCAGAGATAGTCGCCCGGTTAATCGGCCATTTCTCACCATTGAGAATATAACCTCCTTCCACCTTCGTCGCAGTTAGATCACCATTGATCAGATCGCTGCCGTGTTCCTTTTCCGAGTAACCCAGACACATCGCCCCATAGTCATCCATGATAAAACGGGCGAGCTTCTGTTTCTGTTCTGGGGTTCCCGCCATCCAGTTTAAAAACGACCAGAATAGGGTAGTAAAAGCGATGCCGATAGTTTGATCCCGTCGGGAAAGTACCCGCACAAAAGCGACAAATTCCTCAAAAGAGGTAAATTCACCGCCGCAATCGGTGGGAATGTAGTAGTGTTGGAGTTTCCAGTCGTATAACCAGCGAATTTCCTCGTGGGGAAATTCTTCGCTCTCGTCAATTTCGATCACCCGCTTGTAGGATAGAGGGTTATCGGGATTGAGAGGATCGCCTAAGTCTTTTTCCAGTGCTTCAGCAGTCCAGTATTGCTTAAGCTTTTTCATAGTGCCTCTAGGACAGATACAATGTGTTTTTCGTCAATGCCTTCGGTTAGAAGACCCGACCATGCACAAAAATTAATGACCATTCTAGACGTTTGGTTGTAGAATGGCAACAATTCTTAATTTCCCCTTTACCTTAAATGTGCTAGAAGCTGCTCGGTTGGGGTGCTAGACTACCCTCTGCGGTAATTATGCCCAAATTGAGGTGATTAAACCGCCCTAGTTAAGGGGGTGGAGGACACTTTTTATCAATACAGTATTTTACTACTTTGTCAATTTTGAGAATTCTTGCCCCAAGAGCAATATAACCGTACTTCCCTTCAATTTTTACTGGTGCTAGACCTTCAGCAAAACTGCCCGCATCATCAAATTGGGGGGAAATAACAAATTTGCCGTTTCTGTCGAGATAACCCCAATTAGTAGCAGGATACCAGCCGCCGGCATCTCTACCTCCACCACTGGTGGCTACAGCAGCTAACCCTTCAGAAAAACTCTGCGTCCCTGTCAAATCTACATCATCTTCGGGATCATCTTCGGGCGATTTAATAACTACATTCCCAGTTTTATCGATATAGCTATAATCGCAATAGTTGGCAGCCGAGCAAGCTCCCTCATTCAGTTCTACAGAGGCTAATCCTGATGAGAAATTTCCCGAAACAAAAGTATCAAAATCAGGACGATTAATGACAAATTTGCCTTCTTGATTAATATATCCATTACCAGATTGAGATTGTGCGGCGGCTAAGTCTTCAGAAAAGTTATAAGCAATAGAGAATTTAAAAGGAAGCACTAGCTCTCCTTTTTGGTTAATATAACCGTACTTTTGTTGGTAAGAATAATCTGGTTCTTCTGTCTCTTTTCCTACCACAGCTAACCCTTGAGCAAATTCTGAGGCTGAATCAAACTGAGGGGAAATCATTATCTTCCCTTGCTTGTTAATATAGCCCCATTTATTATCAATTTTCACTGGTGCTAATCCCGATGAAAAGTTACCAGCGTCCTCAAATTGTGGCTCAATTACAGTTTTTCCTGTTTGATTTATGTAACCATATCGCTCTACACTTCCATTCCCATCAGAATCTATGCCAATCCAAGCCAAACCTGATGAAAAATCCCCCGCTTGTTTGAATTGGAGGGGAATTACTATTTTACCTTTTAAGTCAATATAACCATAGTTATCGATCTCTTTGAAACCATAATATGTATCTATATCTAAGGGTTTTCCTGTTCCGACCTTAGCTAATCCTTCCGAAAAAGAGCCAGCATCATCAAACTGTGGAGCAATGACAATTTTCCAATTTATTGGCTGCTGTGTTGCCAAGTTCGTTGTCGCAAGTGAGAACACAGAATAAACAATAGTTAACAATAAGGCTGTCAACAACAATCGGAAGAAAAGCCTAACATTCTTTAACATGACATTTAACGATTCATAACTATAGTCATTTTAATTAAAATCGAGAATATCAATGCCATAGTTCATAAGTACCTAGTCATCGATAGTGATTAGACCCCACAGTGCGGTATTGGGTTTTATTGAGGGGGTGTCGGACCGATGGGGTAGGATAGTAGGACAGAGGAGGAGGCTCGACCGCAGAGAGCGGTATAATTAATATTTAGATGCCTCCATGGCTAACTTGAAGTGAGAGTATATGTTTAAAGAAACTACTTATTTGCATAAGTTCAGTTATTTTCTTGGATTGGTTCGAGAGATTGGCGGCTGGGATTTCCTATCCCGCTATGTAGTACGAGCATTTTATAAAATAACCAAGCTCAACCAGAAAATGGTTCTATTTAATAATGTAGAAATGACTCTGCCCTATAATAGTCGATTCGGAACGGAAATTTTCCTCGAGGGAAGCAAGTTAGATTGGGGATATGAAATTATCCTTCATCGGTTCTTAGATATTAATAAAGACTTTATTGATGTTGGGGCTAATATTGGTTATTACAGTTTACTGGCTGCTCCTTCATCTAATCAGGTTTATGCCTTTGAACCCGATCCGAGAATGATTGAACACTTAAAGAGAAATCTTTCCCAGTTTCCCAATTGTCATGTTCTAGAAGAAGCACTTTTTCCCGAGCCTGGCACTATGGATCTTAATTTGAACTCAATACCTGAACTAAATTCGCTGGTTAGGCATAGTACCCAAGAGAACAAGGTGACAGTCAAGGTAAATACTTTAGATCAATTGATGTCTGATTATCCGTCACTGAGTGTTTCCTGTATCAAAACAGATGCTGAAGGGGCAGACTTCGATATACTAATTGGTGGCAAAAATCTTCTAATTCGAGATCAACCTTTGGTCTTGTCGGAAATTTATCCGACAAACAAGCTCCTTGAATTCCTTAAATCTATTGAATTTACCTGTTTTGCTTTCGTCAAATCTAAGGATGAGAATGGAGATAATTTCCAACCAAAATTCATCAAGATTGAAACAAAACCGATCAACTCTCGCATTAAAATGATTTTCTTAGTTCCTCCTAGGCTCTTGTCAAGGTTTGAAGAGCTAAAAGATGTCTAACACTGCTTATTCCTAGGAGTGCGATTGCCATAGCTGTAGAGTGCCTTCCCTGATGTGGCTCCTACTGCCGCACCGATAGTTTTTTGGGAATGCACCATGCTCATTCATTCGAGCAATTGAGCGAAAAAATCGGGTCGAAAACCTCACCTTAAGGCGAAAAGTTTTTGAAGCAGGGCATAAATCCCCGTTACAAAAACTGACCCCTGCCCCCTGCCTTCGTTAACCGTTCTGTTGAAGTTATCAAGGAGTCAAAAATATGAAGATTTGCCAACCATTGAATCAAAGGAGGTAAAGGGCATAATTGAACCTAAAACCCCATACATCGCTCCAGTTTTAGCCAGGAAAAAGAGGTGAATAACAATGAAAAAATCAATTGTTAAATCGATACTTGCTGTATTATTAGCTACTGTTTTTCTGACTTTTCCCTATGGATTAGTTAACAGTGCCTTAGCCCAAACTCTCCCCCCAACTGTTACTATAACACCTTCCCCTCAAACTACCTCCCCAACTGTTACGACAACACCTTCCCCTCAAATTCAATGTGGGACTGGTGCAAAGTTCTCTCTCTTCCCGTTCCTCATAGCATTAGGGGGTGTTTTGGGTTTCTATACAATTACTGTTTTGTCGGTAAGCTTGGACAACAACTATAATTTTAGCAAATTATGGGTTAAGCCTGTAGCTTTGACAGCAGGACAGTTTGGTCAAGCTAGTCTTTCCAATTTTCAAATTTTTGGTTTCACCTTAGTGGTGCTATTTCGACTTCTATACACCCTGGCCAGTTGTGGAGCGCTGAGTGGGCTATCAGATGACATTCTTTTACTACTAGGTATCAGTGCCGTTGGCACAACTGGTTCCAAGGTTATCGCATTGGGAAATAAACGACTGACATTCTCTAATTGGGCCTGGTTGCGAAATCATCAATGGCTGACCATTGGTGAAAAAGGTTACGAGGGGGGAAAACCAAAATTAGACGATGCAAAATGGAGCGACTTAATCAAAAGTGGTGGATCATTGGATGTTTACAGCTTTCAACTATCAGGTTTTAGCTTGTTGGTGGCTGCTAGCTTATTGGTCGGTATTGGTTCAGATCTGGCGAATTTTACTTTACCATCAAACTTTCTTTCTATTCTTGGACTGAGCAACGCTGTCTATCTAGGAGGAAAAGTTACAGAGCCAAATTCTTACGAAGAACTCAACCAAAAAATCGATGAATTACGGACGGAAGAAACCGACTTAATTTCTCAACACCCTAATATTCAACCCGAAAGTTATGGAAAGTATATTGCCAAAGCGCGTATTGTTGCAGCGATGCTCAGGTCATTTTACGGTCAGCAAGGAACTTTTAGTGGTAATCCTACCATTGACCTTAGTAACCTGATGCCATATATTCCTCAAGAAGATCAGAAGTTTCAGTCAGCGATCCCTAAATGACCAAATTGCGCTCCCTAGGGAGCTTGCCCTATTTATTGTCTGGCTGACCTTGTACCCATGTCAGTAAGTGGCTGGTTATAATTAGGGGCTGCTGAATAATGGTAAAACCCTTTTAAAATAAGGCTTTTGACCTGTTAAAGTCCGATGTTAGTGCTGCGAAAATAGGATTGGGACTTTCAAAAACCTTGCATTATCCTTCTTGTGGTACATCGCTTGGTACAAAAAACAAGGGCAACAAAGCCTGAAACGACCGGCCACTGACTCCTGACTCCTGACTCCTACCCCCACCAACAAACTTTTTGCCGCAAACCCTACTTAAATCGGGTTATTATAGCTAGTTTTTGGCTGTTAGCAATTATAGCTCTCAAAAGGGGGTGGGAATGATTAGATCAATTTTAGTTTCGGTCTGAGGATGACGAAAAGATAATTGTTTAGCGTGTAGGTATAAACGGTCAGACTGCTTACCATTATACAAAAGATCGCCTAAAATTCCTATCCCTAATCCCTGTTGACTATGAACACGAATTTGATGGGTTCTTCCCGTGTAGGGAATAAATTCTAGCCGAGAATAATTGCCTTCTTTACCGACAACTTTAAAATAGGTTTGACTAGCTTTCCCCCTTTGCCAATCCACAGTTTGATAGGGTCGATTTTGCGGATTTCCCCAGAGAGGTAGGTCAATTATGCCTGATTCTCGCTCAATAATTTCTGATAATATAGCTTCGTAGATTTTCTCCACTTCTCGCCGTTGAAATTGTTGGGATAAACAACGATAAATATCTAAACTTTTAGCTAGTAATAATAATCCCGAAGTTTCTCGGTCTAAACGATGAACGGGAATGAGATTTTTTCCCTGACGACGAAAACGATTGACCACAGCATCTTGACTATCTTGATAACGTCCTGCTACCGATAATAATCCCGCGGGTTTATTAATAGCAATTATTCCCTCGTCTTCGTAGATAATTTCTAGAGATAAACGTAAACCAGAGAGTAAAAAACCCATGAGAGGTTGACATCTTTCTTGACAAGCACCATAAAATTCTCCCTGTTTTCTATCTCGATTCGATTCTCCCCACCAAAATTCGGCCATGGCGACAGGTTTTAATCCTTTCATAGCGGCATAATTTAATAATTTTGGGGCGCAACATTCTCCTGTTCCTGTTGGTAACAAATTACTGCCCATCAATTTAGCCAAGGAGAGAGATTGTCCAGAAAAGTTATTTAAACAGTAGGATTGATACAGCAATTCCTGTAACTGTTTGGAGAGGTTCCTCCGCTGTTGCTTAAGTTCAATAATTCTCTGATTGGCGAAGTTTATTTTCTCAATTAAGGGTTTTAAAACTTGTTTTTGTTCCTGTTTTAATTGCTTTCTTGCTCTTTTTTCCTGACGACTGATATTATTTAAATTTTCTAATTCTTCTGGTTTTAAATTTCCTAAATTTCTTAATCTATTGCGTTCCTGTTTCTGGTTGTGATGTTGTTGTTGTAAAGCTTGTATTTTGCACTCAAAATTTGCTTGATTGAGTCGATATAAATTAAGTTCGGGAATTGATTGTAGGTCAATAATTTCCTGTTTAATTATTTCTAAAAGTTGCAAAACTCGCTTTTCTTCCAGCACAATTTTTTCTCTACCCACCAGAGACGGAACCCAGCCATCGGCTTCTCCCTGTCCAGAAAAAGCTTTTAAAATTTCTATTTCGCCAGCGGCATTTTCTCCTAACAAAATTCCATACATTTTACCTTGAGGATTGGTGATAGTTGTCATCAAATCTCGGGCAATTTTTTCAGCCAAAAGAGTGCGGGGCAAGCGCAATAACTCGCCCGTTTCGGGACAAATTCCTTGATAATAATAAGTAACTTCCTTCACTCTTTAAGAACAGGAAAAGGGCTAGAAATCCCCCTAAGAAAAACAATTGGCAAAGAAATCGATAGTTTCCTGTAAAGCGACAATAAAGCTATCAATTTCTTCGCGGGTATTATAAAAATATAGACTTGCCCGCGCGCTGCCGGAAGCATCAAAAAAGCGGTGTAGAGGTTGGGTACAGTGATGACCGGAGCGAATAGCGATTCCTTCGTGGTCTAATAAAGTGGCTAAATCACTAGCATGAATCCCTTCCACATTAAAGGCGGCTAAACTAGCCCGACCTTGGCCTGTTAAACTAGGTGGCGGCCCGTAAATTCTTAAACCCTCAATTTCTCCTAATTTTTTGAACAAATGGGCGGTTAATTCTTCTTCGTAGGCATGAATATTATCCATCCCTAAACCCCTTAAATATTCTACCGCAGCACCGAGAGCAATCGCTTCGCCGATAGCGGGGGTTCCAGCTTCAAATTTGTGGGGCAGTTCGGCACAGGTAAAATGGTCTAAATAGACTTCCGCAATCATTTCGCCACCACCAAAAAAGGGCGGCATTGCCTCTAAAATAGCCTCTTTGCCGTACAAAAATCCAATACCGGTGGGGGCGCACATTTTATGACCACTAGCCACCAACCAATCACAATCCATGGACTGCACATCAATGGCTAAATGGGGGACACTTTGACAGGCATCAATTAATACTTTCGCCCCGACTTGATGGGCAAGGCTGACTATTTCGGCAACGGGATTAATACAGCCTAATGTATTAGAAACATGAAGGACAGCAACTAATTTAGTTTTGTCAGATAACAAAGATTTATATTGTTCTAAATCAAAGCTTTCGTCGCTGGTTAATGGCACATATTTAATCACCGCCCCCGTCTTTTGGCAGACAATTTGCCAGGGGATTAAATTACTGTGGTGTTCCATCACCGAGAGAATAATTTCATCCCCTGCTTTCAGGGTATTTAATGCCCAACTGTAGGCGACTAAATTAATCGCTTCCGTGGCGTTGCGAGTATAGACAATTTCCTGACGAGAAGCGGCATTAATAAACCTAGCGACCTTATCTCTGGCTCCTTCGTAGGCTTCCGTTGCCCGGACACTTAAAGTATGCGCCCCCCGATGCACATTAGCGTTATCTTTTTCGTAATAGTTTCGCAGGGTTTCTAATACTTGAATGGGTTTTTGGGAAGTGGCGGCACTATCGAGATAGATAAGGGGTTTATCGTGTACGGTTTGATGGAGGATAGGGAAATCGGCGCGGACTTTTTGGGCGAGGGTTTTTTCTTGGATAATTGTCATTTTAGTCAGGAGTCAGAGGGGTACTTTGGGCAGGTTGACACCCACCCCGGTAGAGTTATTCCACACTGCGACAGGCGACGCATTGCCCCAATCTTTGGCGGAGGGATTCTAGAGGAATTTTAGCTAAAATCTCGGCCGAGAAAGCATCAATTAACAAACTGCGGGCGGTGTCGGCGCTTAAGCCTCGGCTTTGCAGATAGAATAAATCATCGGCTTCCAGTTGGCTAACGGTTGCCCCGTGGGAACATTTGACGTTATCGGCGGTAATTTGTAATTCGGGTTTGGTGTTGACTCGTGCCTTGTTAGAAATTAACAAATTCCGATTTAACTGGGAGGCGTTGGTTAATTGGGCGGGTTTGGGAACAAACACTTTACCATTAAAGATAGCGTGAGCGCTACCATCAACGATACATTTATGCAGTTGCTTGGTGATGCCGTGGGGATGGTTGAGATAGATGGCGCTGTGGGTATCGGTGGTTTGTTGTCCAGTAATCATGGCTAATCCGTGCAGATTTGTCTCGGTTTGTTCTCCTTTTTGCAGGATATCGAGGTTATGACGGCAGAGTTTAGCTCCTAGATTTATCTCGTTGAGAGTGTAACGGCTATCGCGCCCTTGTTCAATTATCGTGCGTCCGATGTGAAAACCATCTCCCGATTCCCGTTGTACTCTGGTATGGATGACCTCGGCGTTGGCTTCGAGGTAAATTTCCGTGACAGCGTTGGTGAAATAAGAGTAATTTACAGGTAAATCGGAGCAATATTCGGCTAAAGCCCCGTAGTTCTCAATAATATTGACACTGGCTCCCGTTTCCGCCACGATTAGGCTATGGGGCTGATAAAAGCGGGGAATTTCCTCCACAACGGTGATAAATAAGAGATGTATCGGGGTTGTGACGACGGTGTTAGCGGTGACGTGAATTACTGCTACATCGCTTAAGCCAGCTTGGTTGAGTGCGGTAAAAAATTCGGGTGTTTTTTCTTTGCCTAGATAGTTGACAAGAACATCTTTTTGTGCATTGGCGAGATTGCTGACGCTGACACCGGGGGGTAAAGCGGAGATATCGGACAATTCAGGCTGATAAATGCCGTTAACGAAGACTATACGGCTGTTTTTGGCTTCGGGCAGTAAAAAAACAGCTAGGGCATTTTTATCGATTGTAACGGTTTGGGGGACGCGAAAATCGATCGCCCAGAGTTGACTTAAATCGGTGAATTGCCATTCTTCGTCTTTTCTGCCCGGGATGGCTAATTCTTGAGCTTTACTGGCTCCCGATTCTCTTAATTCGAGAATTTTACCGTTATCGATAGTGGGAACCGTTTCTCGCGACAATTTTAACAATAATTCTCCTGATTGTTCAGGTTTCGTGATTATGGCTGTCATTGGTAAGAGGGGGTTGGAGGGTTGGGGTGTGGGGTGTGGGGTGTGGGGTGTAGGGTGTGGGGTGTAGGGTGTGGGGTGTAGGGTGTGGGGTGTAGGAAGAATAAATAAAAGCCATCTCCTGATAACTGATAACTGATAACTGATAACTGATAACTGATAGCTAGATTACTTAACGGCTAATAATTGTTCGTCGAGGAAATCGTAGCCAGTTCTTTCTAATTCGAGGGCTAATTCTTTACCGCCACTGGTGACAATGCGCCCATCGTACATAACATGAATAACATCGGGTTCAATGTAGTTGAGCAGACGCTGATAGTGAGTGATAAGTAAAAAAGCGTTATCGGGAGTAGCTAATTGATTGACTCCCTGGGCAACAATTCGCAAAGCATCGATGTCTAAACCGGAGTCAATTTCATCGAGAATTCCTAAAGTAGGTTCTAATAAAGCCATTTGTAGGATTTCATTACGTTTTTTCTCACCACCGGAGAAACCTTCGTTTAAACTTCTGCCAAGAAAGCTAGGATTCATCTGGACAACTTCTAGTTTTTTCTCGACTAATTCCTCAAAGTCAAAACTATCTAATTCTTCCGAGCCTAGATATTTTTGTCGAGCATTGTAGGCAACGCGAAGAAAATCGAGGTTACTAACGCCGGGGATTTCTAGGGGATATTGGAATGCGAGAAAGATACCCATAAGCGCTCGTTCATCGGGTTCTTTGTCTAAAAGGTTTTCGCCTTTATAAATTATTTCTCCCCCAGTTACTTCATAATCGGGATGTCCAGCGATTACTTTTGAAAAGGTGCTTTTTCCTGAGCCATTGCGCCCCATAATTGCGTGGGTTTCACCTGCTTTAATTTCGAGGTTAACTCCTTTAAGAATCTGGTTTCCATCAATACTAGCGGTTAGATTTTTTACCGATAAAATTACTTCACTCATGAGATGTTTTTCTAGAACAAAAATATTAGTTTTGGTGGTTGACGGCGAATCATCAATTGATGGATAAATTGTCTTAGCTTTTGGTGGGTTACGGCTATCGCCTAACTTAGCTTTTGGTGGGTTACGGCTATCGCCTAACTTAGCTTTTGGTGGGTTACGGCTATCGCCTAACCCACCCTACTTTACTGATTATCCGACGGTTCCTTCTAGCTTGAGACTGAGGAGTTTATCAGCTTCGGCGGCGAATTCCATCGGTAATTTACTGAGGACATCCTTACAGAAACCACTGACTAACATAGAGACAGCATCTTCTTCGGAAATACCCCGTTGTGCGAAGTAGAATAATTGGTCTTCACCGATTTTAGAAGTAGAAGCTTCGTGTTCTACTTTAGCACTGTTGTTATCCACCTGAATATAGGGAAAAGTGTTAGCTTCGGCATTATCTCCAATCAGCATAGAATCACACTGGGAGTAATTTCTTGCTCCTTTGGCTTTCGGTCCCATTTTCACTAACCCGCGATAACTATTTTGGGAGTTACCCGCAGAAATTCCCTTAGAAATAATCGTACTCTTGGTGTTGCGGCCAATGTGAATCATTTTCGTACCTGTATCGGCCTGTTGTTTGTTATTAGTTAGGGCAATTGAGTAGAATTCCCCGACGGAATTATCGCCGACTAAGACACAACTGGGATACTTCCAAGTAATTGCCGAACCAGTTTCCACCTGCGTCCAAGAAATCTTAGAATTAACTCCTTTACACAGACCCCGTTTAGTGACGAAATTGTAAATACCTCCCTTACCATTGGCATCGCCAGCGTACCAATTTTGTACCGTCGAATATTTAATATCCGCATTATCGAGGGCGACTAATTCCACGACGGCGGCATGAAGTTGATTACTATCGTACATCGGAGCGGTGCAACCTTCTAAATAACTTACCGATGCCCCTTCCTCAGCGACAATTAAAGTTCTTTCAAATTGTCCCGTCTCACCGTTATTAATCCGAAAATAGGTGGACAATTCCATCGGACAGGCGACACCTTTGGGGATAAAAACAAAGGAACCATCGCTAAAAACGGCAGAATTAAGAGCGGCAAAATAATTATCACCCACGGGAACGACACTGCCGAGATATTTTTGTACTAAGTCGGGATGTTCCTGTAAAGCTTCCGAAATAGAACAGAAAATAACCCCCTGTTCTGCTAGTTTTTCTTTAAAAGTTGTGGCGATAGAAACGCTGTCAAAGATAGCATCGACGGCCACGTTAGACAGGCGTTTTTGTTCCGAAAGGGGAATGCCTAATTTTTCAAAGGTTTCGATTAAAGTGGGGTCAACTTCTTCAAGACTGTTGAGTTTTTCTTTTTTCTGTTTGGGTGCAGAGTAGTAGATAATATTTTGATAATCAATGGCAGGATAGGAAACGTGCGGCCAACTGGGTTCGGTCATCTTTTGCCATTGATGGTAGGCCCGGAGACGAAAATCGAGCATGAATTCCGGTTCCTTCTTTTTCGCTGAAATTAGGCGAATAATCTCCTCATTTAAACCGCGGGGGATGGTTTCCGATTCAATATCGGTGATGAAACCGTACTTGTAGGGTTGGTTAACGAGATTTTTAACGGTGGTTGCACTCATGGGGGTTAGTGTTCTCTCTACGCGGTAGGCAGGGGAGGCAGTTAAACAACAATAAAGTTGTTTAAATTGATTATATAATAGATTAACAACAAAGCTGTTGTCAAAGTCACGGAAAATTTCAGAGGATGCTGGTAAACCTCTGTTATTCAGGTTACTCTGTAGGGGTAATTGGCCGCTTCTTGACTCTCAGCAATTGTACGCTAAAGCCTCTGTTTTTGGTATCATGACCACGACTCAACCCGCCTCGACGAAAGACGATATTCTGCAATATTTGCTCAAAAACGGTCAATCTACCGCCCAAGACTTGGCTGAGGAGTTAAGTATTAGTCCGCAAGCGACGCGCCGCCATCTTAAGGATTTGGAGGAGGAAGGACTGATCGAATATTTTGCCGTACAAAATAAGATAGGACGGCCCCAGCACATTTATCGTCTCAGTCGTCAAGGTCGTGGCCGTTTTCCCCATAATTACGATAATTTCGCCGTTTCTTTCCTCAATACTCTCGTGGAGACGGTGGGAGAGCAACAGGTGGGGGAAATTCTCAAAAAACAGTGGCAACGCAAAGCGGCAGAATATCAATTGCGCCTCGGGAAGGGGTCTTTAGGGGAAAGAATGAGAAAATTGCTGGAAATTCGCCAAGAGGAGGGTTATATGGCAGAATTAGTGGCACTGGAAGCAGAAAATAGTTATGTCCTGGCCGAGCATCATTGCGCTATTGCTGAGGTGGCTGGTTCCTATCCCAGTATCTGTGGCCATGAATTAGAAATGTTTGCGCTGCTGCTGCCCGATTGTACGATCGAACGGACTCACTGGATCAATCAAGGTGAGCAACGATGTGGTTATCTAATTAAGTGCAAGGGTTGACAGAAAAAGATTAGAGATTTTCATCGGGATTTATGCCCAATTCCCGCAGTTTAGCCGCTAATTTTGCGGATTTCTGCCTTTCCTGTTCAACTTGGTTTTCTGCCTGTTGTGCCGCTTCTGCGGGAGTGGGTACTAATTCCCCTTCGGGGGTAAAATAGCGCAATTTATTGGCGGATAAACCCAAATATAAGCCTAATTGTTGACTCCAGAGCCATCCCTGAGAATTGGGGGCAATCGGTTGATATTGACCGCTAATTAGGGTAAATCCCTGAAATTCTAAGCTTTCTGGGTCAAACCAAAAATAATCGGGAGTGCGAAATATATCTTGATAAATTTGTTTTTTCTCCTCTCGGTCAACTTTGGCGGTACTATCGGAGAGAATTTCGATAATTAA
>VYLE01000250.1_pt1 | contig 41697 bp, 48 predicted proteins | sample 5114391 | NCBI WGS metagenome assembly VYLE01 (sample SAMN12291771, study PRJNA351875) | freshwater metagenome | isolation source: freshwater lake | place: USA: Michigan, Kent Lake | collected 2013-08-15
GGGTCGTCGGAGGGGCGGGCGGGGAGGTCATCAGGCAGGAAGATAGCAGGTTTGCGGGCCGCGCCTATGGGCACAGAGCCGCACATGACCACAAACCTCCACTCCCGGCCTCGCCGTGCTGCGTTTGGCGCGCCATATTGGAGCATCATAACGGAGGGCGGCCATGGGCGGAAGTTTCACGAAGGAGATCATGCGCTGGCTGCACATTACCGGCGGCATGATCCTGTTTGCTTACGTCTACACACCGCTGGTCGAGAATCCGTTCTTCGTGGATGCCACGAAGTACGTGATTTTCCCCGGCCTTGCGCTGACCGGCCTTGTCATGTGGCAGTGGCCGATCTTCCGGGGCCTGTTCCGCCGCAAGGACTAGAGCAGGTCCCCGCCAGCGGCCGCAGCGGTCGTGCCATCCTTCTTGAAGGCGCGGATGACGTTCTTGCCGGTGATCCACTTGTGGACCTCGTCCGGCCCGTCGACGAGGCGCTGCGAGCGGATGTGCGTGTACCAGGCGGCGAGCGGCGTATCGAGCGAATAGCCGAGCGCGCCATGCAGCTGGATCGCGGTATCCACCACGTCATGCACCATGTTGGCGAGATAGACCTTGGCGATGCCGTTCTCCTGGCGGATGTCCATGCCGTTTTCGGCCTTGTAGGCGATGTGCATCAGCATCAGGCGGGCGATGTAGATCTTGCTGGCGCAGTCCGCGAGCATGAACTGGACGCCCTGACGGTCTTCGAGGCCCTTGCCGAAGGTCTTGCGCTTGGTGACATGTTCCGTAGCCAGATCAAGCGCGCGCTGGGCCATGGCCACATTGTGCATGCCGTGGCGCAGGCGGCCATAGGCGAGCCGGTGCTGGCCCATGGCGAAACCCATCCCCTCCCCGCCGAGCAGGTTTTCTTCCGGCACGATCAGGTTTTCGATGGCGACTTCGGCATGGCCGCCGCCCATCTCGGTATAGTACTTGCCGTGCACGGCCATCGTCGGGATATCGCGGATAATTCGGTAGCCCGGGTTTGGCAGTTCGACGATGAAGGTGGAGTATTGCTGGTGGCGCGGCGCTTCCGGATTGGTCTTGGCCATCACGACCGCGATATCAGCAGCCGTTGCGGCGGACGAGAACCACTTCTCGCCGTTCAGCACATAGTTGCCCTTGCCATCTTTGACCGCAGTTGTCTGCATGCCGGTGGCGTCGGCGCCAGCGGCTTTCTCGGTCATCGAATAGCAGATGCGCTTTTCGCCATTGATCAGCGGCTTGAGGTATTTCTCCTTCTGGAAATCCGTGCCGTGCGCGAGCAGCGTCAGCATCGTCGCATCGTCCGGACCCTGAGAATTCATCGACAGCGCGCCGAGATGGCTCTGGCCGAGTTCCATCTGCACGAGGGCATTGGCGAGGGGCCCGAGGCCCATGCCGCCATGCTCGACCGGGAAGAAGGGAAGCCACAGGCCCTGCTTGCGCGCTTTGGTGCGCAACTCTTTCAGAACGGTCTTGTATGGCTTGCCGGCGGCCATTTCCTTTTCGGCGGGGATGCATTCTTCCTGCACCCATTTGCGCACGCGGGCGCGCACTTCCTTGGCGTCTTCCGGAATCGTGAAATCGATGGCCATGTTTCTCTCCCTCATCGTTTGACCGGGAGGCTAACCCCGAAGACCGGGGGCGCAAAGATTGCCTTCGCGTCAGGCGCCGGCGGGATAGTCCACGCGCTCGAGGAAGAGGCCGTCCGCAGGCGCGACCGGCCCGCAGGCCTTGCGGTCGGCGGCGTCCAGAATCTCGCGGATCCAGTCCGGACGCTGGAACCCGCGCCCAACCTCGACAAGGCTGCCGACCATCGAGCGGACCTGGCGGTGCAGGAAGCTGCGCGCCGAGAGCGTGAACTCTATCCGGTCTCCGAAGCGGGCGACATCCAGACGGTCAAGCGTCTTCTCCGGGCTCGCCGCCTGGCAGGCGGCATCGCGGAAGGTCGTGAAGTCGTGATGGCCGAGCAGAAGCTGCGCCGCCTCATGCATAGCGCCTGCGTCGAGCTTCGCCGGCACGCGCCAGGCAAGGCCGCGCTCCAGCGCCAGGTCGGCGCGGCGGTTGACGATGACATAGCGGTAGTGGCGCGCCTCGGCACTGAAGCGGGCGTGGAAATCATCCGCCGCGCGCTCGGCTTTCAATACGGCAATCGGATGCGGGCGCAGGTGGAAGTTCATCGCGTCGGCGATCTTTTCCGGCCGGTCGAGCGAGAGGTCCAGATGTGCCACCTGCCCCGTCGCATGAACGCCGGAGTCGGTGCGCCCGGCGCCGGTTACCTCGACAGCTGCCCCCTCGATCTTCGCGGCGGCTTCTTCCAGCGCGCCCTGCACGGTCGGAACGCCCGGCAGCTTCATCCAGCCCTGATAGGGCCCGCCATGGTATTCGACGAGGAGCTTGTAACGCGGCATGCAATGGCGCTGCCAGCCCGGCGCGGGTTGGTCAACTCTCCGGCTGGCTGTGACGCAGCTTCAGCCAGATGATCGAGGCGCACATCAGCAGCGATACGCCGTTCCAGAAGACGATGCTGAGGGAGCCCTCCAGCCAGCCATACACACCCCACAAGGTGCCGCCGATCATGGCGAAGAGGTAGGTGACGAGGGACACGTCGCGCGCCTGCCGGGTCTGGATGATCTTGAGCGCCTGCGGCGCCGCTGCAAAGGTTCCGAAGAACCCGGCGATGAGACCGAGAAGTTCGATGGGCGTTATCTGCATGGACGTGGCCTTTCAGCCTGAGAAGGCGCGAGGATAGGTGAGCGTGCCGGACAAGGGGCCACCTTCGGCGAGGCGGATGGCCATGAAATGCGGGCCGGACCAGGGGGCGGTGAACGGCACGGCGGCTTCGGCCTCGAAGCCGAAGCGGGGATAGTATCGGTCGTGCCCCAGCACAAAGACGAGAGTCTCTCCGAGCGTGTCGAGCTCTTCGAGGCCGGTGCGCACGAGGTAGCTGCCGATGCCGGTTTTCTGCAGGCCCGGCTTGGCGCTCATCGGGCCGAGGCCGGCGGCAACCGGTTTGCCATCGATCAGGATACGGAAGAATTCGATATGGCCAACAATACGGCCATCGTCTGTTTCCGCGACGAGCGAAAGGAGGCTGTCACCATCGGCCTGCAGCGCGCGGATGAGGCGGCTTTCGTCCTTGGAGTTGAAAGCAAGGCCAAAGGCCTCGTCATTGAGGGCGCAGATTGCGTCAATGTCGTCAGGCCTGGCGACGCGGGTGAAGAAGCTTGTCATGCGAGCCTAAATCCAGCGGCGAGCGGCGTGCCGGCGAGAAAATCTCGCGCGTCCAGCGGCTTGCCGCCCGGCTTTTGCAGGCGCAGCAGGCGAACGGCCCGGCCATCGCCGCAGGCCACCGCAAGCTGGTCGTCAAGGAGCGTGCCCGGCGGGACAGGGTTCCAGAGATTCGTCAGCTCACTGAAGAGCAGCTTGAGACGGACCGGACCCTGCCCGAGGTCTGCCTCACACCAAGCGCCGGGCGAAGGCGACAGACCGCGAATCTGGCAATCGACTTCCGCAGCTGGGCGCGTCCAGTCGATGCGTTGGTCCTCGGCTGTGATCTTGGCGGCATAGGTCATGCCGTCTTCGGCTTGAGGCATCGGCTTCAGACTGCCATCGGCGAGACCGGCGAGCGCACGCGGGGCAAGCTCTGCGGCGAGCGTTGCGAGCCGGTCGTGCAAAGTGCCGGCGGTATCCGCGTGTGTGATCGGTGTACGGACGGAGGCGAGCACAGGTCCGGTATCGAGACCTGCTTCCATCATCATCGCATCGATACCGGTTGCAGTGTCGCCCGACATGATCGCGCGCTGGATCGGCGCGGCGCCTCGCCAGCGCGGCAGGATCGAGGCGTGCATGTTGAGGCAGCCGAGACGCGGCGCATTGAGGATGGGCTGCGGCAGGATCAGGCCATAGGCGACGACGACGGCGGCATCGAGACCCAGCGCCGCGAAGGCCGCCTGCTCTTCCGCCTTCTTCAGCGATTTCGGCGAGCGCACTTCGAGGCCCCGCGCCTCTGCAAAGGCGTGCACCGGTGTTGGCGTGAGCTTCTGGCCGCGGCCCGCGGGCCGGGGCGGCTGGGAATAGACGCACGCGATCTCGTGGCCCGCCGCAAGGAGGGCTTCGAGCACGCCGAGCGCAATGCCGGGGCTTCCCATGAAGGCGATGCGGAGGGCTCTTGTCATGCGGGCCGATCTATCGGCAATCGCGCAGCTTGAAAAGCGAGCCTAGTTGGCGTCTTCGCGGATTGCGCGCAGCTTTGCCTTCTTCACCTTGTCGATGGCGCGGTCGCGCTTCAGGCGCGAGAGGTAATCGATGAAGAGTGTGCCTTCGAGATGGTCCATCTCGTGCTGGATACACACGGCATAGAGGTCTTCGGCCCACTCATCGACGGGGTTGCCGTTGTAATCGAGATAACGGATGCGGCAGCGGGCCGGGCGCTCGACCTGGTCGAAAATGTCGGGAACGGAGAGGCAGCCTTCCTCGTAGGGCTTCGTTTCTTCCACGGTTTCGAGGATTTCCGGGTTCACGAAATAGCGCGGCTGCTTTTCTTCTCCCTCGCGGGCGAGATCCATCACGATGATGCGCAGCGGCACACCGATCTGGATCGCGGCCAGGCCGATGCCGGGCGCGTCGTACATGGTTTCCAGCATGTCATCCATCAGCGCGCGGTGCTCGTCGGTGACGGGCCCTTCAACGGGCTTCGACACCTGTTTCAGGCGCGGATCGGGGACGGTGAGGATTTCGCGGATAGCCATGAGCGTCAGATATGCATGCCTTACGCGAGCGTCAACGGGTCTATTCCGAGGCCAGGGCCTTTCGGGGCGGGGTCAGGTCGAGTTCTCCCGAGCTGCCCGAAGGCCGCGCCCGGGCTTCGATTTGCTTAGGCTCGGCGACTGTCTTGGCGGGCGGGGCAATCGACAATTCCTCGAACCGGCGCAAGGTAGGCATGACCCGTTTGTCGACCGAGCCCATCACGTCGTTGAAAGCATCGACCGAACCATTCAGCGATTTGCCGAGCTTCTGCATGTGCTCCAGCATCTTGCCGATGCGGGCATAGAGTTCGGCGCCGAGTTCGGCCGCTTCCATCGCGTTGGCGTTCATTTCGTGCTGGCGCCAGAGATGGGCAACCGTGCGGGCGAGCGCGATCAGCGTCGTCGGCGTCGTCACGATGACCGCCTTGCCCATGGCCTTTTCGATCAGGTCCGGCGCGTGTTCGAGAGCCGCCGCAAAGAAGTTCTCGCCCGGGATGAACATGGCCACATAGTCAAACCGGTTGCCGAGATTGGACTGGTAGTCCTTCGAGGAGAGCAGGTTCACATGCCGCTGAACACTGGCAGCATGGGCCTTAAGGTGCGCTGCCCGCTGGACGGGATCGTCCGTTGCGGTCGCGGCCATGTAGGATTCCAGCGACACCTTGGAGTCCACCACGATCTGCCGGCCGCCTGGCAAATGGATGATCGCGTCGGGGCGCTGGCGCCCGGTCTCGCCGGCTTCGCTGACCTGTTCCGAAAAGTCGCAATGCTGGGAAAGGCCCGCCTGCTCCATGACATTGCGAAGCGTCATCTCGCCCCAACGACCGCCGCCCTTCGGCGCCGTCAGCGCATTGACGAGCTTTCCGGTTTCGGCCGTGTGCACCTTGAGGCTGAGATGGATCGCTTCGACCTGTTCCTTCAGCGCGGACTTGTCTTCCGTGCGCACCTTCTCGATCGCTTCGACCTTCTGGCGGAAGGTCTCGAAGTTCTCGCCGATCGGTTTCATCAATTCCTTGAGCTCGCCTTGGGCCCCTTCTCTGTGACGTTTGAAGGTTTCATCGGCGCGCTCGAGGAACAGGGCATTCGCCTGCGAGAGTACGCCTTGCGCCAGCTGCGCGAATTTCTGCTCGTCCTCGGCGGAGCGGGCCTGTGCCGCCGCCAGTTTCAGTTCGGCTTCCCGGTGCAAAGCTTCAAGCGTCCGTGCACGTTGCCCGTTGCGCTCGGCTTCGGCGCGCGCGGCGTCGAGGTCACGCGCCAGCAGGTCCTCCCGAACGGCGCGGCTCTGCCGGGCTTGCCAGAGGTAAACGGCGAGCCCGATCAGGGCGAGCGCGAGGGCGACATGTACGATGTCAAACCCGGCCGAGCCGATCACGATTACTGGAGTCATGGCGCGTCCTTCCGGATGGGTCGCCAGAACATAATTGGAACGCATGGGCGCTGTCTACACCTGGCAGGCGAGCCAGTTGCACCCGGCTGGGGAATTCCACAGCCCGGAAAAGCATAGGTTAACAGCCGTGATCAGACCGGGAACGCGGCTGCGCGCCTAGTTTTTGAGGAAACCGGCGAGACGCTTGGTGATGATCTCTTCCGCCTCGGCCATGATCCGGTCGATCAGTTCCTTGCAGGTCGGAATGTCGTAGATCAGGCCCGCAACCATGCCGCAAGACCATGCGCCGGCGTCCATGTCGCCATCCTTCATCACCTTCGGATATATCCCGGCGACTTCCTCGATGATGTCCTCGAACTTGATCGCTGCGCCGAGCGCCTTTTCCTTGGCGAGCAGCTTCTCCACGCCGGCATTCTTCAGCACGCGCTCGGTGTTGCGCAGCGGGCGCATGACAAGGCGGGTGTCGAGTTCGGAGGCGGCGACAAGGGCCTGCTTCACGTTCTCGTGGACCGGCGCCTCTTTCGTTGCGATGAAGCGCGTGCCCATGTTCATGCCCTCGGCGCCAAGCGCCATAGCGGCAACCAGCGAGCGGCCGTCGGCCATGCCGCCGGAGGCAATGAAGGGGATGTCGAGTTCGTCCATCGCGCGCGGCAGCAGGATGAAGTTCGGCACATCGTCTTCGCCGGGGTGGCCGCCGCATTCGAAGCCATCAACCGAGACAGCGTCGCAACCAATATTCTGAGCCTTGAGGGCATGGCGCACGGCGGTGCACTTGTGCACGACCTTGATGCCGTTGTCCTTGAGGACCGGGAGCACCTGGACCGGGTTGTTGCCTGCCGTCTCGACGACTTTCACGCCGCCCTCGATGATCGCCTTCACATAGCCCGGATAGTCAGGCTGGTTCAGGGCGGGTAGGAAAGTGAGGTTCACGCCAATCGGCTTGTCCGTCATGTCGCGGCAGCGGGCGATCTCGTTGGCGAGGTCTTTCGGTGTGCGCTGGGTCAGCGCCGTGATGATGCCGAGCCCGCCGGCATTGGAGACCGCCGCAGCCATTTCGGCAAAGCCAACATAGTGCATGCCGCCCTGCACAATCGGGTGCTTGATGCCGAGCATTTCGGTGATGCGGGTTTTCATCGCGTAGGTCTCCCTCAGGGTTTCTTGGCCCGCATCCTTGGCGGAACGGCCCCGGCGCCGCAAGCCTTACGGCGCGTCAGAGCCATCTGGACAGTCCCGCCGCAGGGGCGCAGTTGAAGAGGCATGAAACAGATGCTTCCGCTTATCGCGCTGATGGCCGCTGCGGCCTGCCAGACGCACCCCGCCCCGCCCGCGGCCAATGCACCGCTCCCGGCCGCAGAGACCCGGCCCACACCCGGCCAGCAATGGCTGTTCGGCTCTGCCGAAGCACGGGTCGCCATGGTTCAGGACTGGGCCGAGATCGTACGTCATGTCGAGGCGGCAGCTGCGGCCCGGCCGAATGTCAGCGTCGTGCTGGCACCGGGCGCAACTGCCGATGCGCCGGACTTTCTGCCTTGCGGCGACAAACCGCTCGCCGCCGTTTTCGACGCCGATGAAACGCTGGTCTGGAACCTCGGCTCGATGGCGGCCTTCACCCGCATAGGCAAGGACTTCGACCCGGCGATCTGGACGGAGTGGGAACGCACGGGCGCCGGCAAGGCCGTGGCCATCCCGGGCGCTGCCGAAGGCCTCGCGCGCATCCGTGCTGCGGGCGTTGAAGTCATCGTGAATACCAATCGCAGCGCCGGGACGGCTGAAGGCAATGCCGCGACGCTCGCCGCGGCCGGCCTTGGAAACTTCGTACACGGATCAACGCTCTTCCTTCGGGGCGATGCGCCGGATGGTTCCGGCAAGGACGGCCGCCGGGCAATGATTTCGCAATCCTATTGCGTCATCGCGCTCGTCGGCGACCAGCTCGGCGATATTTCCGATGGGTTCAATGCGAAGACGCTCACGCCGCCGCAGCGCAAGGCGCTAACGGCGTCCCCGGCCTTCGACGCGATGTGGGGCAATGGCTGGTTCGTGCTGCCGAACCCGGTCTACGGCCCGTCGATCGCCGGAACCATGGACGAAGTCTTCCCGCCGGAAACTCATTGGAAGCCATCTGCCGAGGAATAAGTTCGCGTCTCGGGCGAGCCTCAAATCCGGATTTCGCTTTCGGGGAAAGGGCCGCCTGCAGAACCAATGGGGACAACGGCTCTGCAGGCGCCCTTAAGACGGTACGTACTGGGTGGGGGACGCACGTAACCGCCGAACTGAACCTGTATAGCCGCGCTTCTGCGGGCCCATCGTCACCTCTGCCGCCAGATTTCCTCCCCACCCGGCGCATCGATGACAATTTGATCACGCCCATTGAATTAACCAAAGCCTTGTGTGTCAATGAAACCGCATAAGCAGTTTTGCACAGGGGTGGGGCAAAAATGCACGTTCAGAATTGGGACGACTACCGCTTCGTTGCGGTACTCGCCCGTGCAGGGAGTCTCGCGGAAGCGAGTGTCCTGCTTGGCGTGGATCGGTCTACGGTACAGCGGCGCATCAAGTCGCTGGAAGCGCAATTGGGCTATCCGCTCTTCCTGCGAACGGGAGGGCGTTATCGGGCCTTGCCGGAAGCCAATCCGATTCTGGCAGCGGCGCGCATGCTCGAGGCGACAACCGGCGCGAGTCATCCGGTTACGGACGGGGAAGCGGAGACGCTCTCCGGAAATCTCTCGGTGACGACGACGGACTCCATCTACCTGTCGAGCGTCAGCGAAATGATCGACGACTTCCAGGGGCGCCACCCTGCCCTGCGTATTGACCTGTCGGTCACAACGCGCCGGCTGGTGCTCGACCGGCTGGAAGCCGACGTTGCCCTGCGTCCATCGGATTCGCCGCCGGACCATCTTGTCGGCCGCCGGATCTGCGATCTGGCATTCGGCGTCTATGCCAGCCGGGCTTACATCGAGAACAATCCCGGCAAGCGCCGTGACCAGCACAACTGGATCACAGTGGCTGACAACATGGTCAATTCGCCACCGGGACGCTGGATCGATGCACATGTACCGCCGGAGCGGCGCGTATTGCGCGCCGACTCCTTCATCGCAATCGGCGAGGCCTGCCGCCTCGGGCGCGGCGCGGCCCTGCTGCCGAAAGCCTACGCTGTTCGCCTGCCGGACCTGATCCCGCTAGATCACTTGATGGACAGGCCGCATGCAACAGGATTGTGGATCCTGACCCATTCCGACATGCGCCAGAACCCGCGCGTGCGGGCGTTCATGGATTATCTCGGGCGGCGCATTTCCCGGGCAAAGAAGCGGTTCATGGACTAACCTGGCGCGGTGCGGTTGCTGCATTGCGGTAGAATCGGTAACCTGTAGTCGGGGAATTAGGGGGACTTAGCATGATCCTGTTCGTACACGGAGTTCCTGACACTGCCGTCCTGTGGACACCGGTCGTCCGCGCGCTGGGGCTCAAGCCGGATTCCTACAAGGCGCTTTCCCTGCCCGGTTTCGCGGCGCCGCTGCTGGCGGGCTTCACGGCCACGAAGGACGCCTATGCGGCCTGGCTGGTCAGCCAGATGGAAACGGTCGGAGAGCCGGTGCACATTGTGGGGCATGACTGGGGCGCGCTGCTTGTCTTGCGTGCTGTCTCGCTTCGTCCGGAACTGGTCTCTAGCTGGTGCGTCACAAATGCCGTAATCGACAAGGACTATTCCGGTCACCGCACCGCCCGCATGTGGGCAACACCGCTTCTCGGTGAACTGGTGATGCTGGGCATGCGCGACAAGGCGCGCCTTGAAACCGGCCTGATCGCCGGCGGCATGCCGGCAAGCCTTGCCCGCGAAGAAATACCCCATATCGACAAGACGATGCGCCAATCGATCCTGAGACTCTACCGCTCAGCCCTCGGACTGAGGTTCAAGGGTGAATGGGTCGATGACCTCGCGAAGCTGCCGAAGCGCGGCCAGCTCTTCTGGGGCGAGACCGATCCGTTCGTGGACCTCTCGGTTGCCGAGCGCTTCTCACAGCGCTGGGGCGTGCCGCTGCATGTGGCGCGCGGTGCCGGTCACTGGGCCTGCCACGAGCGTGCCGACGAGTTTGCAGGCCTGTTGGCCGCGCACTGGTCGCGCTGAGCCAGCCTCAGGCCGCCGCCTGCTGCGGCGTGCCGATCTCGCGTTTCACAAGCTCCGACAACTGACGAACCGAGAACGGCTTCGGCAGGAAGGAGACTGCGCGGTCGTCCAGCTGCTTGGCGAGTTCCTGTTCGGCATAGCCGGAGATGAAGATCACGCGGGCATGTCCCAGCTTGTCGCGGGCCTGCTTGATCAGCGTCGGCCCGTTCATGCCCGGCATGACGACATCCGAAATCACGAGATCGAAGCCGCCTGGCTTGGAGTTGATGATTTCCAGCGCCTCTTCGCCATCTTCGGCCTCCTCGACCTCATAGCCGCGCGAGCGCAGGACAGAGACCGCAATGTTGCGCACACCGGCCTCGTCCTCGATCACCAAGATGCGGCCGCGGCCTGACAGGTCAACGGGACGCGGCGCTTCAAGTGCGGCCTGAACAAGATCCGTCGTCTGCGGAATCTCGGATGCTGCGAGAGCAGGCAGGTAGACGTGGAAGTTGGTGCCTTTGCCCGGCGATGAGACAGGCTCGATATAGCCGCCGGACTGCTTGATGATGCCGAACACGGTGGCGAGGCCGAGGCCAGTGCCGTTGCCCTTGTCCTTGGTGGTGAAGAAGGGCTGGAAGATCTTCTCCTGCAGCTCCTTCGGGATGCCGCCGCCCGTGTCTTCGACTTCGATCAGCAGGTAATCGCCATCCTCGACATACTTGAAGCCCTTGGCCTGCGCCTCGCGACCGGTCGTCCGGCTGGTACGGATCGTCAGCTTGCCGCCGCCCTTGTGCGACAGCATCGCATCGCGTGCATTGGTGACAAGGTTGATGATCGCCGTTTCAAGCTGGCTCTTGTCGGCGCGGATCCAAGGCACGTCGCGGCCATGGTTGACCTGCAGCGTGATGCTCTCGTCGATGACGCCGCGGAGAAGGATGGTGAATTCGGTGAGGAAGTCGGTCGTATTGAAGACTTCGCGCTTGAAGGTCTGCTCGCGCGCATAGGCGAGCAGGCCGCGCACCAGGTCGCGCGAGCGAACTGTCGCCTCATGGATCGCCTTCAGCTCATCATATGACGGGTCGCCAACGGGGTGCCGGTTCATCAGCTCCTCGTAATTGCCCATCGTCACCTGCAGCATGTTGTTGATCTCATGCGCGATACGGCCCGCGATGTTGCCAATGGCCCGCATCTTTTCGCCGTGCGCGAGACGCTGCTCAAGCTGGCGATGCTCGGAGATGTCGACGACATAGGCGACCGAAGGGCGGCCCGCCGAATTGAGCGTGACGAACACGTTGGCGTGGCGGGTTTTTTCCTCGCTCTCGGCGCCGGCAAGTTTGAGCGCGACCGGCTTGTCGACCGCCTGCACAAGGGCCGCGGCGGCGGCGCCGGCAGCTTCGTCCTCGGAGATGAAGAGATCGGAGAAACGCGAGCCCGGCGTTGCCCGTCCGCCGGTCAGTTCCATCAGGGCACGGTTGGCATCTAGGATGATAGCACCGTCGACACGGTCGCCATCAAGGCGCACGGCGCCAAAGGGTGCGTCGTCGAACATCGGATCGCCATCGCCGCGCATCGGGCGGGAGGCGCCCTGGAGGGTGAAACGGTCGCCCTCCCCGTTCTGCAGCTGGGCGCTCGGCAGGAACAGGATGCGCCCGCTGGCTTCGGAGCCACGGCCCGACCAAGTTGTGATCGCTTGAACCGGCAGCTCGACACCGTCGCGCGCCCGAAGCTGGATGTCGGCCCGGCCCGGTGCGCCGGTCTTGCGGTCACGGCCGAGCAACTTGACGAATTCCGGACGCATCATGTCGTCGAGGCGGATGTTCTTGGCCGTCTCGGGCAAGCCCAGCATCTCACGCAGGAAGCCGTTGGCATAGGTGATCGTGCCGTCCGGACGCACGGCGCAGAAGCCCATCGGGGCGTCTTCCACATACAGCGATTTCAGGTCAGCCGCGCCGGTCGCCTCGATCTGGCCGACGATCCGGCGGATCCGCCAGAGCACACGGCCGCGCGGCAGCGGCGAAACGGTAATCTCGAACTGTGCTGGAACCTGTTCCGGGCCGATCGCTACAGGCGGCAGGAGTTCACGCCGGCGTGTCGCCGCCTTGGCGGCCTTGGCCAGACGATAGACCGGAGCGGCAAGCCCCGGATTGGCGCCGAACAGGCGGTCCACGGTAACTGGTCCCGATTCGCTGGGGCCGGTGATCAGGGCCAGCGCGGCAAGTTCGTCATAGGCGGCGTTGGCGGCAACCGGTGCGCCGCCAAGGTCGGTCACCAGAACGGCTTCGTCCAACGCATCGATCCAGGGGAAGCGCGGGGCTGCTGCATTGGCGATTCGTGCGGCAGCGCCTTTTTCCGGGAACAGGCCGATGAAACGGCCCGCGCCGCGCACCGTCCACAGAAGGAACACGAGGCCGCCGGACGCCATCGTGATCAGCAGGATCGAGCCAGTCGCGCCAGACGCATGCGGGCGCGCGAGCGACACGCTGGCCGCCGCGATGGACAGAAGGAGGCAACCCCAGAAGCCGAGCTGCAGCAGGTCGACCTTGCGGCCTGCCGGGCGCGTACCCTCCGTACCCGCCTCAACTTCCTCGGAGCTTCCGAGGATCTGAGACAAATCAAGAGCTTCTGAGTCTTTTTTCATGTTCTACCGCCAGTTCACCCGGCCTGCCGCCGGAAGCGCACATGTCCCGGCCCGGCGCGGAGCCGTACCGGGGACATTCTTGGTTACCTTGTTCTCGCACGTCAAAGGTTAACGAATCCGAAAAAACCGTTAAGACAAGGGGTGCTCCAACTGCCCAACTTCAACAGGATTCGGTCCATGAACATAATCCGGCCTGCTCTCGCGCTTGCCCTGCTTGCGGCGGCGTCTGCCTGCGGCACGCCCGCAGTGCGCGCGCCTGCCCCGGCCGGCTATTCGGCAGAGGTCGTGGCGGCCGAATCGGAGCGGCTGAACGCCTGGTTCGAGCAGAAATTCGACGAGGCCGTGGCCCGCGACCCGATGCGCCAGACCTATCTCGGCATCAAGGACCGCTACGGCGAATGGACCGATGCCAGCGACGCGTTCCGGCAGGCCGAACTCGACATCGAACGCCGCAACCTTGCCGAGATGAAAGCGAGCTTCGATTTCAACAAGCTGGACGCCCAGACCAAGCTTTCCTGGCGGCTAGCGGAGTATGAGCTGGAGCGCGCGGAAGCCGCATTCCCGTTCCGCGGCCACGACTATACGTTCAACCAGATGTTCGGTGTGCAGTCCGGCATCCCCGCCTTCCTGATCAACCAGCACAAGATTGCCTCGGCGTCCGATGCGGAGGCGTACATTTCCCGCCTCAACGGCGTGACGGCCTATCTCGGTCAGAACGTCGCCAATGCGCGCGCCTCTGCCGAAAGAGGCATCCAGCCGCCAGCTTTCGTGTACGACTATGTACTGGCCGACGCCCGCGGCGTGATCACGGGCTATCCCTTTGCCGGTACCGAAGGCGAGACCAGCGACAGTCCGCTGATGGCCGACTTCCGGGAAAAGGTCGCCGCGCTCACCAACAATGGTTCGATCACGGAAGAAGAAGCTGCCGACTTGCTGGCGCGCGCGGCCGAGGCGATGAAGACTTCCGTCGGTCCCGCCTACGAGGCCGCGATCGCGGAGCTCACGCGCCAGCAGGCCTCCGCCACGACCGATGACGGCGCGTGGAAGCTGCCGGGCGGGGCCGATTACTACAACATGCGCCTGGCGCAGATGACGACGACCGATCTGACGGCGGACGAGATTCACCAGATCGGCCTCGACGAAGTGGCCCGCATCCACGGCGAGATGCAGGCGATCATGACCACGGTCGGCTTTGAGGGAAGCCTCGCCGAGTTCTTCGAATTCATGCGCACCGATCCGCGCTTCTACAAGCCCGAGACACCGGAAGGCAAAGCCGAATACCTCGCCGAGGCCGAAGCCGCGATCGAGCAGATGAAGGGTGACCTGCCAAAGCTCTTCAACACCTTCCCGAAGGCCGACATGATCGTGAAAGCGGTGGAGCCGTTCCGCGAAAAGTCCGCTGGCAAGGCCTTCTATTCGCGCCCTGCCCCGGATGGCAGCCGTCCGGGCGTTTATTATGCCAACCTCTATTCTATGGCCGACATGCCGACCTATCAGCTGGAGGCCCTCGCCTTCCATGAAGGCATTCCGGGCCACCATATGCAGATCGCTATCGCGCAGGAACTCGAAGGCATCCCGAGCTTCCGCAAGTATGGCGGCTACACGGCCTATTCCGAAGGCTGGGGCCTCTACTCGGAACTCGTTCCGAAAGAACTCGGCTACTATTCTGATCCGTATTCGGACTTTGGCCGTCTCGCGATGGAGATCTGGCGCGCAGCCCGCCTCGTGGTCGATACCGGTATCCACAGCAAGAAATGGACGCGCGAACAGGCCGTCCAATACCTGATGGACAACACGCCGAACCCGCAGGGCGACTGCGAGAAGGCCATCGACCGCTATATCGTGATGCCGGGCCAGGCGACGGCCTACAAGATCGGCATGCTGAAGATCGTCGAGCTGCGTGAACGCGCCCGCACCCAGTTAGGTGACAAGTTCGACATTCGCGAGTTTCATGACATCGTGCTAAGGGACGGGGCCGTGCCGCTCGCGGTGCTCGAAGAAACGGTGGATGCATGGCTCGCTGGCAAGAAAACCTGACCCGGAACCCCCGCGGACGGCTGGCTGCCGTCTGCCTTATTTCATTGATGACGCTGCCCGGCTGCACCACGCTGGCCGCCAGCGTGCTGAAGCCGGCCGTGGACACGGCTGCGGCGGCTGTGCCGGCCGGCGACTATGCGCTGGACAAGGCGCATGCCTCCCTTCTCTTCAAGATCAACCATCTCGGCTATTCGACCTATGTCGGCCGGTTTGATCGGTTCGATGCCAGCCTGTCGGGCGATCCGGCGAGCCCTGAAGCCGCGACCGTGACCGCCACAGTCGACATGACCTCGCTGAACATCGCCAACCCGGAATTTGCAGCAGAACTCATGGGGCCGGACTGGTTCGATGCCGCAACTTATCCGCAGGCAAGCTTCAAGACACTCGGCCTCAAGATCACCGGCGTGAACGAGGCCGACATCAGCGGCGACCTGACGCTCAAGGGCAAGACGCAATCTGTCGTCATCAAGGCCCGCCTCAATGGCAGCGCCTATGACTTTCTGCGCGGCGCCGAAGTGGTCGGGTTTTCTGCAACGCTTCCGATCAACCGTTCAGCCTTCGGCATCGACAAGTATTCCGGGCTGATCACCGATGATGTCCTCATCGAGATCGAGGCAGAATTCATCAAGTCGCCAACCGGCTAATCGGCGCAATGGCGGGTCCGCGGCGCGTCACCCGCAAGGCTACCCGGCCCCCGCGGCGGCCGATTTCGGCCTCAGCCACGAGAACCCCGCCAGAGACAAGTTCAACGGGTTGATCGGACGGCACACCCAACAGCAGCGTTGCGCCAGGCTTCAGCCCCGAGAGCTTCGAGAGAGGCACGGCAAGGCTCGCCACGCGCGCTGTTACGGCAAATGTCAGAGCGCCCGCGCCAGTCGCGGCCTGCCTTGACGGCGCGGGCTCGGCGGCCGCGGGTGCAACTTGCGTCGCAGGCGCCACTAGCGATCCGGCAAGGATCAGCTGAACCCGGAACGCCTCGCCTTGCACGCGCACAGAATACTCCGCTGCGAGCGCATCAGACGGCGGTGAAATCGTGGCGGCAAAAGCGCCGTCGGTTTCAAGACTGGCAAAGTGCAGGTCTGGCGAAATCGCCTGGGCCAGCGGACGCACCAGCGCTTCAAGCAGCGCGAGGTCAATCGGGCTGAGGGGCTTGACCGGACCGGCGCGGTCGCGCGCGCCGCAGGCCGTCTCGATCAGCAGCTGCGCAAACCCCGGCGACAGGATCAGCATCGCGCCCGTGTCGCCGCCGCGCGCGGCAAAGCAGGCAATTGCCTGGCCGCGCTCTTCATTGCCCTGCCGCACGGCCATCTCGAACGGAATGCGGCGAGTGCCGGCAACACTGGCTGCGGCCTGGACACCGCAGCTTTCGCGCATAGACAGAGACAGGCGCGCGGCGAGACGGCGCGCGAAATCCCGGTCATGATCGGTTGCCATGGCCGGCGCAGGCGCTGCGAAATCCCCGGCGGGCAATTGCGCAGTTGCAGGCGGGGGCGGTTCGAGATCGGAGAGGTCGGGCCGCAGCAAGGCCTCAATTTCAGCTGGTGTGAGTTTTCCGCGCGCCGTCATGAGGAACCGTTCGGGGTCTGCCGGTTCGATTGATTGCGGCATGTCGCTCATCACATGCCCTTCCCGGCGTGGAGACATGTCCCAGCCATCATCGGCGCTGTCAGGCAGCACCGGCGCGAGTCGAGGCGCGGCAGCATTCCGGGTCATCCCCCTTCATCACCCGGCACCGGTTAACGACCCGTTAGGGAAGAGCGCCTCGCCGACAGGCGTTAAGCCGTGCCGGGGGTAGATTCATGAAAAGACAGCCGAATTTAACGGCGCGGTCAGGAGCTGGTAAGGCGCGATTCGGAAGTTGGGCGCATTCTCATCCCATCGCTGAAGGGCAACCCCTGAGAGTTCCGCCAAGGCGTTTGGGTGAGTGGAAGGTAGTAAAAAAAGGCGGTGCTCCTCGCGGGGCGCCGCCTTTCTGGTTTCAGGGCAGTCCTGGCGCGTACTAGTCGTCGCGCAGGGTGCGTTCCTTGCGCTCGTGGCGTTCCTGGGCTTCGAGGCTTAGCGTCGCCGTCGGGCGCGCTTCGAGACGGCGCAGGCCGATCGGCTCGCCCGTCGCTTCGCAATAGCCATACGTGCCATCTTCGATGCGGCGGAGCGCGGAATCGATCTTGGAAATCAGCTTGCGCTGGCGATCACGCGTGCGCAGCTCAAGCGCCTTGTCGCTTTCGGCAGCAGCGCGGTCGACAATATCCGGCAGCGAGCCCGACTCGTCCTGCAAATTGTGGATGGTTTGCTTGGCGCCGTCGAGGATATCGGCTTTCCAGGCTTCGAGAAGGCGGCGGAAATAAGCGCGCTGGCGCTCATTCATGAACTCTTCGTCTTCGGAGGGACGATAGTCGTCGGAAAGATCGATGCTCACCGCAGGCTCCTTCGCTCGTTTCCGTGCCATATATAGCGACCCTCGATTCGGCGCAATTGCGCACGCTGCTATCTTTAACTTAATACTTTCAACCTCTTACGCCAATTTTACGACAATTATAAGTATCTTTCGAGCCGTCTGGCGCAGTGACTGTGCACGAGGCCGTGCAAGTTGCAGACCGCCCCTTGATCTTTGGGACCCCGGCAGTCTCTATGGTCTCTCACCCCCCCGCCGCGCTTCCCACGGTTTTCCGCCCGAATGGCCAGACAACGGAAAGAACAATCGAAGCGCGCTGGCTGGATGCTGGCGGTGATGTTCAATTCGTTGCTGATCCTGTTGCCGGTGATCGGCGCCAATACCGTGCGCAAGGCCTATGACGGCGTCGGCGTGGCCGAGCAGCCGACGATTGATGCGATCCGTCAGACCAGCGAACGCCTGAACGAGGAGTTCCGCGAGCTTTCTCCCAACGAGGAGAACCGCAAGCTCGCCTTCTGGCAGGACAAGGTACAGTCGGCGCTCGAGGAAAAGGACACCGACGCCCTGCGTGGTTATCTCCTCGCTGCCCCCGCCATGCTCGGCAATGATATAGGCAAGCAGGTCCGTGCCCGCGCCGAAGCCGAGACACGCGGCACCGCCGACGAACGCTACATCCGTGCCGCCTTGCAGCAGGTGCCGGAGACGGTCGCGCGGTCGATCGAATACGAAATCAACCTGCCTCACGCGCCCGTCGAAGCCCCCCACCCCCGCAGACGACGACGTCCGCGCCCGGCACCGAGGTGACCGAAATCGGCGAAGTGGTGGAAGCCGGCGCGCGCGCGGAACTCGACTGGCGCTTCAAGCTGCTTGGCAGCTATGGCGACCTTGCGGGCATGTCCCAGCGCTGGATGGACGGCGACCTGTCGGACTCCATCGTGTTCAAGCTCACCGGCATCGGCCTCGTCCAGCAAGGGATCAGCGACGGCCTGTCGGATGCCAACATCCGCGCGGTGTCCATCGTCAAATCGGCGAGCCGCTCGAAACGGCTCACGCCGGAATTCACAGAATATCTGGACGGGCTGACCGGCGCAGCAGTGCCGCGCGAAGCGCTCGCGCCCGCACTGACGGAAGCGCTCAGCGGAACCAACACAACCGAAGTGCGCGGCATGCGTGTCCTGAACGCGTTCGAACGTTCGATTGATCCGGCAGGCCTGACGCGGCTTGAGGCCGATCTCGAGCAAATCGACCGCATAGCGACGCTCACCAGCCCCACTGCTGCCCTCACCCTGCTGTCCGCCGTGGAAGATGGCACAGACCTTCGCCGCGCCCGGATGTTGGCGGAGGCCGGCACCATGAAGGCCGTGGCCCTCGTGAAGGAACGCGGAAACGATGCCCTGCGTGTTGCCGATGCCGGCGTGCGCTGGGATCCGTCGATGGTGCTTGAAATCATGAGCCTGACGGCCGCCGGCATGTTGCTCTTCTGGGTCGCGCTTTCGACCGTGCGGATTTACTTCCCGAAGCGCGAGAAGAAGGCCGAGCCGGTGGGCGCGACTTAGCCGAGCCCGAAGGCGCCGCGGATACCGTCGATCAGCAGCTGCGCCGAGAGCGCGGCCAGGATCACGCCGAGGATACGCGTCAGCGCGCCGGCGACGCTCGCCCCGATCAGTTTCACGATGGGACCGGCCAGCAGGAAGATCACCAGCGTGATCAGGAGGTTGAGACCGATGGCCGCCAGGACCACGCCCTGTTCCTGCCAATCGGCAGCTTCCGACATGTAGAACATCGCGGTTGCGATCGAACCCGGCCCGGCAATCATCGGGATGCCCATCGGGAACACCGAGATATCATCCGGCTCCGGATCGTTCTTGTGCTCTTCTAGCACTTCCTCGGCCCGGTTCTCGCGCCGCTCCGTCCGCTTCTCGAACACCATGTCGAGCGCGATCAGGAACAAGAGCGCGCCGCCCGCCATCCGGAATGCGTCGAGCGAGATATGCATCGCATCCAGCAGCCAGGCGCCGCCGAAGGCAAAGAACAGCATGATCAGCGTCGCCACGAAGACCGACTTGAACGCCATCTTCCTGCGGTGCGCTTCCGGCGTACCGGCCGTCAGCGTCGCAAAGATCGGCGCCACGCCCGGCGCATCGATCAGCACGAAGAATGTGACGAAGGCCGCCGTGAAAAGGGAGATGAGTTCCGGGTTCATTCGCGGGGCGCTTAAGCTTTGCGCATCGCGGCGTCCAGTATTTCCCGCACCGCCGGGGCCACGTTGACTTCCGTGGCCGGGGGTTTGAGGCGCGACAGCTCACCGCCATCCTGCGACAGGGCTGTCAGCATCTTGTGGCCGCGCAGGCGCTGGAGCAGCCCGTCCGTGCCGCGCGGCGTATCCGCCGAGGCGAAACGTCCGCCGCCAAGGTCGACGCGCAGGCCTTCGCCCTTGCCGGCCTCGATCAGGCGGATTGCCTCATCGACGCTGACAGCGGGCGGCAGGCCGCCAGGAAGCGACGCGCGCAGGGTATTTCCCTCAGCCATCAGGCGTCTCCGTCCGGGGCAGCAGGCATCAGCTTGCGGCATCGGCTGAGCGCCCGGTAAAGGTCGCCGGCCACGACATCGGCCGAGATCTGCAGCACATCGTCATGCGCGTCCGGCATTTCGGCCAAAAGGCCTGCCAGCGCATCAGCGGTCTGCGTGTAAAGCGGCCCGTCGACTTCGCCGACGAGGTACATCTGCATCACCGCGAAATAAGCCCTGCCTGCGGGCGTTGCGGCATCGGCGGGTTTCAGGATGTCCTTTTCGCGCAGCACGCGCGCCTGGGTTTCGAGCAGCAGCACGCCGCGCCGGTCACCGTTTCGGACAACAGCCCCGTTCACCACGAAGGTCTCGCCGGGCTTGAGGGAGAGTTTGAGTGGCATACTGCGCAGGCCCCGTCCTCTGGACTGTCCCAAGCTCGCACACAGGCGTTAACGCTTGATTGCCATGGATTAACCCACCCGCCGCAGCGCCATGGAAGCTTCCGGGCACCGGAAATCCGCGCAGGAGTGCCATGCGCTCGTGTCGTCAGGAGGGCGTTGGATCATAAGTCCTGCACAAACCCGGGCACCCCGGCATCACACCGGATCGATCGGAGAATGTGCGGCGCGTGTCTGAAGCTTGAGCCGCTGTGGCGTCGCGCATGGCCATTTCCTTATACCACAACCCGGCCCTTCCCCTAAGTGAATTCGATGTTGCGTTGCAGCGCTTTCCTATAGGTCAGCGCTTGCCCGGCGCGGGGTCGGCCTTATGGTGACTCCATAAGTTTTGGAGAGGAACAAGGGCCGATGCGCTTCGAAGGCACAAGCAATTATGTGGCAACCGACGATCTGAAAGTGGCCGTCAATGCTGCCATCGCGCTGGAGCGTCCGCTGCTGATCAAGGGTGAGCCCGGCACCGGCAAGACCGTGCTGGCCATCGAGGTGGCAAAGTCCCTCGGCCTCGAACTGATCGAGTGGCATATCAAGTCGACCACCAAGGCCAACCAGGGCCTCTACGAGTATGATGCAGTCTCGCGCCTGCGCGACGGCCAGATGGGCGAAGAGCGCGCCAAGGACGTCAAGAACTACATCAAGAAGGGCAAGCTCTGGGAGGCATTCACATCGAAGAAGCGCCCCGTGCTGTTGATCGACGAGATCGACAAGGCCGACATCGAATTCCCGAACGACCTCCTGCAGGAGCTCGACCGGATGGAGTTCTTTGTCTACGAAACCAACGAGACGGTGAAAGCGAAGGTCCGCCCGATCGTCATCATCACCTCGAACAACGAGAAGGAACTGCCGGACGCTTTCCTGCGCCGCTGCTTCTTCCACTTCATCAAGTTCCCGGACGAACCGACGATGCGCTCGATCATCGACGTGCACTTCCCCGGCATCAAGAAAAAGCTCGTCGGCGATGCGCTCTCAACCTTCTACGCCATGCGCGAACTGCCGGGTGTCAAGAAAAAGCCGTCAACCTCCGAACTGCTCGACTGGCTGAAGCTGCTGATGAACGAGGACATCGACCTCGAGACGATGCGCGAGAAGGACCCCGACCGCCTGACGCCGCCGCTGCACGGTGCGCTGCTCAAGAACGAACAGGACGTCGCGCTCTTCGAACGCCTCGCCTTCCTCTCCCGCCGCACCGACGGCGGCAGCTCGGGCGGTGGACGCAGAGGGCCTGCGGGCTGACGGCTGGGCGGGAAGCTTCCCAGCCTAGCACCTAACCCAATGCCGCATCATGCCCGCTCGCGGCGTGCGTGAAGTTCACGTCTTCCCGGCTCCTGAGGAAGTCCGCCATCTTCGTCTTGTCGGTGCGTTCATCCCACCAGGTTTTCCAGGCGATGAAGCCCCAGGTGGCGTGAAAACCGAGCCCGGCGACAATCGCCACCCATCCCGGGATCGGCCCGATATGCGCGCGCCGGAAGAACTGCTCCCATGACGTCACATCGACGGGATGGATCGCAATCTTGGCAAAGTAAGCCGCGCCGAGGATCGCAAAAATGTATCCGTAATTGCGCCGCAGCCGGCGCCCGATGCAGCGGATCATCGAGATCCGGTAGGCAGGCTTCTCATAATCATCTGACAATGCCGTGCCGCGGTCGAGCTGGATCTTCGCCCCCTCGCCGCGCAGGATCGGCACCATGAAGGCAATCTCCAGCACCCGCGCCCGGAACCGCCAGACATAGAAAAACCGGTAGCGCCGCGCCTCCAGCATCAGGAACACGATGCACAGCATGCTGACGAGCACGATCGGAAACGGAGACGAACGCTCGTTCGCGAACGCCACTGAAAGCCCGATACCCGTCGAGATCACCGCCCAGTTCGTCGTCTGGTCGAGCCTCTGGCGCCACACGGTCGACCGGTAAACTTCCGCGCGGTAGAGATGCGACAGCGCTGTCACTTCGGAGGGCCCGCAAATCCCTTCCGCCGGAATGACCAATTGGTGCGCTTCGGTTTCGTCGAGCGTGTCCATACGTCCGATATGACTCAAAGATGACCGAGCGGAAAGGAAAAACGCCTATTGCGGGCAGTAGCCAAGGCTGAGGATCGCGCCATAGCCCTCCAGCGCCTGGCGCACATGGCTCGTATCGCCGTCCGCGTCCCCCGCGCGGATATCATCCGCCAGCGATCCTGCCCCGCCGGTAATCCGCGCGCGCCAGAGACGGTAGCGAAGCGCGTCCGGCGCGGTCGTCAGCTGCGTCGCCCGGTCGAAATCCGCCAGCTTGCAATCCCGCATCATCCGGTCGGCCAGCACATGGCCGAAGTCCGCGCGCTCGAAGGCGTTGACGCTGATGCCGCTGATCACGCGGCTGTCCGGCGTGCCGGCGAGGCTGAACATCATCTCGATGATCCGTGCCCGCTGTTTCGTGTCCGGCGCCAGCTCGATGGCAGCGCCCATGGTTTCGGGCCGCCCCATGTGCAGCGGCGCGAGGCCGTCCCGTGCCCGCTGCAGGAAGCCTTCCCAGCCATATTCGCGTATCGCCGTCTCGGCTGTCCGGCGCACATAATCCGTGCCTTCAACCTCGATCCCGGTATCGCCCAGCCGCCGCTCCCACATGGCCTTCGATTTCGCATCCTTCAGGCCCAGCGCCAGCGGCGCGAATAGCGGCTTCAGCCGTTCCTGCTTGGTCTCCGGCAAGGCCTCTGCTGCCATCCAGGCCGCCTCCAGCATGCATGGCGCCTCCCGCGCCCCCGCCGGGCACGCCTCTGCCGAGGCCGCACTGGCGGCGCCAAGGCCCGCAAACAGCAGAAGAATCAATGCCCGCATCATCCCCCCTGCCCTAGCCGCCCCCGCCTGAACCGGGAATGACCGCTTCCCCTAACGTCAGCTTGGACAGGTCCGCATTTGCGGTCTATCTTGCGCTGCGAAACTGCACGGATGGTCCTGCCGATGTTCCTGAACTTCTTCAACGAGCTGCGCGCCGCGAAAGTCCCGGTGACACTGAAGGAATACCTGACCCTCATGGAGGCGATGGACAAGCAGGTCATCGAGATGGACGTCGAGGACTTCTACTTCCTCGCCCGCACCGCCCTCGTGAAGGACGAGCGCAACATCGACAAGTTCGACCGCGTCTTCTCCCACGTCTTCAAGGGTCTCGACACGCTGGCAGACGCTGTCGACGTCAAGGACCTTCCGGCGGAATGGCTCAAGAAGATGAGCGAGAAATTCCTCACCCCCGAAGAGATGGCCGAGATCGAGGCGATGGGCGGCTTCGAGAAACTGATGGAAACGCTGAAACAGCGCCTCGAGGAGCAGAAGAAGCGCCACGAAGGCGGCAACAAGATGATCGGCACCGGCGGCACCTCGCCCTTCGGCGCCAATGGCTACAACCCTGAAGGCGTGCGTATCGGCCAGGAAAAATCCCGCCACCGCCGCGCCGTGAAGGTCTGGGACAAGCGCGAGTTCAAGAATTACGACGACAAGGTCGAACTCGGTACACGCAACATCAAGATCGCGATGAAGCGCCTGCGCAAATGGGCCCGCAAGGGCGCGCAGGACGAGCTGGACCTTGACCAGACGATCCGCAACACCGCCCGCAAGGGGTATCTTGACATCGAGATGCGCGCCGAAAAGCGCAACACGGTCTCAGTGCTCCTGCTGCTGGATGTCGGCGGCTCTATGGACCCCTATGTGCGGATCATGGAGGAGCTGTTCTCCGCCGCCAAATCCGAGATCAAGAATCTCGAATACTACTACTTCCATAACTGCCCCTATGAGGGCCTCTGGAAGGACAACCGCCGCCGGATGAACAACCGGATCGACACCTGGGACGTCCTGAACAAGTACCCCTCGGAGTACAAGGTCATCGTCGTTGGCGACGCGACCATGAGCCCCTACGAGATCACCTATGCCGGCGGCTCGGTCGAGCATTGGAACGAAGAGCCTGGCGGCATCTGGATCCAGCGCTTCGTCGAGCGCTATCCTCACCTCGTCTGGCTGAACCCGACCAAGGAAGGCGCGTGGGAATATACCGGCTCGATCAAACTCGTCCGTGAACTGATCGGCCCCCACCGGATGTTCGAAATGACCCTCGGCGGACTGGATGAAGCGATGAAGGAACTGAGCCGCTAAGCTCCCCTCATCTTCTTTCGGCCGAAGCGGGCACAACAGCCCGCAGGGCGTCATAAAATAGCAGCCGAGTCCCACATCTTGCGCTAGCCCGTGAGCTCAATGTCGCTGACCAGCATGTTGAAGCTCGTCAGAGGACGGATGAATTCGAAGTAGTAGTCCTCTGCCGCATGCCACTGTAGCTCCCACGGTCCGGTATGCTCCTGCCGGGCAAGCAGCCGCGACTCCCGAATGCCCTCATCCGTGCGCAGCATGACGGCAATGTCGATCAGGTCGGCAAGTTCCGGCCGCGCCGAATAGACCCCTTCGAGGATCACGATCGGGGCAGGCGGCTTCACCGATTCATTGGCGCGGAGGCGCCCGTCAAATGCGTCCCAGTCGAACGCAAACCAGGATGCCTTGTCTCCGGCCCTCAGCGACTCAAGCACGCGGCGTTGCCGCTGCCAGTCAATGCACACTTCCACCAGCGCAGCCGGCCTCTCAGCGCGCACCTCGACACCGCCAGCATAGAAATCATCGCCCTCGATCACAGTCGCTCCGAGCCGGTCGCTCAGCGCCGCAGCAAGCATTGTCTTGCCCGAAGCGCTGCGCCCATCCAGTGCTACAAACAGCGGGCGCCCGAGGCCTTCTGCTCGCGCGGCGATAGCTTCCGCCAGGGGCTCAAGTTCCGAAAAGCGTTGGGGCATCCGAGTCTCTCCCAGATCAGCCCGGCAAAGCTACACTGCCTTGGCGCTTTTATAAATCCGCCAGAGGGCAAATACGCCGATCCCCACCCAGATGACATTCAGCACCATCGAAGGGATGGCGCCATTATAGCCGCTATTGAGGATGAAGCCGGCCGCGCCGATCACGTTCAGCCATTGATAGGCCGGCGAATCGCCTTTCAGCTTGCCTGCCGACAGGAGGATGTAAGCGCCGAGGATCAGGCACGCGCCGGTCCAGCCGGCCGCTTCAATCAGGAATACCGTGAGTGTCATGCCCGCGCCCTAGCCCGGCCCGCGCGCCGGTGCAATCAGCCAAACCCATGCCGCGCCGCCCACTCGGCCCGCGTCATCTCCCAGACGAGGCTCGCCCGCGTCGTCCCATCCGGCCGTGTGCTGAGGGTTTCGCCCATCCGCCGGAAGCCCAGCCCATCGAGCATCCGCTGCGTGGGCACATTGGTCAGCGCCGCCGTCTCGCAGATTAGGTCCAGCCCCAGCGCCTCGAACATCCAGGCAAAGCTGGCCGCCGCCCCGCGTCCACCCGCGCCCTTGCCGTGGAGCGAAGGATGCAGCGCTCCGCCCAGCTCTCCCGCCTTCCATTCCGGCCAGACCTGCACATCCGAATACCCCATGATCTTCCCGCCCTCGCCCGGGCGCACAAAGAGCAGCCCTACTCCGCCTGCGCGCTCCTCAAGATGCCCCGCAATAAACTCAGCGACGCTCGCCTCGGTCAGGGGCCGCGGAAGTGTATAGATCGGCGCATGCACGAGCGGGTCGGACAGAAGTGCATACAGCCCAGGCGCATCCGCCATCTGCGCCAACCGCGACTCGCCCATCACGGTCTGCACCCGTACGGCAGCGCGAATTGCCTCCGCCTCGCCGGGCGAAGCCGCATTGCGTGTCAGGGGCAGATCACCAGCCATGGTTTACCTCTCCGCCCTGACGCGGTGGCAGGCAAGACCCCGCAGCTTTCTCACGGCCCGCATTGACGCCCGCGCCTGCGAGGCCGAAAGATGCCGCCGATGACCCTCGCCCCCACCGCCCGTGCGCCCGGCAAGAATGCCTTCCTGTTCGTGGTGGTCGCGGTGGCGCTGAATATGCTCTCCTTCGGCCTGATCATGCCGATCATGCCGGCCCTGCTGGCCGAGCTGACAGACCAGCCCATCGAGATTGCGATCAAGGCCAATGGCTGGCTCGCCATGGTCTTCGCCGTCGCGAATTTCCTCGCCATGCCCCTGCTCGGCGGCCTGTCGGACAAGTATGGCCGCCGCCCTATCCTGCTCATCTCCATCGCCATGCTGGGCGTCGACATGATCATCCTCGGCCTCGCACCCACGCTCGGCATCCTCTTCTTCGGCCGCGCGCTCGCCGGTGTCTTCTCGGGCACCGTCTCGGTCGCCAACGCATACGTTGCAGACGTCACCGCGCCGGAAGAACGCGGCCGCGCTTTCGGCATTCTCGGCGCCGCCTTCGGCTTCGGCTTCATCCTCGGCCCGGTCTTCGGCGGCCTGCTGGGCGAGATCCACACCCGCCTGCCCTTCTTCGTCGCTGCCGGCTTTGCCGGCCTCAACTTCCTCTACGGCCTCTTCGTGCTGCCCGAGAGCCTCGCCCCCGAAAACCGCCGCGCGTTCAGCCTCGCCCGTGCCAACCCTTTCGGCACCGTGAAGCACTTCTCGAAACTGCCGCGCGTCGCCTGGTTCATCGTCACCATCGGCGTCTTCCAGATCGCCCATTCTGTCTACCCGACCACCTGGAACTATCACGGCGCATCCCGCTATGGCTGGTCGGAATGGGAGATCGGCCTCTCCCTTGGCGCCGTCGGCATCGGCTCGGCCCTGTCACAGGCTGTGCTCGCCGGCTGGCTCATACGCCGCCTCGGCGCGATGCGCGCGGCGATGTTCGGCCTCGGTGTGCACGTCGTCGCGATGACAGGCTTTGCCTTTGCGATGCATCCTTGGATGGCCTTCGCGATGATATCGGTCTCCGCCATGGGCGGTGTCGTCATGCCAGCCATCAACACGATCACCGCCAACCTTACACCTGCGAACGCGCAAGGCGAACTTCAGGGCGCGCAATCCTCGATCATGGCCTTCACCCTCATCTTCAGCCCCATCCTGATGACGCAGGTCTTCTCTGCCTATACCGCCCCCAGCGCGCCGGTGCATTTCGCGGGCGCGGCCTTCCTGCTCGCCGCGTTGATCGCCGCGCTGTCGATGATCCCGTTCCTGATCGGCGTGCGCGCCAACCGCGATGCCGTCACCGCCGTTGCCAAACCCGCAGCGTAAGCGCGCTTACGCTTTCCGGATCACGAGGCCCGTGAGCCAGGCCGCCGCGCCGCCGCCAATTCCACCCTCAAAAAAATCCTGCGCATGACGCATCAGGTCTGGCCGGCCATAGGTCTCGCCCAGCATCGGCCCGAGCACTGGCCCCAGCACCTCGCCGATGCCTAGCGCCGCGGCGCCATAGTGCGCCGCTACGCCGCCCAGCAGGCCCGCCACCACGCCCGCCGTGCCATCGCCGCCCGCCACGCGCACGAAGATCGGGCCGGCCACAGTGCCACCAAACGCGCTGAGCAGCAGCGCCACATAAGCCTCCATCAGAGCCCCCGCCGGATTAACCCTGTTGAACGTTGCGTAGGCATCCCGGCCGGTCCACCCCCTTCGCCTCTCCGGCGAGGATTGCAGCGCGCGCCAGCTTCGGCCAAGAGGAGCGAATGGCCTCCCACAGACCCGCCCTGTTCCTGGACCGCGACGGCGTGATCAACGCCGACAAGGGCTATGTCAGCCGCATCGAAGACTTCGAATTCATCGAAGGCGCCGCCGAAACCATCGCCGCCTTCAATGCACGCGGATGGTACGTTTTCGTGGTCACCAACCAGTCCGGAATCGCCCGCAACTACTACACCGAAGACGACATGCACGCCCTCCATGCCTGGATGGAGGCGCGCCTTGCCGAACGCTGCGCCAAGATCGACCGGATCTATTACTGCCCCTACCACGAAGAAGGCGAAAACCCGCGCTACCGGCGCGACAGTTTCGACCGCAAGCCAAAGCCCGGCATGCTGCTGCGCGCGATGGCGGACTTTCCCGTGAAGCGCGAGCTGAGCTTCCTGATCGGCGACAAGGAAGCCGACCTCGAAGCCGCCCGCGCCGCCGGCGTCGCCGGCTTCCTTTTTACCGGCGGCAACCTCGCCCAGTTCGCCGAATGGACCCTAGCGGGCTTTGAGGACGGGCACAGGGGCTGAGGCGCTCTGAGCCGGAATGCCGCATCTGCTTTAAGCCTCTGCCGGATCGCCGCGCACTGCGGCAGGATCATCCAAGTTCAGACTCAAGGGGTATCACGTGTTTCGTTATGTTTCCGGCGCTGCATTGCTTGTTGCTTTCACCGGGTCTGCCGCGGCTCAGTCCTATGAATTGCGGGGCGGCCAGTGGCAGGGAACGCTGGTCACCGGCGCAATCGACTTCTTCGACGAGCAAGCCGTGACCGACTGTCTGGCGGGCGACTCGGTCATGTTTTCGAAGGATCAAATCGCGCGCATGATTGACCCCTCGGGCACCTGCGAAGTCGGCGCCCCCTCGCCCGAGGCGAATGGAGCGGACTTCAGCATGACTTGCACTGGAGGCCAGATCGCAACCGGCGACGTTCAGGTTGTAACAAGCGCCGACAAGATCGAGATCAATGCGGAAGTCGAGTTCCCGCTCGACGACGGATCGACCCTCGACGGCTACATTCTCTTGTCCATGGAGCGTACGGGCGTCTGCCCGGCAGAATAGGCCGAAAAGCCCAAGAGGCGCCATCTTGCTCAGATGGCGCCTCCGCAGGTCAGAAGTCAAAGATGTCAAACGGCCGTGATCGCCGCCCTGTGCTCCTTATTGGCGCTTCGTGGTGATCATCATCGTCGTCACCCTCATCGTCGCGCCATCTCTGCCGGGCCGGGATTTCCTTTTGCGCATCCTTCCGTACACGTTCGATCAGCGCTTCAAGCTCACCGCGGTCCAGCCAGACGCCGCCGGTCCGCTGGCAGACATCGATTTCCACGCCATGCCGGCGAACACGCTGCATCGGCGCGCCGTCAATCGGAGAACGATCAAGGGGCATTTCCGGGCCCTCCCGTTGCCGGCACGAGATTCGACATGCGGAAGGCATCGGCGGCCTGGCGCCAGGATTGCCGGCGGCTCGCCTCGGCAGCGCTTCGCTTCTTGCGGAAGGCATTCCGGATCTGCGTCCGGCAGGCAAGGCGCGCGCGCTTCAGGGACGCGATATGCTCATGATCAGGTGTATCAGCGAGCTCCGCTGCAATGATTCGGCGCTCCAGTTCGGCATGCCGTTCAGCAAGCGACAGGATGGTTGGATGTGTCACGGTAGTCTCCTCTTTTGAATGACCGGAACAGACGCCAGGGCAGCCATCTGCCGAAGTTTGAAACGTTCTTTTCCGGTGCGGTCCGACATCACGGTAGCGTCGCTTCAGACGCGCCCGTCAGAGGGGCCCGGTCCGCATGCTATGTAGATACAGCTTCGAGGATGCTTGTTCAATCCATTCCGTATACGGATTGTGGTGTTTTAATGTAAGTTAATCTAGTCGAGGAACACGCGGGATTGAAATTGGAACAAAAAAGAAGCGTTGCCGGCCCTCATGAAACCGGCAACGCTCAGCGCAGTGCTTTTCAGCGGCGCCTGTCAGTGGAGAGCACTCGGCGGGCTCGCGCAACTCGCGCCGGCTGCACGGCCAAAGCCGGACGGCGCCGCCGCGGCTGAGTGACGGACTTCTGCCCGCCAAACAACATGTCGAAATCTGCCGGTGACAGCATGTCAGCCGGCCTTCAGACCGATCGCGCGCAAGTCACGTACACGGCGGCGGCGGCGCCAGGCGCGGCGGTCCGAGCTGTTGAAACGTGCGGGCCCGTGCTGCGGCGTTTTGGCGTCAGCAGGGGCTGGCTGAAGGCGCTGGTTGGTGATGTTGCTCATGGGTGTCTCCTTTGGAAATGCCGCCGGCAACCGGCTCACCGCGGGAGATGGTCACGAACCATCATCATTCAAATCTCTGTTTTCTCTAGACTTGATAGCCCGGGGCTATGAATCCGAGGCGCCCAGACGAACGCGCACCCCGCCTCAAACCGCTGATCTGCCCCTCAAACAGCCTTCAGCGTCTTCGGATCCATCCCGCCCATCCGGCAGACTTCCTTCCATTCCGCCGCAAGCACCGGCTGCACCGACAGCCGGAACGACGTCACGAGGCTCATCTCCGCCAGCTTCGGGTTTGCCTTGATCTGCTTCAGCGTCACCGGCTTCGGCATCGGCGCCAGCGCCTTTACCGTTACGCAGTCCCAGCGCACATCATCCGTCGTCGGATCAGGCGCCGACAGCGCACACACCTCGACCACGCCGACCACCGCCAGCCCCTCGTTCGAGTGATAGAAAAACGCCCGGTCGCCAAGCTTCATGGCCCGCATGTGATTGCGCGCGGTATAATTTCGCACGCCGGACCACATCTCGCCCGCTTCGCCCTTCGCCACCTGCTGGTCCCAGCTCCAGGCGTCAGGTTCAGATTTCAGAAGCCAGTACTGCATCAGCCCTTCGCTTCCTGCCGGATCGCCGCCGCATGCGCCTCCGCAATGCCGAGCCGCGCCGCGAGGCGCGCGAGGAAGCCTGCTTCCTCCGCCGTCGGATCACCCGTCACCACACAAGCCGCCGCGTAAAGCTGTGCCGCATGGTTGGGCGAGAGCGCGCCCGCCGCAATCTTTTCCAGCGTCTCCGCCTCCGGCCGGGCATTGTCGAAGATCGCGCGGTCCTTGCCGCCGAGGCCCGCTTCCTTCAGCGCGCCGTCGATCACCACTTTCTCCGCCTCGTCGATCACGCCGTCTGCCCAGGCCGCCGCGATGATCGTGCGGACCAGCGCTTCGGCAAATTCCGGCTCCGCCTTCTTCGCCGTCACATAGCCGAGCTGCGCGGGCTCCACGTCGGCCGAAGGCTTCCGCCCCTGCGACTTCATCCAGGCGTGATAGGCCAGCGCACCGAGACCCGCGACCGCGCCCGTCTTCGCCGTCCCGCCAACAAAGCGCCGCCCGCCCTTCGTGCCGAGCAGCAGCGCCGCCACCAGCGCGCCTGCCCCCGCCGCCGCGATCTGCGTGTTACGGTCGGTCTTCAGCTTCTCCAGCGCCTTTTCGCCGAGGTCCTTGCCCTTCTTCAGCTTGCCTTCGAGGTCATGCTCCTTCGCCGCCTGTTTCGCCTGCTTCTGGAGGTCGATGAGGATCTGCTGGAAGTCCATGGCGTGTCTCACTTTCTGTTGGAACGGAGCCCGTATCCCAGCGATGTAGGGTATCGCGGGCGCGGCGGAAAGGTCATATCGCCTCGGCGAGCGCGGCTTGCACCAGCCGCTCATAATGCGGCCAGCCCTTGTAGTCCGCCAGCACCGGATCAATCCCCTCCCAGGCCGCGCGGAACGCTGCCACGTGGCCAGCGTCCGGCAACGCCGCGCGCAAGGGATCAATCGTTACGCGGATCGTAAACGCGACCGCGCCCGACACCGGAAGTTTCGAAATCGTCTGCCGCTCCACCCGGAACCAGAGCGCATCAAGCGCGCCCTTCTCCGGCAGGTCCGCCGCAATCTTCTTGAACGGCGCCTGGCTCGGCGTGTAGCGCGCCGTGCCCGGCTGGACGGTCCAGTTGAACCGCTCCAACACCTGCCCGGGCCGCAGCGCATCAAACATCCGGTGGATGCGGGAAACCATCCCCGGGTTCGCCCCGGGCACCGGCCCGTGCAAGCCCCCCAGCGGCTCGCCCAGCTTCTCGGAAAGCCGCCAAAAGGTCGGCGCGCATAGGCTCGCCGCTTCCAGCCGCCAGAGGCCTTCGCCATCCTTGATCAGTATACAGAGGTCATCCGACACCGCGCTCGCCGCCGCCTCCAGCGCGCTCGGCCACTCTCCCTGCCCCGACCCTGCCGCCGCATGCACCGCCGACGCCAGCTCCAGCGCCGCCGTCTCGCTGCCGTCGCGTGCGCCATACACCTCGCCGCGATGCGCGCGCATCACGCTGCGCTTCTCCAGCAACGTATGCGCCTCGGTGTCCGGCTTCAGCCAGGCATCCGCCTCAATCGGCTTCAGCCCCGGCACAAGGCTCAGGGGACCCGCTAGGAAAGGCAGGTAAGGCGGCCGCCGCATCAGGCGAGCCGGGCCGAACCCCAGCTCACAAAGCCGGCGACCTTCGGCGTATTCGGCAGGTACATCGTCTCGGCGTCGTCACTCGCAAACCCGCCTTCGCGCAGCAGGCCAAGCGTGTCGCGTGTCAGGTGGCAACCACCGGCAATCGGCTTCCACACCGGCTCGATCCGGCGCTGCCACTTGGCCACGCCTTCATCCGGCGCCAGCCCATGCTCGGTGAACAGCACCTTGCCGCCCGGCTTCAGCACCCGCCGCGTCTCCGCCAGCGCGCTCTTCCAGTCCGGGATCGTGCAGAGCACGAACGTGATCACCGCCGTATCGACCGATTTGTCCGCCAGCGGAATATATTCCGCCCCGGTCTCCAGGAACTCGATACTCTTGCCGATGCCCAGCGCGCCGGCCGTGCGCCGCGCCTTCACCACCATGCCCTGCGCCGGCTCCAGCGCGTAGAGCTTCTCGACCTTGCCGGCATCATACATCGCGAAGTTCGTGCCCGAGCCGCAACCGAGCTCCAGCACCACACCTTCCGCCTTCGGAACAACCTTTGCCCGCTGCTTCATGATCGGGCGCGAGGAACACGCGCACGCGATCAGGTTCGGAACGACATAGCGCTCCCAGGGGCTCATCCGTTCGACCCGCCGATCGGTTTGAAGCCGGGATATGAATTGTCCTGAATCTTGGCCTTCGTCGCCTCGCTCGGCCGCGCAATCAGCGCGTCCTGCGTGATCGAGACTTCATACTCGTAGCCGTCGCCCATCGGCTGGTAGGTGGCCGATCCATATTCGGCATCGATACCGAATTGCGAACCATACTTCGCGGCGAGCCCGCCAACATTGATGCCCGGCTCGGTCTCGACGATCACGATGCCGTCCACCTTGCCCTCGGTCACCGCCTCGGAGGAAAACTGCGTCGCATCCAGCGAGCGCATGTGCTCGAGCCGGTAGATCGAGTCATAGCCGAGGATGTTCGCCATCGGCTTGAACTTGATGACCTTGGCGCCGATCTGCCACTCGTTGCCGCGGAAGACAGGCGCCGTGCCGTCGGCCTGCAGCAGCAGCTCGCCATCCGAAAACACCACATCCGCGCGGTAGGCGTTAGGCTGGTCCGGCACAGCGGTGAACTTCACAGTCGCCACGGGGCGCTCATAAGTCAGGCGCTTGTAGGTCTGGATGTTGAGGCCCGCAAAGGCGATCACGCCCGCAAGGCCCAGGAAGCCCGAGCCGAATGCCAGCCGCGCGACACCGGCAAAGGGTTTCAGCCCCGCCATCTTCGCAAAGCCCGCAAACAGCAGGATCAGGCCCAGAACGCCGGCAATAGACGGCAAAATCCACCAGATCAGGCTCATCAGACCTCTCCCTTGTCGCCGCGCCCCTTCCGGGGCCGCAGCGGGTCAACCCACACAAGACTTATATCAGCGCTTTGCGGCACAATTAGCAACCTTTCGCACGTCCGGCTGCAATTGGTTCAACCGGTCCAGCCCAGCGCCGTGGCTGCTTTCCACCCGACATAGACCGCTACCATGACAATCAGGACAGCAAAGGCAGACCGCGCGAGGCGCACCCGGCTGGCCAGCGCCCGCGAGACGAGCACGCCGAGGCCGCCGCCCACAGCCCCGCCAGCGAGCAGCAGGCCCACCAGCCGGAAATCGACCTCGCCGTGCAGCGCATAATTCGCGGCTGTTGATGCTCCGAACACCGCCACCGAGACCAGCGAAGAGGCGGCCGCATTGGCCAGCGTCATGCCGGTCGCCATCATCAGGCCCGGCACGATCAGGAACCCGCCGCCGATCCCGAAAAACCCGGCCGCCCCGCCGACGCCCAGCCCCATCGGTGCAATCCGCGCCATCAGCCTTGGCGTAATGTGCACATCCGGGTCGCCCTCTGTGCTGGGTTTGCGCAGCATCGAGAGGCCGATCGCCGCCATCGCGAAGGCAAAGGCGAAGAGCAGTGCATCGCCGTCCACGCGCAGCGCCAGTGTCGAACCGATCAGTGAGCCGATGATTCCCGCCAGCGCGAACACGGTCGCACACGGCCACTTCACGCGTCCTGCGCGCCAGTGCCCCGTCAGGCTGACAAGGGCAATCGCGGCCACAGCCGCCGCCGAGGTGCCGATCGCCAGATGCGGATCAGTCACGCCGACCGCATAGAGCAGCAGCGGCGCCGCCAGAACCGAACCCCCGCCCCCGAACGTGCCAAGGAAGAGACCGATCACGGCGCCGCTGACCAGCGCGGCAATGATTTCGGAGGCGGATAGCTCGATCATGACACGCCGTTCAGGTCGCCTTGTTCCAAGGCATCACGGCCAGCAGGTTCGCCATGCCGCACCAGCCGCTGACGCCCGCAAAGATCAGGCCCGCGCCGATGAAACCGGACAGCGCATAACCTGCCGGATACACAAACGTGCCGATCAGCGCGCCCGTCAGCACCAGCGTTCCCGCAGTGATCTGCACCTGCCGGTTCATCGGCAGCGGCGCTTTCGCATTGTCCTTCACCGGCAGGCCGGCTTTCTTCCAAGCGTCCAGCCCACCTTCAAGGATCAGCGCATCGCCGTCTACGCGCGCGGCAAGTTTCGCGCAGTTGGCTTCCGTCCGCATACCGCTCTTGCAATGGAACACGGCGGTGCGGCCGGCTTCCAGTTTCACGTCCGCCTGCTCGACGGTCGACAGCGGGATGGAAACCGCGCCGCCGATGTGCTCGCGGGCAAACTCATCCGCCTCGCGGATGTCGATCAGGTGAAACTTCCCGGCCTTCAGTCCGTCAGCCACCGTCTTGGGATCAATTTTCGTCAGTGTACTCATGATTGTTACTCCTCAGGGCAGAAGATCGCTGCCAGCGTTTCGATGACCAGGAGCGCGGACGGGTCCGCAATCCTGTAGAAGATGCTCTGTGCTTCCCGCCGCGTCGCCACGAGGCCTTCCTCCCGCAGCACCGCGAGGTGCTGCGACAGGGCCGACTGGGACAGTGTCGTCCCGGCCAGCAGGTCGCCCGCCGAAAGCTCCCCGTCGCCGAGGCGGCAGAGGATCATCAGGCGGTGCTCGTTGGACATCGTCCGCAGCAGCTTTGCAGCTTCACCGGCACGTTCGCGGAAGAGGGCGGGGTCAAGATTCATCTGTTTCACGCGCCCTATATATTAGATATTGCTAATTTAGCAAGCACTAATATATAGACGTCACATCAAGCAAAGGAGACGCCCCATGGCGATGCTCAAATCCTACTTCGACCGGGCCACGAATACGGTCACCTACCTTGTCTGGGATCCTGAAACCCGCGCTGCCGCGATCATCGACCCCGTGCTCGATTTCGATCCGAACGCTGCCCGGCTCACCACCGGCTCCGCCGACGCGGTCCTCGCCGACGCCGCCGCAAACCAGCTGCGCATCGACTGGATCCTCGACACCCACGCCCATGCCGACCACCTCTCCGGCGCCGACTACCTGCGCCGCGTCACCGGCGCGAAACTCGGCATCGGTGCCCACATCACCAAGGTCCAGAAGGCCTTCGTGCCCCTGTTCGGCGCCGCGCCGGACGCTCCGGATGCCCGCGTCTTCGACGTGCTCCTCAACGAAGGCGACACCCTGCCCCTCGGCAAGCTCGAGATCCGCGTCCTGCACACGCCTGGCCACACGCCGGCCTGTGTCACCTACCTGATCGATGACATGGCCTTCGTCGGCGACACGCTCTTCATGCCGGACTATGGCACCGCCCGCGCCGACTTCCCGGGCGGCGATGCGCGCGCGCTCTACCGCTCGATCCGCAAGATCCTCGCCCTGCCGCCGGAGACCCGCATCTTCGTCGGCCACGATTACCTGCCGAAAGACCGCGACACCTTCGTCTGGGAAACCACCGTTGCCGACGAGCGCGCCCGCAACGTCCACGTCCATGACGGCATAAGCGAAGACGAATTCGTCGCCATGCGCGAGGCACGCGACCAGACCCTCGCTGCCCCGCGCCTCATCCTGCCCTCGCTGCAGGTCAACATCCGCGCCGGCGCCCTTCCGCCAGCGGAATCCGACGGCAAGGTCTACCTCAAGCTCCCCGTGAACGCGCTCGGCGCTGCCTGAAGCGGCGTTCCGAAAAGTGGGAACCGGTTTTCGGGAAAACGCCGCGAAGATCAAAAAGGCTCCCCTGCCGCAGTTCACGCTGCGTCCCCCCTGCCCGGAGCGGTGAAAGCCTGATAGGGCCGAAATCATGTCCCTGCGTGATTTCGGCCTCCTCTTTCTCATCTGCTTCGTCTGGGGCGTGAACCTCGTGATGACGCGCTGGGTCGTCTCCGATTTCAGCGTCCCGCCGCTCTTCTTCGCCGCCATCCGCTTCCTTGGCGTCGCGGTCTTCCTGATCCCCTTCCTGCGCCCCGTGCCGAAGAATCTCGGCACCCTCTTCCTCATCGCGATGCTGATCGGCTGCCTCAACTTCGGCCTGCTCTTCGTCGGCCTCGCCAATGCCGACGTCTCCGCCGCCGCCGTCACCGGCCAGCTCGGCGTGCCGATGTCCACCCTGATGAGCATGGTCTTCCTCGGCGAGAAAATCCGCTGGCGCCGCGGGATCGGCATTGCGCTTGCCTTCGCCGGCGTCGTCGTCATCGCCTTCGACCCGAACTCCTTCAGCCTCTCCTACGGCCTCTTCCTCATCTTCCTCGCCGCCGTACTCGGATCGGCCGGCGGCATCGTCATGAAGCGCATGCCGGAGATGAACCCCCTGAACCTCTCCGCCTGGGTCGGCCTCTTCAGCTTCGCCCCGCTCTTCGGCCTCTCGGCCCTGATGGAAACCGGCCAGACCGAGGCCTACATCGCCGGCGGCTGGCACGTCTGGGCCGCCAGCCTCTTCGCCATCCTCGGCGTGTCGATCTTCGCCCACTCTGCCTTCTACAGCCTCCTGAAGCGCTACGACGTCTCGCTCCTCTCCCCGCTCACCCTGATGACGCCGCTCTGGGGCGTCCTCTTCGGCGTCACCCTCCTCAACGAGCCCTTCACCTGGAAACTCGTGATCGGCGGCGCCGTCTCCCTCGCGGGGGTCTTCCTCATCGCCATCAGGCCGAATACCGTGCTGCCTGAAGCCGCCCTCGGCAAGAAGTACGCTTCCGGAGACTCCTGATGCGCATCGAAGACGCGCCGAGCCCCAACCATGACGAGCGCCGCCACAAGGTGGACATGCTCGTCCTCCACTATACCGGCATGCAGACCGGCGAGGCCGCCATCGCCCGTATGCGCGACGCGGAGGCCAAGGTCTCCGCCCATTACATGATCTGGGAAGACGGCCGCATCACCCGCCTCGTGCCCGAGTCCCGCCGCGCCTGGCATGCGGGCCTCTCGATGTGGCAGGGCCAGGACGACCTCAACTCCCGCTCCGTCGGAATCGAGATCGTCAATGGCGGCCACGACTTCCTCGCCGGCGGCCGCCTGCCGCCCTACCCGGACGCGCAGATCGCCGCCGTCATCGCCCTCGCCCGCGAGATCGTCGCCGCCCACGCCATCCCGCAATCCCGCATCACCGGCCACTCCGACATCGCGCCCAAGCGCAAGATCGACCCCGGCGAACACTTCCCCTGGGCCCGCCTCGCCGCCGCCGGCCTCGGCCTCTGGCCCGAGGAGGAAAGCGGCGCCGGCTGCGTCTGGATGGGTGGCGACCCCGGCGGCCTCAACCGCCAGCTTGCCGCCATCGGCTATGACATCTCGGATGTCCCCGCCGCCTTGCGCGCCTTCCAGCGCCGCTGGCTGCAGGACGCCGTCACCGGCATGGCCGACGCGCGCACCCTGCGCCGCCTCGCCCAGGTCGCAGACGCCTACGCATCCGCCGCCTCCTCGCCCCAGGCCTGAGCCCACTCGGTCGCCAGCGCCGCCCCCAGCAGCAGCGACATGACCGACGCCGACAGCCACACGAAGCCGAGGATCACCGAGGCCAGCGCCCCGTAAAGCGTTCCGAGCACGGAATAATTGAGGTAGAGCTGGAACAGGAAAGTCACAAACAGAAACGCGACCGTCCCCGCCGCCGCCCCTGCCGCAATCGCCCGCGTGCCCCGCTGCACATGCCCGCGCAGCGACAGCACGAGGATCAGGTAGAAGATCACAAACCCCGCCACCGCCTTCGAAATCCACAGCGAATCCGCCAGCATCGCAATCCCGGCGGCAAACTGGCCGAGCGCGTCCCCGCCCGTCTGCGCCACAATCGTCACCACCAGCTGCAGCGCCCCCATCAGCCACACCGCCAGCACCAGCGCGCCGGTCAGCAGCAGCGACACGCCCTGGAACCGCGCAAACCGCGTTCTCCCTTGCGTGCCCGCAATCATCCGTATGCCGGTTATCGCGGCCTTGGCGCCGGAGGTCGCGGTAATCAGCACAAGGACGAGCGCCACGAACGCCCTGAGGCTCAGCCCCACCGGCGTCATCTCGCGGATCGTCTCCACCTCGCTTCCCGTCAGCGGCTCCACATTCTGCGCAAAGAAATTGCTGATCGGCGTCGCCAGCTCCTTCGCCAGCTCCGGTGGCAGGAACACGGTGAGCAGGGTCAGCGTCAGGTAGATCAGCGGAAAGATCGAGAACAGCGCATAGAAGGCAATCCCGCCCGTCACGATGCGCACATCCGGCCGGAAGAGCCGCACCACCGCCCGCCGCCCCGGCTCCACAAGATCCGTCCGCCAATCCGTCATCGCCCCAAGTCTGCCACGCGCCGCGCCCCGCGCCTATGCCCGACCGCGCACCCTACATTTCCGTAACCCGCCGCTGTCGCCCCCTTCCGCTCATCCCGGCGAAAGCCGGGACCCAGAAAAACAAAGCATGGCCAACCTGCCTCGCGCATGTCGAAAAAAAGATGCGGGAGGCTGCGGCGAGTTTGGATTTTTAGGATGCCGCGCGGCTCAGGGACGAGTTGAAGCGGCTACGGGAGCAGGATTTGGGGATATGAGTTCTGAACTAGTTGCCTGCGGGCCTAACTGCCAGCGGAGCGCCCTTCTGCATCCGATAGCCCACTCCTGAGGACAAACTGTGCGTGATTTTGTCTGCAAGTAAGTCGACAATATCCCGTCGTCCTTTGCGGGACTTGACGTTCGGGGTTAAACGCAACTTGCCAGCTTTGATTTCCGCCGAGACTTCGATGTCGTACTTCAAGACGTCGTCGAGCATTTTGTTGATATCTCTGTTTTGAAGAGCGCCTACCTTATCTGCAGAAGCCAATCTTCTCATGAACTCGGAACTCTTGAAGAGCTCGTCTTTGAACTCCTGAAGGTTCTCAATATCAATCGACGGGTTTTTCTTCAAAGTATCGAACGCGGCTTCGGCAGCCGACGTGACGTACTTGTCGAAGGACGAAAGCGCTGAAAATCGCTTCTCGTGAAGGACAAACACACTGCCATCGTACTCTATCATGCTGAAATTGTCCGGCAGCTGAATGACGCGATCGGTAGCCTTGTACAGTCTGTTTGATGACCCTTCGAACACGGCGAGCAGTTTGCGACTGACGACAAAACCCTCGCTGAGCGACTGGAACAACCTAATCTCTCCGCCAGATTTGAGCTTCAAAACAACGGCAAATGCCTTTGCCTTCTCAGCGTTAGGTTTTCCGTGTCCCAAAGCGGCTTCTGCCGGCATGGTCGTCGGCAGTTTTTCGAGACCGTCGCTGAATTCGTAGAATTGCTTACTAGATAGCGTGCCGATGACGTCGTCCGTGACCACATCAAAATCGAGCGACTCAACAGTTTTATCGGCTGCAGCGACCACCGCGCCAATCGACTGCATCAAAACTTCGAGCTTTAGATCATCCGTAACATCAAGCCATCGCCATCCCGCAAACTTGTCTTTCTTGAGGGGATGGCGGACGAACAAGCTAGTTGCAGACACTTCTGATCTTTGAAGCTGGTGCAAGCTAGCAAGAGCCTGCGCCGCTTTCGCCACTTGTTTAGCCACGCTAGTTGCTGACATTAACATAGACCCCGCTGTGCCCGATCCGCGCGATTTCAATATCGCCCATCTCAATCATGGGTTGTCGATTTGAAATAATCAAGACTGGTTGCTTTGCGTCTTCTCGATTGATGTTCGCCGCATAGGGTCGCCAACCGCTTAAAAGGAGCAATGTGTTTGGAACCAATCTTTCCATCCGTACAAAGACAAACAGGCACACGACATAGAACACCAATACCGAAGCAAAGGTCGCTGAATTCGAAAGATCGACTCCCACGATGAATGGCAAAAAGACAGCCAAAAACGAAAAAACTTCGGCATCCTGGCTCACACAATCAGAGATTTTCAGGATGTCACCCGAATGACGACCAACGAAGGAAGCAATAAGGTAAACCGTGGTCAATCCGCCGAACACGCCAAGAGCAACTGCCGCATAGGCTACAGTGGTTCTACCGCAAGCAAACAGAGAAATCGCGGCCACGATATGAACCGGCACAAAAGCGCTGATAAGATACAGGATGCGGAACTCAAGTGTCATTTTGGAACATATAGGGAACAAAGCGCTTTGCAGGAAGTGACACTGTCCACATTTTTGAGCGAATCCCAAACCAATCTTTGGATGCAGCCAAGCAGGCTATGTGCATTCGGAGCGGATAGCCGCGCGCCCTTTCGTAACTCTCGCGGCGTGCCTCACCCTCCCTTAGCCCCTCTCTGCTATCCCTAGCGCACAAGCCCGAGGGAGGGCCCATATGTGGATCCATCGCTAGCGACAACTCCGGAGCGCCGGCGCCTGAGACCAAGCCCCTCACCTCCCACCGCCTCCGGCGGCGGGCCCCTCCGCTCCCGCTGTGCGGGAGAGGGGTTTAAGGACGCAGCTTCCGGCGAAGCCTTAACCCCTCTCCCGCGAAGTGGGAGAGGAGGGACCCATTGCGAAGCAATGGGAGGTGAGGGTCTTCCTGCCACGCGCCTCGCGGCGCGCGGCCTCGCTCTGGAAATCGCAAGCCCAAAAGTTCGTTGCACAACTTCCCCCCAACGCAACCATTTCCCCGCGCGCCCGCCGAGCATCCCCGCTCATTCGCCCTCTCCAATCCCACCCGTCCCGGGCCGGGCGTATACTCCTGCCCCTGATGACCGCTCCCACGCTGCCCGAACTCTGGCGCCTCGCCGCGCAGCATCATGATGCCCTGAAGGGCTTCGTGATCGCCCGCGCGCGCGACTGGCACGATCCCGCCATCCGGCGCACCGCGCTGCAGGGCATCGCCGTGCTCACCGCCATGATCCGCCGCCTGCTGCATCTCCTGGCGCTGGGCGTGCCGCTGGCGCCCCTCCGTCCACGGATGGCTCTCCCCGCCCTGCCACGCGCGCCCTCCCCGCGCCGCCTCTACCGTTTCCGCCTGATCGAGACAAAGCGCGAGCGCCCCCGCCGCGCGCCAAACCCTGAGGCGAGGCCGGAGCCGCCGGAGCTTTCTCGCGCCCTCCTCCTCGAACGCCTCGCTGCGATTGCCGATGCCTATCGCCGCCGGGACGCCATCGCCCGCCGCCTCGCCCGCCGCGTGC
>VYLE01000252.1_pt2 | contig 41548 bp, 37 predicted proteins | sample 5114391 | NCBI WGS metagenome assembly VYLE01 (sample SAMN12291771, study PRJNA351875) | freshwater metagenome | isolation source: freshwater lake | place: USA: Michigan, Kent Lake | collected 2013-08-15
CCTGATGCCCGAGGGCAGCATCAGCCGTGCCTGGCCGAGCGACAACGGCAAGAGCGACATCGAGCGCGGCCGCGCGGTGCTGACCGCGCTCGGGCCGTTCGACGTCGGTCAGGCCGTGGTGGTGATCGACGGCCATGTGGTGGCGGTCGAGGACATCGAGGGCACCGATGCGCTGCTCGCGCGCGTCGCGCGGTTGCGCGAGGAGGGCCGCATCCGGGCCGCGACCGGCCGCGGCGTGCTGGTGAAGATGCCGAAGAGCGGCCAGGACCTGCGCTTCGATCTGCCGACGATCGGCCCGCGCACCATCGAGGGCGTCGCGCAGGCCGGCCTTGCCGGCATCGCGGTCCTCGCCGGCAACACCATCGCGGCGGAGCCGCAGGCGATGATCGCGCTTGCCGACAGCAAGTTTCTCTTCATCGTTGGCCTGCCAGCGTGATGCAGGGCCGCGATCCCCAGCGCAAGATCTTCCTGATCGCGACGGAGGAATCCGGCGACCGGCTCGGCAGCGCGCTGATGAAGGTGCTGCGCCAGCGGCTCGGCGATGCCGTGCAGTTCGTCGGCGTCGGTGGCCACACCATGGCGCGCGAGGGACTGGAAACACTGTTCCCGATCGAGGAACTGTCGATCGTGGGCTTCGCCGCGGTGCTGCAGCAATTGCCGAAGATCCTGCGGCTGATCCGGCAGACGGCGGATGCCGTGACCGCGGCTGCACCCGATGCGGTCGTCATCATCGACAGTCCGGATTTCACCCATCGGGTCGCGCGCCGGGTGCGCGCGCGTCATCCCGCGATCCCGATCGTCGACTACGTCTCGCCCTCGGTCTGGGCGTGGCGGCCGGGCCGCGCGCGCGCGATGCTCGGCTATGTCGATCACGTGCTTGGCCTGCTGCCGTTCGAGCCGGAGGAATATCGCAAGCTGGGCGGGCCGCCCTGCAGCTATGTCGGTCATCCCCTGATCGAGCAGTTGTCGTCGCTGCGGCCGAACGCGACGGAACAGGCGCGCCGCGACGGCGCGCCGCCGGTCCTTCTGGTGCTGCCCGGCAGCCGCCGCAGCGAGATCAGGCATCATCTCGACGTGTTCGGCGCGACGCTCGGCCGCTTGCAGGGCGAGGGCTGTGCCTTCGACCTGATGCTGCCGACCATGCCGCATCTCGAAGCCACGATCCGCGAGGGCGTCGCGAACTGGCCGGTCAAGCCGCAGATCGTCGTCGGCGAAGCGGAGAAGCGCGCCGCCTTCCGGATCGCGCATGCGGCGCTGGCGAAATCCGGCACGGTGACGCTCGAACTGGCCTTGTCCGGCATTCCGATGGTGACGGCCTACCGGGTCGGCGCGCTGGAGGCCTTCATCCTGCGGCGCGCCATCCGCGTCTCCTCGGTGATCCTCGCCAATCTCGTGATCGGCGAGGAGGTGATCCCGGAATTCTTGCAGGAGGACTGCGCGCCGGAGAAGCTGGCGCCGGTGCTGTCGGACCTGCTCGTGGATTCGCCGCTGCGCCGCCGGCAGGTCGAGGCCTTCGCCCGGCTCGATGCCATCATGTCGACCGGCCAGAAATCGCCGAGCGTGCTCGCCGCCGACATCGTGCTCGCGACGATGCGCAAGGGACGGCGGTAGACGACGGATCCACGATCCCCGCAAACGAGAACGGCGCCATCTTGCGATGGCGCCGTTTCGGATTCGTGTCGGCTGGCGACTTACTTGCGATCCTTGATCGCGACGTAGTCGCGGCGGGTGACGCCGGTGTAGAGCTGGCGCGGACGGCCGATCTTCTGCTGCGGATCCTCGATCATCTCGCTCCACTGGCTGATCCAGCCGACGGTGCGGGCGACCGCGAACAGCACGGTGAACATCGAGACCGGGAAACCCATCGCCTTCAGCGTGATGCCCGAATAGAAGTCGACGTTCGGGTACAGCTTGCGGTCGATGAAGTACTGGTCGCTGAGCGCGATCTTCTCGAGCTCCATCGCCACCTTCAGCATCGGATCGTCGCCATGGCCGGTCTCCTTGAGCACGGCGTGACACATCTTCTGCATGATCTTGGCGCGCGGATCGTAGTTCTTGTAGACGCGGTGACCGAAGCCCATCAGGCGGACCTCGGAGTTCTTGTCCTTCACCTTGGCGATGAAGTCCGGGATCTTGTCCACGGTGCCGATCTCGGCGAGCATCGCGAGCGCGGCTTCGTTGGCGCCGCCATGCGCCGGACCCCAGAGGCAGGCGATGCCGGCGGCGATGCAGGCGAACGGGTTGGCGCCGGAGGAGCCGGCGATGCGCACCGTCGAGGTCGAGGCGTTCTGCTCATGGTCGGCGTGCAGGATGAAGATCTTGTCCAGCGCGTCGGCGAGCACCGGGTTGATCTTGTATTCCTCGCAGGGCACCGCGAAGCACATGTTGAGGAAGTTCTCGGCGAAGGACAGCGAGTTCTTCGGATACACGAAAGGCTGACCGACCGTGTACTTGTAGGCCATGGCGGCCAGCGTCGGGATCTTCGCGATCATGCGCATGGAGGCGATCATGCGCTGCTTCGGATCGTTGATGTCGGTCGAGTCGTGATAGAACGCGGCGAGCGCGCCGACCGAGGCCACCATCACCGCCATCGGATGGGCGTCGCGGCGGAAGCCCTGGAAGAAGCGGGCCATCTGCTCGTGCACCATCGTGTGATGGATCACGCGGTCGTCGAAGTCCTTCTTCTGAGCCGGGGTCGGCAGCTCCCCGTAGAGCAGGAGATAGCAGGTCTCGAGGAAGTCGCCGTGCTCGGCGAGCTGCTCGATCGGATAGCCGCGGTATTCCAGAACGCCAGCGTCACCATCGATATAGGTGATCTTGGACTGGCAGCTCGCGGTCGAGGTGAAGCCGGGGTCGTAGGTGAACAGGCCGGACTGCCCGTACAGCTTGCCGATGTCGATGACGTCAGGCCCGACGCTGCCGCTGTGGATCGGGAGATCGTAGTTCTTGTTTCCAACCGTCAGCGTGGCGGTCTTTGGGCTAGCTTTTGCGTCCATCAGTGGTCCCCGATGTATGGTGAAACGGGCCGGACCCGGAGGCCCCTGCAGAATGTGAGTGGGGCAGGCCGGATGTTCCAGAATGTACGGGGAGATGGGTATATTATTGCTATGTGCGCTGCAAGATCGGCGCACGCATGACCGACTTACGTCGTAGACTGATCCTTAAGGCGGGCCAGGCTTTCCTGGCATCCCAGTACGTCCAGGACCTCGAAAATGCCGGGCGAGGTGGTTCGCCCGGTGAGTGCGGCGCGCAGCGGCTGGGCGACGGCGCCGAGCTTGAGCCCTTTTTCCTCGGCGAAGGCCCGCAGCGCGGCTTCCGTGCCGGCCGCGCTCCACGTCTCGACTTTCTCCAGTGCGGAATGCAGCTGGCCGATCAGCTTGCGGTTCTCGTCCGTCAGCAGCGCCGCGGCCTTCGGATCGAGCTGGAGCGGGCGGTCGGCGAAGATGAAATAGGCGCCGTCGATCAGCTCGATCAGCGTCTTGGCGCGCTCCTTCAGCGCCGGCATGGCTTTCAGGAGTTGCGCCCGCGTGGTGTCGTTTAACTTGGCCTTAATCTCGTCGCGGCTGGGCACGACGTGGTCGAGCACGTCCTCGAACATCTTCACGAGGGATTGATCGTCGGCGTGCCGGATGTAGTGGCCGTTCAGGTTTTCCAGTTTGGCGAAATCGAAGCGGGCGGCGGCGCGGCCGACGCTGGCGAGGTCGAACGCGGCGATCATCTCTTCGGTCGAGAAGATCTCCTGGTCGCCATGGCTCCAGCCGAGCCGGACCAGATAGTTGCGCAGCGCCGCCGGCAGGTAACCCATGGCACGGTAGGCATCGACGCCGAGCGCGCCATGGCGCTTGGACAGTTTCGAGCCGTCCGGACCGTGGATCAGCGGGATGTGGGACATGTTAGGCAGCGCCCAGCCCATCGCGTCGTAGATCTGCTTCTGGCGCGCGGCGTTGATGAGATGGTCGTCGCCGCGGATGACGTGCGTGACGCCCATGTCGTGGTCGTCGACAACCACGGCGAGCATGTAGGTCGGGTTGCCGTCGCCGCGGAGCAGCACGAGGTCGTCGAGGTTCTCGTTCTGCCAGACCACGCGGCCCTGCACCTGGTCCTCGATCACGGTCTCTCCGGTCTGCGGCGCGCGCAGCCGGATGGTGGGCTTGACGCCGGACGGCGCCGTGGCGGGGTCGCGGTCGCGCCATAGGCCGTCATAGAGGCGGGTGCGGCCCTCCGCGCGCGCCTTCTCGCGCATGGCGGCGAGCTCCTCGGCGGTGGCGTAGCAGCGATAGGCCTTGCCGTCGGCGAGCAATTGCTCGGCGATCTCGCGGTGACGGGCGGCACGGCTGAACTGGTAGATGACCTCGCCGTCCCAGCCGAGTTCGAGCCATTTCAGGCCGTCGAGGATGGCGCCGATCGCAGCTTCCGTGGAGCGCTCCCGGTCGGTGTCCTCGATCCGCAGCAGCATCTTGCCGCCGTGCTTCTTGGCATAGAGCCAATTGAACAGCGCCGTGCGGGCGCCGCCGATATGGAGGAAGCCGGTCGGCGAGGGAGCGAAGCGCGTGACGACGGAATCGGACATTCGGGGCGGAGCCTGTGTTTTGGAGGCGCAGGTGTATAGCAGGTACGAGGCATAAACAAAGCCCGGCCACCACCGGATCGGCCTCTCGCTCAAAGCCGTGCCCCAACCCTCGTCTAAACCCTTGGCTCAGCCTCCCGAATTTGGCAGAAGGACCGCTGATTTCCTTGCAGGATTGGCGAGATGACGACAGAACCGGTGGCACCTGAGGTTGGGCGCGATTTCATTCGTGACATCATCCAGGCCGATCTCGACCAGGGCAAGTACAGGGAGATCGTGACCCGGTTCCCGCCGGAGCCGAACGGTTATCTGCACATCGGTCACGCCAAGTCGATCGCGCTCAATTTCGGCATCGCTCAGGAGTTTCCGGGCCGCTGCCATCTGCGCTTCGACGACACCAATCCGGTCAAGGAGGAGCAGGAATACATCGACTCCATCCAGGCCGACGTGCGCTGGCTCGGCTACGACTGGGGCAACAACCTGTTCTACGCCTCCGACTATTTCGACCGTCTCTATGAATGGGCGGAGAAGCTGATCCGCGACGGGCTCGCTTATGTCGACGACCAGAGCCAGGAGGAAATTCGTCTTTCTCGCGGCACGCTGACCGAGCCTGGCAAGAACTCGCCGTTCCGCGATCGCTCGGTGGAGGAGAATCTCGACCTGTTTCGCCGCATGAAGGCGGGCGAGTTCCCCAACGGCGCACGCGTGTTGCGCGCGAAGATCGACATGGCCGCCGGCAACATCAATCTGCGCGATCCCGTGCTGTACCGCATCCTGCATGCGCACCATCCGCGCACCGGCACCAAGTGGAGCATTTATCCTAGCTACGACTATGCCCATGGCCAGTCGGACGCGATCGAGGGCATCACCCATTCGATCTGCACGCTCGAATTCGAGGACCATCGGCCGCTCTACGACTGGTTCATCGACAAGCTGCCGGTGCCGTCCAAGCCGCATCAGTACGAATTCGCCCGGCTCAATTTGACCTACACGCTGCTCTCCAAGCGGGTGCTGACGCAGCTGGTCCGCGACGGCCATGTCGCCGGCTGGGACGACCCGCGCATGCCGACCATGGCGGGGATGCGCCGCCGCGGCGTGCCGCCGGCGGCCTTGCGCGAATTCGTCAAGCGCATCGGCGTCGCCAAGGCCAACAGCGTGGTCGATGTCGGCATGCTCGAGTTCTGCATTCGCGAGGAATTGAACCGCACCGCGCAGCGCCGCATGGCGGTGCTGCGGCCGCTCAAGGTCGTCATCGAGAACTATCCGGAAGGACAGGCCGAGGAGCTGGAGGCGATCAACCATCCTGACGATCCCTCCGCCGGCACGCGCAAGATCAGCTTCGGCCGCGAGATCTATATCGAGCAGGACGACTTCATGGAGAACCCGCCGAAGAAGTTCTTCCGCCTGTCGCCCGGCAACGAGGTGCGGCTGCGCTATGCCTATTTCGTCAAGTGCACGGGCGTCATCAAGAACGACAAGGGCGAGGTGGTGGAGCTGCGCTGCACCTACGATCCCGCGACCAAGGGCGGCAATGCGCCCGACGGCCGCAAGGTCAAGGCCACCATGCATTGGCTGCCGGCGAGCTCGAAGCCGGCCGAGATCCGCATCTACAATCAGCTGTTCGCCAATCCGAGCCCGGATGCCTCGAACTTTGCGGCCGATCTCAATCCGAACTCGCTGGAGATTCTCAGCGATGCGCGCATCGAGGCCTCGGTTGCGGACAGCAACGCAACGGAGCCGATGCAGTTCGAGCGCCAGGGCTATTTCGTGCGCGACAAGGATTCGACGCCGGGCAAGCCGGTGTTCTCGCGTACCATCGGCCTGCGCGACACCTTCGCGAAGGAAGTGGCGAAAGGGTGATGCGCGCATGAGCAACGCGGCCGAGGCCATCGCATCTGCCATCATCGCGAAATGGTGCGCCGGCTTCGCCGCGCTCGATGCGGCTGCGCTGTCCTCGCTCTATGCGAGCAACGCGTTCTTCTTCGGCTCGAACCCGAAGCTCTACAGGGGCCGTACCGGCGTCGCCGACTATTTCAACGGCCTGCCGCGCTGGAAGAAGCCGGGCGCGACCTTCTCCGACGTCCAGGTCGGGCAGGCCGGGCCGGACCTCATCAACATGGCGGCGACCGTCACCTTCGATCTCGCCGGTGAGCGTCCCGATCTGGCCGTCAAGATGAGCTGGGTGATCCTGCGCGAGGATGGCGACTGGAAGATCGTCAATCATCACGCCTCGGCGAAGACGCCGCTGATCTGAGCAATCGAACGCGTCCTGTCGGGATCGTCGTTCCGGGCGCGCCAATCGGCGTGCTTCGTCACGACGGGAATGAACCGTGGTTCCGTTGGCGCGTTGAGGTGATCCCAACAGAGGATCCCATCATGCAAGACATCGCAGAACACATGGAAGTCATCGGCGCCGACGGCGTCCATATCGGCACAGTCGACAAGGTCGAAGGCCAGCGGATCAAGCTGACCCGGAAGGACAGCGGCGAGGGCAGCCACAGGGGCCATCATCATTTCATCGACAAGGGCCTTGTGGCCGATATCGAGGGCAACAGGGTGCGGCTCTCGGCCAAGGCCGACGTGGCGGTGACCATGGAAGAGGAAAAGTAGGGCCGAGGTCGCTCCGTTCCTGATCCGTACCGCTTTCCCGCCGCCTGCACGTTCCGGTAGCCTTTGCGGCAGTCGCGTATCGTAAGGTGCTGGGATGGCGGAGCCGGGCCGGCCGCAGCGTGTCACGCAAGGCGTTGCGGGAACCTGGCCCATCGGCCGGGCCGCTCCGGCTGGCGGGCTGCTCCCGGCCGGACTCGGCATCTGGCCCGCCATCGTCCAGACCTTGCGCGACTGGGCGCGGGCGGAAGCCGGGGCAGGGCGGCTATTGCCCTGGGTGCCGGTCGCCTTCGGCGCCGGTATCGCGCTCTACTTCGCCGCCGACCATGAGCCGGTGCCGTGGGTCACCGCCGTCACGGCGTTGTTGCTGATCCTCGCGGCCGTGCTGCTGCGGCGAACGCGGCTGCTGGCACCCGCGCTCCTGATCGCGGCGGCGGTAGCCGGGTTCGCAACGGCGACATGGAAGACGGCGCGCGTCGCGCATACCGTGCTGGCCAAGCCGATCTATTCCGCCACGCTGTCGGGCTTCGTCGAAACCCGCGACATCCGCGAGCGCACCGACCGCTTCGTGCTGCGAGTTACCGCAATGGACGCTCCGCGCAGCGAGGTGAAGCTGGAGCGCGTGCGGCTGTCGGTACGCAAGGGCACTGCGCCGGAAGTCGGCAGTTTCGTGCAATTGAAGGCGCGTCTGCTGCCGCCGATCTCGCCGGTGCGACCCGGCAGCTACGACTTCTCGCGCGACATGTTCTTCCAGGGCATCGGTGCCTCCGGATTCGTGATGGGCGGCATCACGGCCGTGACGCCGCCCGAGACGGGCGGCCTGCGGCTGCGCTATGCGGCCTTCATGCAGGGCATGCGCGATGCGATCGATGCACGCATCCGTGCGACACTGGAGGGCGACAACCGCGCGATCGCGACCGCGCTGCTCACCGGCCGGCGCGATGCGATCAGTGCGCCCGTCAACGACGCCATGTTCATCTCCGGGCTCGGCCATGTCCTGTCGATCTCCGGCTATCACATGGCGGTGGTCGCGGGCGTCGTGTTCTTCGCCGTGCGTGCCTTGCTCGCGCTGATCCCGGGCCTCGCCGCCGGCTCGCCGATCAAGAAATGGTCGGCGGGCGCGGCGCTGGTCGCAGCCGCGTTCTACCTGCTGCTCTCGGGGGCCGAGGTTGCCACGCAGCGCTCGTTCTTCATGACGGCGGTGGTGCTGATCGCGGTCATGGTCGATCGCCGCGCCATCACCTTCCGGACCCTGGCCGTGGCGGCGCTGGTCGTGCTGGCGGTCGCGCCCGAGGCGCTGGTGCATCCCAGTTTCCAGATGTCCTTTGCGGCGACGCTCGGCCTCGTCGCGCTGGTGCAGGTCGGCATGCCCAACCTGTTCGCCTCGCCCGATCATTCCGCGACGGCGCGGATCGCGCTGTGGGGCGGCCGCGAAATCGCGATGCTGTTCCTGGCCTCGCTGATCGCGGGTCTTGCGACCACGCCCTATGCCGCCTTTCACTTCCACCGCGTCACGCCTTATGGCGTGCTGGCCAATCTCGGGGCGATGCCCGTTGTCTCGGCGCTGGTGATGCCCGCGGGTCTGCTCGGATTGCTCGCCGCGCCGTTCGGGCTCGACGGCGTGTTCTGGTGGCTGATGGGAATCGGCATCGACTGGATGGTCGTGGTGTCGCGCTGGGTCGCGGCGTTGCCGGGTGCGATCGGCCGGATCGGCGCCTTCGGCATCGCGCCGCTGATCCTGGCGAGCCTCGGCATCATCGTGATGGGTCTCCTGCGCACCCCTCTGCGCTGGGCCGGCGCGCTGGTGCTGCTGGGCGGGATCGCCTGGGGCCTGTCGGCGCGCCAGCCGGACGTGCTGATCGCCGGTGACGGGCAGAGCGTCGCCGTGCGGGGCGGCGATGGCCGGCTGCATCTGATCAGAAGCAGCAGGGACAGCTTCCTCCTGAAGGAGTGGCTCGCGGCGGACGCCGATCCGCGCGACGCCGCGAGCCAATCGCTGGCCGACGGCGTGTCCTGCGACGAAACGGGCTGTGTGACGCCGCTCGCCGACGGCCGGCTGGTCGCGCTGGCGCTGCGCGTCGATGCACTGGCCGACGATTGCAGCCGAGCCGCTCTGGTGGTGACCGCAAGGCCCGTGCCGCCCGATTGTGCGGCGATGGTGGTGGACCGGCAACGGCTCTCGCGCCAGGGGGCGCTGGCCTTGCGGCGGCAGGGTGACGGCTTTGTCGTCCAGGCGGTGAAGGCGAGGGGCGCAGACCGTCCCTGGTCGCCGGCCGTCGCCGGCGACACCGAGTCCGAACTCTCGCTCGCGCCGCGGCCGGCCGCGCCGCGTGTCCGCGACGCGACGCCCTCGGAGGCCGATCTGCAGGCCGAGCAGTAGGATTTCGCCTTCAGCCGGCCGGCAGACGGCGCGCGGTCGTCTGCCGATCGGCGACGATCTGCGACTTCTGCTCGGGAGCGCCGGCGTGCTGCGTCACCGGCAATTGCAGCACGGTCGCGCGCTGGCCTTCGACGAGCTGCGTCACCAGCACAGATTTGCCGTCCGGAAATTCGATCGCGTCGTGATGGCGGTCCGGGATGTGCGGATCGACCTTGCCGAACTTGCCGACGCGGGAATTGACGGTGCGCGTCCAGATCCAGCGATTGTCGTAGCGGACGTCGTCGGCGAAGGCGAGCTCCGTGCCCGGCAGCAGGCACACGGCCACGGTCGGATCGGCGGCGGAGGCGAAGCCGCGCGTCGAGGTCCCACGGAAGGTCGTCGACACGATCGTCTCGCCCACCTCGGCGGAACGGGATGCGACGGCATGGAGGCTGTAGTCACACATCGGGGCGCTCCTCTTGCGAGATAGCAGCCCACGCCTCCCTCTGAGGCGCAGGCCCTATCAGAGTGAAGCACCGAAGGCTCTGCCCGGTTGACGGCAAATCTGCGGCCTGCGGAGGCAGGCCGCCATCACATTATCTTTCCAGTTCCGCCTGGGATCTTTCCAATTACGCCTGGGAACAAGGCGCGCGCCGCTGCATTCCGGCGCGGCCGAGCCGGCTCAATATTTGCGGTAGAGGCCGATCAGCTTGCCCTGGATCTTCACCCGGTTGGGCGGCAGGATGCGGACCTCATAGGCGGCGTTCGCCGGTTCCAGCGCGATCGAGGCGCCGCGGCGGCGGAAGCGCTTGAGCGTCGCCTCCTCGTCGTCGATCAGCGCCACGACGATGTCGCCGGTATCGGCGCTCTCATTGCGCTGGATCAGCGCCATGTCGCCATCGAGAATGCCGGCCTCCACCATCGAATCGCCGCGCACTTCGAGTGCGTAATGCTCGCCTGAACCGAGCATGTCGGGCGGGACGCTGATGGTGTGGCTGCGGGTCTGCAGCGCCTCGATCGGCGTACCGGCCGCGATGCGGCCCATCACCGGCACCGCGACGGGACGTTCACCCTCATCGGCCGGCGGGCTGGAATGGGTCCGGACCTTGCCGAGATTGCCTTCGATGACGCTCGGCGTGAAGCCGCGGCGGGTGCCGGCGGCCGCCTGCAGCTCCGGCAGCTTGATGACCTCGATGGCGCGGGCACGGTTGGGAAGCCGCCGGATGAAGCCGCGCTCCTCCAGTGCCGTGATCAGGCGATGGATGCCCGACTTCGAGCGCAGGTCGAGCGCGTCCTTCATCTCGTCGAAGGAGGGCGGCACACCGCTTTCCTTCAACCGCTCGCTGATGAATCGCAGAAGCTCGTATTGTTTGCGCGTAAGCATCTCGACCAAAGTCCCCCGGTTGCTAGCGTTCGATTCCGAGACGTTGAGAGCAGCGATGACACGCTACATGCTCGAAACAAATCATGAACGGACACTATATGTTCGATACATGTTCCGCAACTGCTTAATTTAGCGTGAACAGAGCGGGTCTCGCATCGCGCGCGGATGCGCAACGTTCACAGCGGCAGGCGCAACACCTCGCAAGGCGTGCCTGCGACGGCCTTCGGCGCGTGCGCTGGACGCACGAGAAGTGCCTGTGCCGCAGCGAGATTCGCAAGCAGCGAGGAATCCTGGTGCGCGACGGGAACGGCAACGAGCGTGCCGTCGTCGCGCGGCTCGAGGCGTGCGCGCAGATAATCCTCGCGCTGGTCGTTGGCGCCGACATCGCGGCCGAGCACGGCGCGCTCGCGGCGGTGGTGAATCACCGCACAGCCTGCGAGCGCACGAATCAGGGGCACCATGAACAGGAAGGCGCAGACATAGGAGGACACGGGATTGCCGGGCAGGCCGATCACCCGCATCGCCGCGAGTCGTCCGTGCATCATGGGCTTGCCCGGGCGCATCGCGATCTTCCAGAAGGTCATCGCGACGCCTTCGTCCTTCAGCGCCTGCTGGACGAGGTCGTGGTCGCCGACGGAGGCACCGCCGGTGGTGACGAGGATGTCGACGCCGAGTTCGCGGGCCCGGCGAATGCCCGCCGTCGTCGCATCCAGCGTGTCCGCGGCAATGCCGAGATCGATGGTCTCGGCGCCCTCCTGGCGGGCGAGGGCGTGCAGCGCGAAGCCGTTGGAGTAGACGATCTGTCCGGGAGCGGGACGGCTGCCGGGCATCACCAGCTCATCGCCGGTGGCGAGGATCGCGACCCGGGGGCGGCGATGCACCGGAAGCTGCGGATGGTTCATGCCGGCGGCGAGCGCGAGATCGCGGTCGCTGAGCCGGACACCCCGGCGCAGCAGCACATCGCCTTCGCGGAAATCGACGCCGGCGGGCCGGATGTGCCGCCCGGAGATGGCGGCTTCCCTGATCGTGACGAGCGGCCCCTCGGCGATCGTGTCCTCCTGGATCACGACCGCATCGGCGCCGGCCGGCACGACGCCGCCGGTGAAGATCCGCACCGCCTGGCCGGGACCGACGGAACCCGGGAACGGGCGGCCCGCGGCGACTTCGCCGATCACGGTGAGGGCGGCATCGACCTTCCCGGCATCGGCGGCGCGCACGGCGTATCCGTCCATGGCGGACATCGCCTGCGGCGGCTGCGTGCGCAGCGCCGCGACGTCGCGCGCCAGCACGCGATGGAAGGCCGCATCCAGCGGGATTATCTCGTCGGGCAACGGCTCCGCGCCGGCCAGCACCGCGGCGAGCGCGTCAGAAACCGGCATGAGGGCCACGGGCGAAAACTCCAGCTGCGCACGGTCGGACATGATGAGCGCGAGAGTTCTAGCCGAGTGCCGGCGCAGAGGCAAAATGCCGTTGACCAAGGATGGCGTGTGCCCGCCGCAGCCTTTGGGCGCGAGCAGGCAAGGTCCGCGGCTTTGCAGATCAGTCGGGCATTCCGTCAGATCCCCAGGGCGCGCAGCGCATGGCCGACATCGGTCGGCGCCGTCACGTGCACGGCGGTCAGGCCCCGCGCGCGGGCGCCTTCGATGTTTTCCGCCAGATCGTCGAAGAACACGATGCGATTCGCCGGCACGCCGATCGCGGCCACCACGTGATCGAACGCTTCCGCATCCGGCTTCCGCAGGCCGATGCTGGAGGACAGATAGAGCGCGTTGAAATGACCGATCAGGCCGGCATATTCCCGGGAGAAATAATCCACATGCGGCCGGTTGGTGTTGGAGAAGGCGTAGACCGGCATCTGCCGGGCCGCGCGCGGCAGCCATTCGGCGATGTCGGGCATCTCGCCGGCGAAGATCGCGTTCCAGCCCTCGAGGAACTGCGCGTCGGAAATGCCGATACCGAGCGAATCCCGCAGCGACTGGAAGTAGTCGGCATCGCTGAGCTTGCCGACCTCGTGCAGCCGGTAGGCCTCGTCGCGCACGAAACGCGCGACGAGGGCTTCGGGCGGGCAGCCGGCGTGTCCCGCCCAGCAGGCGATGGCCTTCGAGAAATCGATGTCGAGCACGACGCGGCCGAGATCGAACAGCAGCGCATCGGCGCTGCCGGGAGAGAGTGTGGAGGTCATTGCATCCTTTTCGATCTCAATAGCGATACGGCTCGATATCCAGCAGCGGGAAGGCGCTGAACACGCTCGGCGCGTTGGTGGCGGTGGCCGGGTGCAGGCACGCCTTGTCGACCTCGGCGAACGAGGTCGCGCCCAAAAGGCCGAGGCAGCGCAGCACCTCGTCCTCGAGCAGTTCGAGCATCCGCGTGACACCGGCTTCGCCCGCGGCGGCCAGCGCCCAGCATTGCATCCGGCCGATGCCGACCATGTCGGCGCCCGATGCGATCGCCTTGACGATGTCGGTGCCGCGGCAGAAGCCGCCATCGACCATGATCTTCGCGCGGCCCTTCACGGCATCGACGATCTCCGGGAGCACATGCATGGCGCCGCGGCCATGATCGAGCTGGCGGCCGCCATGGTTGGAGACGTAGATCCAGTCGACACCATGATCGACCGCGATCCGCGCATCCTCGGCGGTCGCGATGCCCTTCAGGATCAGCGGAATCTTGAACTTGTCCTTGACCATCTTCACCGTCCGCCACTCCAGGCCCTTCTGGAAATCGCCGCCCGTGGCGCGCAGGCGGCTTTCGCGAACATAGCGCTTGGCGATGTCACGCTCGCGACGGCTGTAATGGGCGGTGTCGACGGTGAGACAGAACGCGGCATAATCGTGCTTGATGGTCCGGCTGACGACGTCGGCGACGAAATCGTCGTCGCCGCGCACATAGAGCTGGTAGAAGCGCAGCGCATCGGGCGCGGCTTCCGCCGTCTTCTCGAGGCCCGGCTCGGACACCGAGCTCAGCATGTGCGCCGCCCCGAACGCGCCGGCGCCGCGTGCGACGCTCGCCGCGCCATGCGGATCGAAGATCTCGAGCGCGCCGACGGGCGCAAGCACCACGGGCAGGCGCATCCTGCGTCCGAACTGCTCGACGGAGCCATCGACCCTGCGGACGTCCCGCAGCACGCGGGGACGGAAGGCGATCTCGTCCAGCGCCATGCGGTTGCGGCGCATCGTGGTCTCGGTCTCGGCCGCACCGACGATGTAGTCCCAGGCGTTCTGGTTGAGGTTCGCGCGCGCCTTCCGGATGAACTCGTGCAGGTTCTGGAAGGGCTCGTTGCTGGCCCCGAGTTCGACGTTCCTCTCCGGCCGGAGCGCTTCGTTCATTGGTATCCTCCCGATAATTTGAACTGTTATGCCTTCGCCTAACCGGTTCGGCCCGCCAAAACCATCCTAAATTCGCATGGCTGCGCGGCAGGGTCGGAGGACCCCGGTCCCGCCGCGCCGCGAAAACAGGTCCTGCAACGTTGCCAAAAGTTTAGCTCCGGACGAAGCGATTTCTCGCGTGGCCGCGCCCCCGGCGCGGCGACGGCCTTGAAGAAACCAGAATGGTATTGTGAGAAACCGTCCGGATCGCCATGTGCACGGCGCGCTCCTGCCACAAGAACCGCCAGACAAGAAGGCCAGCCACTCCATGCGGAAATCCCTGCTGTTCCCCCTCGGCGCGCTCACCGGAGCGTGTCTGACCCTTCTGGTTGCCGGTCCGCAGGGCGGCGTCTGGGCAGCGCGGGCCGCGGCGAGCGCGGACGATGCCTATGCCCAGCTCAATCTGTTCGGCGAGGTGTTCGAACGCGTCAAGGCGAGCTATGTCGAGAAGCCCGACAACGCCAAGCTGATCGAAGGCGCGATCACGGGCATGGTGACCTCGCTCGATCCGCATTCGCGCTACATGAACGCCAAGGCCTGGACCGAGATGCAGGAGACCACCTCCGGCGAGTTCGGCGGGCTCGGCATCGAGGTCACGATGGAGGACGGCCTCGTCAAGGTCGTCTCGCCGATCGACGACACGCCGGCCTCCAAGGCGGGACTTATGTCCGGCGACCTCATCAGCAAGATCGACGGTGAAGCGGTGCAGGGCCTGACGCTGGAACAGGCCGTCAACAAGATGAAGGGTCCGGTCGACACCCAGACCAAGCTGACCATCGTGCGCAAGGGCGCCGATGCGCCGATCGAGGTCGCGATCAAGCGCGAGATCATCCATGTGCGGCCGGTTCGCTTCCACGTCGACAACGGCGACATCGGCTACATCCGCGTCACCTCGTTCAACGAGCAGACCACCGACGGCTTGAAGAAGGCGATCGCCGCGATCACCAGGGAAGTGCCGCAGGAGAAGCTCGCCGGCTATGTGCTGGATCTGCGCAACAATCCCGGCGGCCTGCTCGACCAGGCGGTGTCGGTGTCGAGCGCCTTCCTGCAACGTGGCGAGGTCGTCTCGACCCGCGGCCGCAGTCCGGAGGAAACCCAGCGCTTCACCGCCCATGGCGGCGATCTGACCAAGGGCAAGCCGCTGGTCGTCCTGATCAACGGCGGTTCGGCCTCGGCGTCCGAGATCGTGTCGGGCGCGCTGCACGACCACAAGCGCGCGACCATCATCGGCACGCGTTCGTTCGGCAAGGGGTCGGTGCAGACCATCATTCCGCTCGGCTCCGGCAACGGTGCGCTGGCGCTGACGACGGCGCGCTACTACACGCCGTCGGGCCGTTCGATCCAGGCCCAGGGCATCGCGCCGGACATCGAGATTCTGCAGGACGTGCCGCCCGAGCTGAAGGGCAAGATGGACACCATGGCGGAATCGCAGATGCGCGGCCATCTCCAGGCCGCCGACGGCACCGAGCAGACCGGGTCGCAATCCTACGTTCCGCCGGAAGAGAAGGACGACAAGGCGCTGCACGCCGCCTACGACTTCCTGCACGGCACCACGGCGAATGCCGTGGCCGCCAAGCCCGCGCCGAAGACGACGGTGCCGAACTGACTTGCCGAGGCGGGTGAGGGCGGCAGCCGAGCCGTACCCACCAGCCCTGACTGCCGGGACGCATCCGCACCTCGGCTTTCCAGGCAAGGACTTCTAACCGGCCTCGCGCGTGCGGCTGGCCCGGCCGCTGCGTTGGGCAAGCCGGCTGCGATGCAGGGCGAACAGCTCCAGCATCTTGTTGGCGGGTTTCGCCGCGCTGAACAGATAGCCCTGCATCTCGGAGCAGCCGAGCGCCCGGAGCAGGCGCTGCTGCTCCTCGGTCTCGACGCCTTCGGCCGTCGTGGTCATGCGGCGGGCGGACGCAAGATTGACGACGGCCTGGACGATGCTGGCGGAGCCGTCGGGACCTGCGATGTCGCTGACGAAGCAGCGGTCGATCTTGATCTTGTCGAACGGGAAGCGGTGCAGATAGCTCAGCGATGAATAGCCGGTGCCGAAATCATCGAGCGCGATACGCACGCCGATGGCCCGGAGCTGGTGCAGGATCGCCAGCGCGGTATCGTCGTCGCGGATCAGCACGGCCTCGGTGATCTCGAGTTCGAGCCGGCTTGCGGGCAGGCGGGAGGCGGCGAGCGCCGCCATGATCTTGAGCGCCAGCGTCCCGCTCTTGAACTGCACCGGCGAGACGTTGACGGCGAGGCGGATGTCGTCCGGCCAGGTCGCGGCGTCGCGGCAGGCGGTGGACAGCACCCATTCGCCGATCTCGTTGATGAGGCCCGTATCCTCCGCGATCGGGATGAACTCGGCGGGCGAGACCATGCCGCGCTCGGGATGACGCCAGCGCACCAGCGCCTCGCAGCCGGTGATGCGGTCGTCCTTGAGGCTGAGGCAGGGCTGATAATAGACCTCGAGGCTGCCTTCACCTCCGCCTTCTGCGGTTTGGGTGATGGCCTGACGCAGATCGATCTCGAGCTGCCGCCGCTCCCTGACCCTGGCATCCATCTCCGGCTCGAAGAAGCGATAGGTGTGACGGCCCGCGGATTTGGCCGCATACATCGCCATGTCCGCATTCTTCAGGATCTGGTCCAGCGCGGTGCCGTGCCGCGGCGCCAGCGCGATGCCGATGCTCGCGTCGCTGGTGAGATGGTGGCCCATGCAGTCGAAGGGGGCGCGGATCGCGTCGAAGACCTTCGCGACCAGGTCGTCGACCTGATCGAGCGAGGTCACCGCGCTCTGCACGATGGCGAACTCGTCGCCGCCGAGCCGGGCCACGAAATCGTCCTGTCCGGCGCATGTCCGGAGCTTCGCCGCGACCGATTTCAGCAGTTCATCGCCGACGAGATGGCCGAGCGCGTCGTTGACGCCTTTGAACTCGTCGATGTCGATGTAGTGCACCGCAAGCTCTTCGCCGTCGGCGATCCGTGCCAGTTCGCGGCGCAGATGCTCGTGGAACATCGCGCGGTTGGGCAGGTCGGTCAGCGCGTCGTAATGCGCCAGATGGGTGATTCTCTCCTCGATGCGGCGCCGCTCGGTGACGTCCTCATGCGTCGCCACCCAGCCGCCATCCGCAAGCGGCTCGTTCTGGATCTGGATGGAGCGGCCGTCGGAGGTCTCGACCACCATCGCATTGCGCTGGCCGACGTCGCGCAGCACGCGGGCCACGTACTCGTCGATGTCGCCTGCGAATGAGCCCGTCGCCTTGCGGTGGGCGATGATGTCGTGAAAGCTGCAGCCGGGCTTCACCACGTCGGGCGAGAGGCCATACATCTCGATGTAGCGCTGGTTGCACACCACGAGGCGTCGGTCGGCGTCGAACAGCAGGAGACCCTGGGTCATGTTGTTGACGGCGCGGTCGAGGCGCTGCTTTTCCAGCGTGAGCCGCCCGCGGGAGGCGCGGTGCTGCTCGAGCAGTTTGCGGACGATCGCGATCAGGACGCCGGCGATGGCGAGCGCGGAGGCGCCGGCGACCGAGATCAGGATGCCGATCTGCTCGCGCCAGTCCTTCAGCGCGGCCGCGCGTGTCATGCTGGCGCTGACCAGAATCGGGAAATGGGGCAGCGCGCGGGTCGAGACCATGAGGTCCGTGCCATCGACCGGGCTCACGATTGGGCCGGAGTAATGGTCGAGGCCAAAGACGCGCTGCTGTTCGAATGAGCCGTTCCTGAAATTGCGTCCCGTCAGCTCGCCCGAATGAGGATAGCGGGCAAGCAGCGTGCCGTCGCGATGCAGCATCGCAATGGTGGCACCGGCGCCGAGCGCGACGCTCTCGAAGAATTTCTCGAAACTGGCCGGCTCGATGCCACGTCCGATCGCACCCATGAATTCGCCGGTCGGGCTGCCGATCTTGCGGACGATCAGGATGGTCCAGGCGCCGGAAATGCGGCTGTGCACCGGTTCGATCAGGAGTTCGGGCGCGTTGGGATCATAGCGGAATGTCCGGAAGTAGGGGCGATCGGCCACACTGATCTTCGGCACGGGCCAGATCGTCGAGCTGTTGATCAGGTTGCCATCGGCATCGACGATGTTGACGCCGCCCATATAAGGCAGCGCGTCGATCTTCGAGCGCAGCGTGCGGTGAATGTCCGGACCCGAGAGGCGCTTGCGGAACTCCTCCGCGCTGGTGACGCCATTCGCATGCACGCGATCCACGAAATCCTTCTGGATCACGGCGAAGTCCTGCAATTGCTGATCGAAATGATGGGCGAGCATCAGGACGGTATTTTCCAGCTCGCGCGTGCTGTTGCGCAGGGCGCGCTCGCGGAAATTCTGTCCCATCAGGATCGCACCGACCGCGATCGCGGCGATCAGCAGCATGCCGCCGATGACCAGCCAGCGGATCGGTCCGCTGCGCACGAAAGCCTGGTCGAACAGGCGAATGCCGTACTTGGTCATCATGTCGATCGCTGCCGTGCACACGTCAGGATCAGTTCTTGATCCTCATCACATCCGCTGGTTTACGGGAACGGTGTGGAGGTAAAGTTAGGAAGCGCGGTTAATGCGATGTGAAGGAGCCGCACGGGAGCAGCGAGGGTTCCAACCGCCTCGTGGTGCAGGAATTGCCGCAAGGAGTGCGCGTTGCCGGTCAGTTCTTGCCGGTCATTTCCGGTGTCAACCGAGGCTTAACCATCCAACCTGCTGACGAACCTCAGGCTGCGCGATGGCACGTGATTTGCGACCACGCTGGGAACACACCAGAGAGGGTCAGATCATGACGCGCGTATTGAAGAACTTCCTCGCCGATGAATCCGCCGCAACCGCCATCGAATACGGCCTGATCGCCGCCGGTATCGCACTTGCGATCATCACCGTGGTCAACGGCATGGGCAGCAAGCTCAATGCGAAATTCGGATCGATCAGCACGTCACTGAAGTGATGCGCGTTCAGGTCCGGTGATGGCCGGACTTGTAATGGCCTGATTTGCCGCCGAGCTTCTCGACGAGGTGGATGCCCTCGATGCGCACGCCGCGCTCCACCGCCTTGATCATGTCGTAGATCGTGAGGCAGGCGACCGACACGGCCGTCAGCGCCTCCATCTCGACGCCGGTCGGTCCGGTCACCTTCACGGAGGCGCGGACCACGCAGCCAGGAAGCCCGGCGTCCGGCTCGATGTCCACCGTGACCTTCGACAGCGCCAGCGGGTGACAGAGCGGGATCAGCTCCGAGGTGCGCTTGGCGGCCATGATGCCGGCGATGCGCGCGGTGCCGAGCACGTCGCCTTTCTTGGCGTTGCCCGAGACGATCAGCGCGAGAGTCTCCCTGGTCATGACGACACGGCCCTCGGCGACCGCGAGCCGCTCGGTTGCGGGCTTGTCGGAGACGTCGACCATGCGCGCCTCGCCCGAGGCGCCGATATGGGTGAGGGCGGGCCCCGCCTTGGCCTTGCCGGTCGCGGATGGCTTGCGGGCCATGTCAGCGCGTGCCCGTGGCGCGCGCCGTACCCTCGCGCGCCAGCAGGGTGCGCGTGGCGGCCGTGACGTCCGCCTGCCGCATCAGGCTCTCGCCGACCAGGAAGGTCGACATGCCGACGCGTTCCAGCCGGGCGAGATCGGCGGGCGTGAAGATGCCGCTCTCGCCGACCATCAGGCGGTCGCGCGGGATCAGCGGCGCCAGGGCCTCACTGGTCGCAAGCGTGGTTTCGAAGGTGCGCAGGTTGCGGTTGTTGACGCCGATCATCGGCGAGCGGAGTTTCAGTGCACGCTCGAGCTCGGCGCGGTCGTGGATTTCGATCAGCACGTCCATGCCATGGGCGAGGGCGGCGTCTTCGAGCTCCGCGGCGGCGGCATCGTCGAGCGCGGCCATGATGATCAGGATGCAGTCGGCGCCGTGCGCGCGGGCCTCGGCCACCTGATAGGTGTCGAACATGAAATCCTTGCGCAGCACCGGCAAGGCGGTCGCCGCGCGCGCGGCAACCATGAAGTCGAGATGGCCCTGGAACGAGGGCGTGTCGGTGAGCACGGACAGGCACGCGGCACCGCCGGCCTCATAGGCTTTGGCCAGTTGCGGCGGATCGAAATCGGCGCGGATCAGTCCCTTCGATGGCGAGGCCTTCTTCACCTCGGCGATCAGCGCATAGTCGCCATTGTCATGCTTGGCCTTGATGGCGCGCAGGAAGCCGCGCGGGGCGGGCTGCGCCTTGGCCAGGGCCTCGACGTCCGAGAGTGGTCGTGCGCGTTTCGCGGCGGCGATCTCGTCGCGCTTGTAGGCTTCGATCCTGGTCAGGATGTCGGACATGGAATGAGCCTAGCCGTTCGAGACCGCGATCAGATGCTTGAGTTTTGCAGCTGCTGCGCCGCTGTCGAGGGACTTGGCGCCGATGGCGACCCCGTCCTTGAGGTCCTTCGCGCGCCCCGCCACGACCAGCGCGGCGGCGGCGTTCATCAGAGCCACATCGCGATAGGGGCTCGGTTTGCCGTCGAGCACGCCTTGCAACGCGACCGCGTTGGCATCGGCATCGCCGCCCTTCAGCGCCCCCGGCTCGCAGCGGGGCAGGCCGGCTTCCTCGGGCGTCACCTCGAAATTTCGGATCTCGCCATTGTGGAGCGCCGAGACGAAGGTCGGCCCGGTCAGGGTGATCTCGTCGAGACCGTCGGAGCCGTGCACCACCCAGGCCGATTCCGAGCCGAGGTTCTTGAGCACCTGCGCCAGCGGCTGCACCCATTGACGGGAGAAGACGCCGACCATCTGCCGCTTGACGCCTGCGGGGTTCGAGAGCGGGCCGAGCAGGTTGAAGATCGTGCGGGTGGCGAGCTCGACCCGGGTCGGGCCGACGTTCTTCATCGCGGGATGGTGGGCGGGAGCGAACATGAAGCCGATGCCGCATTCGCGCACGCAGCGGCCGACCTGCTCGGGCTTGAGATCGATCCTGACCCCGAGCGAGGCCAGCACGTCGGCCGCGCCCGAGCGCGAGGACAGCGCGCGGTTGCCGTGCTTGGCGACGGGGACGCCCGCGCCCGAGACGATGAAGGAGGCGCAGGTCGAGACGTTGACGGAGCCCGAGCCGTCGCCGCCGGTGCCGACGATGTCCACCGCATCCGGCGGCGCCGTCACGGTCAGCATCTTGGAGCGCATTGCCGCGACCGCGCCCGTGATCTCGTCGACGGTTTCGCCGCGCACCCGCAGCGCCATCAGAAGCCCGCCCATCTGAGAGGGCGTGGCCTCGCCGGACATCATCGCATCGAAGGCGGAGGCAGCTTCGTCACGCGACAGGCTGGCGCCGGTCGCCACTTTTCCGATGATTGATTTCAGGTCGTCCATCGCGTGCTTTCAACTCACTGGTTCGCGCCGGTCACCTGCGCGAAGGCGGCCTGATTGATCGTGGTCCCGAGGTCGGTCTCGAGCCTGTTGACGTAGGAGGCGACCTGCTCGTCGGTCAGCGCGCGGTCGATGCTGTCCTTGAGCTTCTTGATCGCATCGGACCCCGCATCGACCGTGGGCTCGGTGATGTCGGTGACGCGGAACACGATGACCTCGCTGCCGCCGGCGGCGGGCGACTGCCCAACGCCATCCTTGGCGGTCCGGAAGGCGGCCGACACGACGGTGGCGGGCAGGCCGGCGGGCGTGTCGTCACGCTTGAAGCCGGCGGCCGTCTCCACCTTGGCTCCGATCGCCGCGGCCTCGTCGGCGAGCTTGCCGCCCGCATTCAGCTTCTGAACCATCTCGGTGGCCTTGGTCTTCAGCCTGGCCGCGACCTGGTCTTGGCGCCAGCGCGCTTCGACCTGGTCACGGACTTCGTCGAGATTGCGATCGCGCGAGGGCGTGATGGCGAGCACGTCGTACCAGACATAGCCGCCCTTGTAGGAGATCGAATCGTTGTCGACGCCGACATCGGTGTTGAAGGCCTGCGACACCACGTCGAGCCCCGGCGGAATGTTGGCGACGGGCTGTCCGTTCGGCGCCCGGCCGGAGCGGTCGACCGCATCGACGGTCACCGCAGTGAGGCCGAGCTTCTGTGCCGCGTCGATGACGCTGGCGCCGCCGCCGCGCTCGTCTTCCATCTTGTCGCGGAGTTCGGCGACCTTGATACGGGCGCGCTCGGTGGCGATCTCGCGCTTGATGTCGCCGGCAAGGCTCGCGTAGTTCGCCTCCACGCCGGGCTCGATCTTCTGCACCCTGACGATCGAGGTGCCGAGCGCGCCCTGGATCGGCTGGCTGATCTCACCGGAGGGCAGCGCGAAGGCGGCACTGCCCACGGCAGGGTCGAGCGCCGACTTGGTGACGAGGCCGAGGTCGACGTCAGAGGCGCTCAGCCCGCGCTCCTTGCCGAGATCCTCGAACGACAGCCCGCCGACGAGCCGCTCACGGGCCGCCTGCGCGTCGGCCGCGTTGGGAAACACGATCTGCTGGATCTGGCGCTTCTCCGGCGTGCCGAGCCGGTCCTTGCGCTGCTCGAAGACCTTCCTGGCGTCCTCGTCCGAGACCTCGTTCCATTTGCCGAGTTCCTCGGGGGAGACCACGACGAAGGAAATCTTGCGATATTCGGGGGCGCGGAACTGGACCTTGTGGTCCTCGAAATAGGCGGCAAGCGCCTCGGGCGAGGGCGGGTCGATGGTGCCGGCCTGGGCGGCGTCGAGCTTGACGAACTCGATCGCGCGCTGCTCGTTCTGGAAGCGCGTCAGCACGTCGATCATCGCCTTGGGCGGCTCGAGTCCCGCGCCGATCGTGCCGGTGATCTGCCGGCGCAAGGACACCTTGCGCTGTTCGGAGACGTAGCGCTGCTCGGTGTAACCGAAATTGCGGATCACGGACTGGAAGCGGGCCGGATCGAAATTGCCGCTGACGCCCTTGAAGTTCGGGTCGGTCATGATGAACTGGCGGATCTGCTCGTCGGACTGCCCGAGCCCGAGCCGGCGCGCTTCCTCGTCGAGGGCGGCTTCTGCGATGGTCTGCTGCAGAACCTGACGATCGAGGCCGAAGGCCCGGGCCTGGTCCGGCGTCAGCGGACGGCCGAACTGGCGCCCGATCTGCTGCAGGCGGTCGGTGTAGATCTGCCGGAATTCGTTCAGCGAGATTTCCGTGCCGCCGACCTTGGCGACGGTGGACTGGCCAAAGCCCTTGAAGATATCCGCGATACCCCAAACGCCGAAGCTGATGATCAGCACGCCCATCACGATGGCCATGATGGTCTTGCCGACCCAGTTTGATGAGGCCTTGCGAATTCCTCGAAGCATTTGGTCCAACTTGTTTGGCAGGAGGGAAACAGGAGCGCGTCTTAATGCAGATTCCGCAAAAGCGCGTCACAGAATTGATCCGTCATCATAAAGTGGCGACTTTCCCCCCGCAACCTCAGGGCGGGCGGTGCGGTTAAAAGCCCGCGGGTCTGGAAGTGCCGCGGCAGCTCTGCTAGCGCATGCGCAAACCTCATTTTGCTGGACATTCACATGACCGACGCCCTCCGACCGCTGATTGCCGGCAACTGGAAAATGAACGGCCTCAAGGGCTCGATTGCCGAATTCGACGCCATGCTCAGCGGTGCGGCAGACGTCACGGCCAAGGCCGATCTCCTGGTCTGTCCGCCGGCGACCCTGATTGCCGCCTTCGCCGAGAAGGCGCGCGGCAAGCCGGTTGCGGTCGGCGCGCAGGATTGCCATCCCAAGGCCTCCGGTGCGCATACCGGCGATCTTGCGGCCGAGATGCTGGCCGACGCCGGCGCGTCCGCCATCATCGTGGGCCATTCCGAGCGCCGCGCCGACCATGGCGAGGGCGACGCCCTGGTGCGGCAAAAGGCCGAGGCCGCCTGGCGCGCCGGAGCGACGGCCATCGTCTGCATCGGCGAAACGCAGGCCCAGCGCGACGCCGGCCAGACCCTGGACGTCCTGCGCGGCCAGCTCGAGGGCTCGCTGCCGGACGGATCGACCGCCGCAAGGCTGGTCGTGGCCTATGAGCCGGTCTGGGCGATCGGCACGGGACTCACCCCCACGGCCAAGGATGTCGAGCAAATTCATGGGTTTATACGGGAGTTCCTGACGGCCAGGTTCAAGGCGGAGGGGGCCAGGATGCGAATTCTCTATGGTGGGTCGGTCAAGCCCTCCAATGCGGCGGAACTGATGGCGGTCAGCAACGTCAACGGCGCGCTGGTCGGCGGGGCCAGCCTGAAAGCGGCCGATTTCCTTGCGATCGCGAAGGGCTGCCCCTAGCTCAGGTCAAACCGGCGGTCGGGGGTGGCAATGGCTCTCCCGATCGTGTAACACCGCGCAACTTCAGGAAAACCCGCGAAGCGCGATCGGCCGCCGTCAGGCGCCGCCCGCTTGTGACGGAAGGGCATTATGCAGACCGTTGTGATCGTCATTCACCTCATGATCGTCGCCGTGATGATCGGCGCCGTGTTGCTTCAGAAGTCGGAAGGCGGCGGCCTCGGCATGGGTGGTGGCGCCGGCTTCATGTCGAGCCGCGGCACCGCGAACCTGCTGTCGCGCACGACGGCGATCCTGGCCGCGGGCTTCTTCCTGACCAGCCTGTTCCTGTCCTGGTATGCGGGCTACAGCCGCGCGCCGTCGTCGATCATCGGCCAGCCGGCCACGCAAGGCCAGCCGGCGGGTGGCGCGCCGATCGCCCCGCCGACCTCCGGCGGCATCCTCGATTCGCTGAAGAAGGCCGACGAGCAGCAGCAGAATCAGGCGCCGAGCGGGCCTCAGGTGCCGCGCTCGCAATAAAGCAGGGGGGCCATGCAGGGCGACTGCTACCGCCTTGCCTGAACAATCCCCATCAAGGTCCTGTTACCACACTTCGTTTTTGGCTCACCCACAGGCCCGCAGAAACTTTGGGGCTGGATACGAATCGCTTTGGCGAATCGAATTTAGGGGATTAGAGGTTAAGTCCCATGGCGCGGTACATCTTCATCACCGGCGGCGTGGTTTCTTCGCTCGGCAAGGGTCTGGCTTCAGCGGCACTCGGTGCGCTGCTGCAGGCCCGCGGCTACAAGGTCCGCCTCCGCAAGCTCGATCCCTATCTCAACCTCGATCCAGGAACGATGTCGCCGTATCAGCACGGCGAAGTGTTCGTGACCGATGACGGCGCGGAGACCGATCTCGATCTCGGTCACTACGAGCGCTTCACGGGCCGGCCTGCGACCAAGCAGGACAACATTACCACGGGACGCATCTACCAGGACATCATCTCCAAGGAGCGGCGCGGCGATTATCTCGGCGCGACGATCCAGGTCGTTCCGCACGTCACCAACGCGATCAAGGAATTCGTCCTCTCCGGCAACGACGATTTCGATTTCGTGCTGGTCGAGATCGGCGGCACCGTCGGCGACATCGAGGGCCTGCCGTTCTTCGAGGCGATCCGCCAGTTGAAGAACGAGCTGCCGCGCGATCACGCCGTCTACATCCATCTGACGCTGCTGCCCTACATTCCGAGCGCGGGCGAGCTCAAGACCAAGCCGACGCAGCATTCGGTCAAGGAGCTGCGCTCGATCGGCATCCAGCCCGACATCCTGCTCTGCCGCACCGATCGCGAGATCCCGAAGGAGGAGCGGCGCAAGCTCGGGCTGTTCTGCAACGTGCGCGAAAGCGCCGTGATCGAGGCGCGCGACGTCGACAACATCTATGCGGTGCCCGAGGCCTATCACAATGCGGGCCTCGACGACGAAGTGCTCGCCGCCTTCGGCATCGCCGCGCGGATTCCGCCGGAGCTGCGCAGCTGGCGCGACATCAACGAGCGCATTCGCAATCCCGAGGGCAACGTCACCATCGCCATCGTCGGCAAATATACCGGCATGAAGGATGCGTATAAGTCGCTGATCGAGGCGCTCTCGCATGGCGGCATCGCCAACAAGGTGAAGGTCAATCTCGACTGGATCGAGAGCGAGATCTTCGAGAAGGAAGATCCGGCGCCGTTCCTCGAACACGTCAACGGCATCCTGGTGCCAGGAGGCTTCGGCCAGCGCGGCGCGGAGGGCAAGATCAGGGCGGCGCAGTTCGCGCGTGAGCGCGACGTGCCGTATTTCGGCATCTGCTTCGGCATGCAGATGGCCGTGATCGAGGCGGCGCGCAACCTCGTCGGCATCGAGGAGGCGAACTCCACCGAGTTCGGACCGACCTCGGAGCCGCTGGTCGGCCTGATGACGGAATGGCTGCGCGGCAACGAACTCGAGAAGCGCTCGCAGGCCGGCGACCTCGGCGGCACGATGCGGCTCGGGGCGTACCCGGCCGCGCTCAACCGCGGCAGCCGCGTCTCGCAGGTCTATGGCGGCGCCACCGAGATATCCGAGCGCCACCGCCATCGCTACGAGGTCAACACTGCCTACAAGGACCGCCTCGAGCAGCATGGGCTGAAATTCTCCGGCCTGTCGCCCGACGGCGTGCTGCCGGAGATCGTCGAATACGAGGATCATCCCTGGTTCATCGGCGTCCAGTTCCACCCCGAGCTGAAGTCGCGGCCGTTCGAGCCGCACCCGCTGTTCGCCTCGTTCATCCAGGCGGCAATGGTGCAGTCGCGGCTGGTCTAGCTCCATCTCTTCCTTTGACGGTCCCGTCGTTTGTTGCGACAAATCGCTGCCGCAAGAACAACAATGCAGGGAGTTGACCTTCCATGATCTACGAAATGCGCGTCTATCGTTGCGTGCCCGGCCGGCTGCCCGCGCTGCTGAAGCGTTTCGAGACGGTGACGCTGAAGCTGTGGGACAAGCACGGCATCAAGCAGGCCGGCTTCTTCACCACGCTGATCGGCGAATCCAACCAGGAGCTGACCTACTTCCTGGCCTGGGACTCGCTCGCCGACCGCGAGAAGAAGTGGACGGCGTTCCAGACCGATCCCGACTGGATCGCGGCGCGGGCGAAGACCGAGGAAGACGGCCAGATCGTCGGCAACATCGTCAGCCAGCTGCTGACGCCCACGGCCTTCTCGTCGGTCAAGTAGCCGCGCCTCGCGTTTCGGCGGGGCGGTTGCAACCCAGCCATTCTGGGAGCCCGATCGAATGGGGTTGATCCGCCTCGCATCGCCGCTATGGTCGCGGCGAAACGAGGGAATTTGGCCTTGAGCTCTTCAGCCGCGCCGGTCGTCACCATTGGCAAGGTCAGGTTCGGCAACCAGCTGCCGATCTCGATCATCGCAGGACCCTGCCAGCTCGAAAGCCGCCAGCACGCGCTGGAGGTGGCCTCCGCGCTGAAGGAGATCGCAGGCCGGCTCGACATCGGCCTCGTCTACAAGACCTCCTTCGACAAGGCCAACCGGACCAGCGCCTCGGCCGCGCGCGGCCTCGGGCTCGCGCAATCGCTGCCGATCTTCGCCGAGATCCGCGCCTCGCTCGGGCTTCCCGTGCTGACCGACGTGCATGAGGCGACGCAATGCGCCGAGGTCGCGCAGGCCGTCGACATCCTGCAGATCCCGGCCTTCCTCTGCCGGCAGACCGATCTCTTGCTGGCCGCGGCGGCGACCGGCAAGGTCGTCAACGTCAAGAAGGGCCAGTTCCTCGCGCCCTGGGACATGGCCAACGTCGTCAGCAAGATCACCAGCGCCGACAATCCCAACGTGCTGGTGACCGAGCGCGGCGTCTCGTTCGGCTACAACACGCTGGTCTCCGACATGCGCGCCCTGCCGATCATGGCGCGCACGACGGGGGCGCCCGTGATCTTCGATGCCACCCATTCGGTGCAGCAGCCGGGCGGGAAGGGGAGTTCGTCCGGCGGCGAGCGCGAGTTCGTGCCGGTGCTGGCCCGCGCGGCCGTCGCGGTCGGCGTCGCCGGCGTCTTCATCGAGACCCACCCCGATCCCGACCGCGCGCCCTCGGACGGGCCGAACATGGTGCCGCTGCGCGAATTCGAAGGGCTGATCCGCAGGCTGATGGCATTCGACGCGCTGGCCAAGAGCTGAATGCGCTGATGCACCAGCCCGTCGCCCCGACATCGGCCGAACAGAAGTTTCCCCCTGCGATCAACATCATCGCGCTTGCGGGATTTTCGGCGGCGCTGTCGACGCGGGCGCTCGATCCGGTGCTGCCGCACATCGCCGAGGATTTTTCGGTGAGCATCACCGCCGCCGCCAGCATCGCGGCCGGCTATGCCCTGATCTACGCGCTGGTGCAGCCGGTGATCGGCGCCGCCGCCGACATGTTCGGCAAGGCGCGGCTGATGACGCTCTGCCTGGCGCTGCTCGGCGTGGCTTGCCTCATCGGCGCCTTCGCGACCAGTTTCGCAGGCCTGTTCGCAAGCCGCATCCTGGCCGGCATCGCCTCGGGCGGGGTGTTTCCCGTCGCGCTCGGGCTGACCGCCGACCTCGTCGCGCCCGTCAGGCGGCAGGTCGCGATCGGGCGCACCATGGCGGGATCCATGACCGGCAATCTGCTCGGCGCATCCGCCGCCGGGATCATCGGCGATCTCATCGGCTGGCGCGGCGTGCTCGTCATCCTCGGTGTGCTCGGGCTGGTCGCGGCCGTTGCGGTCGCCGCAGGCTTTCGCGGCGCGGCCCTGGCGGCGGCGCCCCGGACCGACCTGAAGACGGTGCGGCGGGGCTACCGCACCATCTTCGCCAATCCCAACACCCGGTTCTGCTATTCGGCCGTGTTCGTCGAGGGCTGCTGCGTATTCGGCCTGTTTCCGTTCATCGCCGCGCTGCTGTTCGATCTCGGCGAGAAGTCGCTCTCGATTGCCGGCATTGTCATCGCCGGCTTTGCTGTCGGCGGATTGTTCTACACCTTCACCGTGAGCCGCATGCTGCCACGTCTCGGGGTGAAGGGCATGATGATCGCCGGCGCCAGCCTCGTCGCGCTGCAACTCGGCGTGCTCGCCTTCGGCCCCGGCTGGAAGGCGCAGGTTCTCAGCATGCTGGCCATGGGCTGGGGCTTCTACATGATCCATGGCTGCCTGCAGGTGTTCGCGAGCGAATTGTCGGTCACCGCCCGGGCCACCGCGATGTCGCTGCACTCGTTCTTCTTCTTCATGGGGCAGACGGTGGGACCGCTCGCCTATGGCTTCGGCCTGCAGCATGCCGGAAAGGTGCCGACCCTGCTGGCCAGCGCCGTCATGATGGTGGCGCTCGGGCTGTTCTGTGCCCGCTGGCTCCGGCAGCGTGCACCGGCCGACGCCGTCGGCTGATGGAAGTATCAAATTACCACGGTGCGCGGCGCCGCGGGTCAAAGTCGCAGCGCCCCCTCGCAACGTATACATGGCACATACATTGCTTCGATTTTGGGCAAACCAAGGTGTGAGACCGTGGACGCCCACACGACCCCCTCGACCGGCGCTGCCGGCATCGCCAAACCGGCCGGCTATTCGACCAGGCCGCCGCTCCGCCGATTCCTCACCGATTGCCACGAGGAATTCCGCGGCGATTCGTCCGGCGTGCTCGCCGACTACATTCCCGAGCTGACCCGCGCCAATCCGGACCATTTCGGCATCGCGCTCGTCACCATCGACGGCCATGTCTATGAGGTCGGCGACAGCGCCGTGCCGTTCACCATCCAGTCGGTGTCGAAGGCCTTCGTGTTCGCGCTGGCGCTGGAGACGGTGGGCGAGGCGCGCGTCTCGGCCGCGATCGGCGTCGAGCCGAGCGGCGAGGCCTTCAACTCGATCCGCCTCACCAGCGACAATCGCCCGTTCAATCCCATGGTCAATGCCGGGGCGATCGCCTGCTCGGGACTGATCTACGGGGTCGACCCGGGCGGCGCCTTCGAGCGCGTTCGCGCCAAGCTCGGCCAGTTCGCCGGCCGCGAGCTCGGCGTCGACGAGAGCGTCTACGCCTCCGAGGCGGCCACCGGCCACCGCAACCGCGCCATCGCCTGGCTGCTGCGAAACTACGCCGTGCTGCCCGACGATGTCGACGCCGTGCTCGACGTCTATTTCCGCCAATGCGCGATCCTCGTGACCGCGCGCGATCTTGCGGTGATGGCGGCAACGCTCGCCAATCGCGGCGTCAATCCCGTGACGGGCGTGCCGGTGATCACGCCGCACATCGTCGCCCGCACGCTGTCGGTGATGACGAGCTCGGGCATGTACGATTATGCCGGCGAGTGGACCTATCGCGTCGGCATGCCCGCCAAGAGCGGCGTCGGCGGCGGCATCGTGGCGGCGTTGCCCTCGCAGCTCGGCCTCGGCACCTTCTCGCCGCTGCTGGACGACCATTTCAACAGCGTGCGCGGCCTCAAGGTCTGCGAATCCCTCTCGGCGCGCTACGACCTCCACATGCTCAACCGCAATGCCGACGTCCGCACCAGCGTGATGGCGGATTACGACATCTACGGAATCTCCTCGCGCCGCAGCCGCCAGCCGCACGAGCAGCAGATCCTCGACGACCATCACGACGACGTCCGCGTCCTCGAACTGGTCGGCGCGATGAATTTCGCGACCATCGACTACGTGACGCGCAAGCTCAGCAGCGATCCGCCGGACGCGCCGCTCCTGATCATCGATTTCCGCCGCGTGCCCGACATCACCGCCGCCGGCGCCGAACTGCTCGGCGAGACGCTGACCGCGCTCGGTCATGGCGGCGTCACCACGATCCTGTCGGGCCTCGAGGACAGTTCCGCGGTCTGGCGCGCGATCTCCGCGCGCGCCGGGCAATCGCGCAGGCTGCGCCGCTTCACGCTGCTCGACGACGCCATCGAATGGGCCGAGGACCAGGTGATCTACCGCTTTGGCGGTTTCACCGACGTGAAGGAGAGTGCGCATCTCGGCGAGCAGGCGCTGCTGGCCGAACTCGATGCCGACGAGATCGCGGCGATCGTCAACCTCTCGACCACGCGCCATTACGCCGCCGGCCAGCGCATCATTGCCGCCGGCGAGCCCGCCAACTCGCTGTTCTTCCTCCAGAGCGGCATGGTCAGCGTCAAGCTTCCCAGCGGCGTGCGTCTGGCCTCGCTCGGGCCCGGCAAGGAATTCGGCGAGATGGCGATCCTCGAGCGCGGCCGCAGCGCCGACGTCTTCGCCGACACGCCCGTCAGCTGCCTGGAATTGCCGCTCGACAGTTTCGCCGATTACCGCCGCCTGCATCCCGAAACGGCGCTGAAGATCATGCGCAACCTCGCCGCGATCCTGGCCCGCCGGCTGGTCGCCGCGAACGCCAAGGTGGATCTGCTCAGCGCCTATTGATCGGCCCGAGCCGGAGGGCGGTCCCCGAACGCATCGTCGGGACGGGCGCTGCCGACGCTATTTGCCGCCGCTTGCGACCGGCTCCATGCCGCTCGCGATGATCGTGTCGCGCGCCGCCGGGGAGGCGAGGAAGCTGATCAGGGCGCGGCCGGCGTCGGGCTCCTTCGCGGCCGAGGCGATCCCGGCAGAGAAGATCGTGATCTTCTGCAGTTCGGCCGGCAGCGGTCCGACGATGTCGATGCCGTGGACCGGCTTCAGCTCGCTGATCTGCTGGAAGCCGAGTTCGGCTTCGCCGCGCGCGACGATCTCGCCGACCGGCGTCGCCGGAATCTTGCGGGCCTTGTCCTTCATCGCCTCGGCAATGCCGAGCTTCTCGAACATCTCGGTCGACACATAGACGCCGCTGGCGCTGTCCGAATAGGCGATGGTCTTTGCCGCCAGCAGCGCGCGCTTGACGGTCTCCGCGGAACTGAGGTCGGGACGGGCCGCGCCGGATTTCACGGCGACGCCGATCGGCGACCGCGTGAGATCGACCTGACTGGCAGGCACCACCTTGCCCCTGGCGGCGAGGTCGTTCAGCGCATAGCCCACCATGATGAGGACATCGGCCGGCTCGCCGCGCTCCAGCCGGACCGGGATGGCATTGGCCGTCGTTCCCATCGAGGGGCCGTAGGCGGTGACCACCTTGTGCCCGCTGGCCTTCTCGAATTCCGGCACCAGCGCCTGATAGGCCGCGGTCAGTCCGCCCGAGATCATCACCCGGACCTCGGCGGCATCGCTCGGCCCGCCCATGGCCAGAAGGCCGGCGAGGATCAGGCAGAAGCCGCGCAATGTCGTCGCTATCCCCGAGGTCATCGCATCAATCTCCAATCAGCCGCGTCCGCGATAGGGTGCCACGCCCTGGTCCGGCACCCACAGGCCCGTGGGCACCTTGCCGGTCTGCCAGAACACGTCGATCGGAATGCCGCCGCGCGGATACCAGTAGCCGCCGATGCGCAGGAATTTCGGCTTGATCTCGGCGGCGATGCGCTTGCCGATCATCACGGTGCAGTCCTCGTGGAAGGCGCCGTGGTTGCGGAAACTCGCGACGTAGAGCTTGAGCGATTTCGACTCCAGCAGCCACTGACCGGGCGCGTAGTCGATCATCAGATGCGCGAAATCGGGCTGGCCCGTGACCGGGCAGAGCGAGGTGAATTCCGGCACGGTGAAGCGGACGAGATAGTCGGTTCCGCCTTGCGGATTTGGTACGCGGTCGAGCTTCGCCGTCTCGGGCGTCTGGGGCCATTCCACGGCCCGGCCGAGCTGCAGGTCCGGGGATTTCGTCGTTTTGCTGGGCTTTTTCGACATCAGGTCGCCTCCGTGGCGGCCCTCTTAGCCAATCCTGGCCAGGCCGTCACCCGGCCTTTTCCGTCCCCATGCATTGCGGTAGAAGCACCGCCAAACTGCCCCCTGGTTCCCGAAAAGAGGCTCTCATGACCGCCATCATCGACATCATCGGACGCGAAATTCTCGACAGCCGTGGCAATCCCACCGTCGAGGTCGACGTCGTCCTGGAGGATGGCGCGCTCGGCCGGGCCGCGGTGCCGTCGGGGGCCTCGACCGGCGCTCACGAGGCGGTGGAACTGCGCGACGGCGACAAGGCCCGCTACCTCGGCAAGGGCGTCACCAAGGCGGTCGGCGCCGTCAATGGCGAGATCTTCGAGGCGCTCAGCGGTCTCGATGCCGAGCAGCAGGCCCAGATCGACCAGATCATGATCGATCTCGACGGCACCCCGAACAAGAGCCGGCTCGGGGCCAACGCCATTCTCGGCGTCTCGCTCGCCTGCGCCAAGGCGGCGGCGAACTCGCTCGACATGCCGCTGTATCGCTACGTCGGCGGCACTGCCGCGCGGCTCTTGCCGGTGCCGATGATGAACATCATCAATGGCGGCGTGCATGCCGACAATCCGATCGACTTCCAGGAGTTCATGATCCTGCCCGTGGGCGCATCGTCCTTCGCCGAGGGCCTGCGCTACGGCGCGGAAGTCTTCCACACGCTGAAGTCGGAGCTGAAGAAGGCCGGCCACAACACCAATGTCGGCGACGAGGGCGGCTTCGCGCCGAACCTGCCGTCGGCCAACGCCGCGCTCGACTTCGTCATGAACGCGATCGGCAAGGCCGGCTTCAAGGCCGGCACCGATATCGTGCTTGGTCTCGACTGCGCCTCGACCGAGTTCTTCAAGGACGGCAAATACGTCTATGAGGGCGAGGGCAAGACCCGCTCGATCTCCGAGCAGGCCAAATACCTGGCGGACCTCGTGTCGCGCTATCCGATCGTCACCATCGAGGATGGCATGTCGGAAGACGACATGGACGGCTGGAAGGAGCTGACCGATCTCATCGGCAGGAAGTGCCAGCTGGTCGGCGACGATCTCTTCGTCACCAACGTCAAGCGCCTGGCCGAGGGCATCAAGGCCGGCCGCGCCAATTCGATCCTGATCAAGGTCAACCAGATCGGCACGCTGACCGAAACGCTCGCGGCCGTCGAGATGGCGCACAAGGCCGGCTACACATCGGTGATGTCGCACCGCTCCGGCGAGACCGAGGATTCCACCATCGCCGACCTCGCGGTCGCCACCAATTGCGGTCAGATCAAGACCGGCTCCCTTGCACGGTCCGATCGCACCGCCAAATACAACCAGCTGCTGCGCATCGAGCAGCAACTGGGCAAGCAGGCGCTGTATGGCGGCAAGGCGGCCCTGAAGGCGCTGGCATAAGCCGGCGTTCCCACCAACCAGACGGGGAGGATCGACATGAGCGACGGCAAGACCGGACTGCAATTGCGTTCGCTGATCAGCAAGAGCGGTGAGCTCCAGATCTCGCTGGTCGACGTGCCGACCCCCGAGCCTGCCGCGGACGAGGTCGTCGTCCGCGTCGAGGCCGCGCCGATCAATCCGTCGGACCTCGGGCTCCTGATCGGCGCAGCCGACATGAGCACGACGAAGGCGTCGGGGACGAAGGCCGCCCCCGTCATCACCGCGAAAGTGCCTGATGCCGCGATGCGGGCGATGGCAGGCCGGCTCGACGAATCCATGCCGGTCGGCAACGAAGGCGCGGGCGTCGTCATCAAGACCGGCTCGTCCGATGCCGCGAAGGCGCTGATGGGCAAGACCGTCGCCATGATCGGCGGTGCGATGTACTCGCAATATCGCACCGTGAAGGTGCGCGAGTGCCTGCCGCTGCCCGAGGGCACCACGCCGGCGGAGGGCGCGTCCTGCTTCGTCAATCCGCTCACCGCGCTCGGCATGACCGAGACGATGCGGCGGGAAGGGCACAAGGCGCTGGTGCATACCGCGGCCGCCTCCAATCTCGGCCAGATGCTGAACAGGATCTGCATCAAGGACGGCATTCCCCTCGTCAACATCGTGCGCAGCAGGGAGCAGGCCGACATTCTCAAGAAGATCGGCGCCAAATACGTCGTCGATTCCACCGCGCCCAGCTTCCTCGCCGACCTCACCAACGCGCTGGTGGAGACGGGCGCGACCATCGCCTTCGATGCCATCGGCGGCGGCCGGCTCGCCGGCGACATCCTCAATTGCATGGAAACCGCGATCAACAAGACCGCCAAGGAGTACAGCCGCTACGGCTCCAACGTGCACAAGCAGGTCTATGTCTACGGAGCGCTCGACGTTCGCCCGATCGAGCTGCCGCGCGGTTTCGGCATGGCCTGGGGCGTCGGCGGCTGGCTGCTGTTTCCCTTCCTGATGAAGATCGGGCAGGCGGATGCGGCGCGCCTTCGCCAGCGTGTGGTGGACGAATTGAAGACCACCTTCGCCAGCCACTACACCAAGGTCGTGTCGCTGCCCGAGGCGCTCGATCCCGCCAATATCGCGGTCTACGCCAAACGCGCCACCGGCGAAAAATTCCTCATCGCGCCGAATAAATTGTCGTGATCCGCGACTGCGGATCACCGAAAGAAGGTCTTGCCTTCTGAGCACAGCCGGAGATTATTCCGCCCGCCGTTGAAGGCGGGACAACCGCGCGGCGCTCAGAAGGGGACCATCTCCATGACCGAATTCAATCGCCGTCACCTGCTTGCAGGCGCTGCCGCCGTCGGCGCCGCGGCTGCCACCGGGTTTCGTCCGACCGCTGCGGGTGCCGCAGTGCCGCAAGCCGGGACTCAGGCGCCGGGCTTCTACCGCTACAAGGTCGGCAGCTTCGAGTGCACCTCGATCAACGATGGCGCACGCACCTTTCCGATGCCCGACAAATTCGTGGTCAACGTCCCCAAGGACGAGGCGCTCGCCGCGGGCGAGGCGGCCTACATGCCGAAGGGCATGGTCACGGTACCGTTCAATCCGCAACTCATCAACACCGGCTCCAAGCTGGTGCTGATCGACACCGGCAACGGCGTCGCCAATCTGGAGCCCAGCAAGGGCGCCGTCGGCCGCATGCTGCAGAACCTGCAGGCCGCGGGCGTCGATCCCAAGAGCGTCGACATCGTGCTGCTCTCGCATCTGCATCCCGACCACACCAACGGCATTCGTCTCGCCGACGGCGGACTGGCTTTCCCGAATGCGGAGATCATGGTGCCCGGGAAGGACTGGGAGTTCTGGACCAGCGAGGACAATGCCGCCAAGGCCGAGTCCAACGGCATGATGAAGAACTACTTCGCCAACGTGAAGAAGACCTTCGCCGGCCTCGAATCCAAGGTGACGAAGTTCGACTGGGGCAAGGAGGTCGCGCCCGGCATCACCTCGATCGCCACGCCCGGCCATACGCCGGGCCACACTTCGTTCGCGGTCGCCTCGGGCGACGCGAAGGTCCTGATCCAGTCCGACGTCACCAACATTCCGGAATTCTTCCTGCGCAATCCGGATTGGCACGTGATGTTCGACACCGATCCGGCGATGGCCCAGGAGACCCGCCACAAGTTCTACGACATGGCGGCCGCCGAGAAGGCCAAGGTGATCGGCTTCCACTTCACATTCCCCTCGGTCGGCTATGTCGAGAAGGACGGGGCCAAGTACCGCCTGATCCCGTCGGCCTGGAATCCGACGATCTGAGCGCAAGGTAACATTGGTTCATGAGCTCAGGCCGCCGCAGGGCGGCCTGATTTTTTAGGGCGGCCACACCACGGGCGTTTCAACGTCTGCTTTCGCGAAACGCAGCGTTTCCAAATCCGGTGGGTTCATGCACTTGCATCCATCAGGTACGCCGGCTTAAGTCGGGGCGGCAACCACTCCAGCCCTCAGGGACAATCCATGGCCTACAACATCGTCACGATCGCCGGCAGCCTGCGCAAGGACAGCTTCTCGCTGCGGATCGGCCAGGCGCTCGCCAAGCTCGCGCCGGCCTCGCTGAAGCTCGAGGTCATCACGCCCGCGGGCATCTCGTTCTTCAACCAGGACCTCGAAGCCGCGCCGCCGGCGGACTGGCTGGCCTTCCGCGAGAAGCTGCAGAAGTCCGACGGCGTCATCATCATCACCCCCGAATACAACCGCGCGATCCCGGGCGCTCTGAAGAACGCCATCGACATCGCCTCGCGCCCCTATGGCAAGAGCTCCTTCAACGGCAAGCCGGTCGGCATCATCTCCAGCTCGCCTGGTCCGCAGGGCGGTGTCAGCGCGGCCAAGAACCTGCAGAACATCCTGCCCGGCATTGCCGGCCCGATCATGCAGCAGCCGGAGGCCTATCTGAACGCCATCGGCGACGCCTTCGACGCCGACGGCAATCTGGTCAAGGAGTCGCTGAAGCCGGTGCTGCAGGCCTATATCGACGCCTTCGCCGCGCACGTCGCCAAGCATCACGGCTGAGACGTTTCCGCGCGGTCCGCTCAACGATCCGTCATGGCCGGGCTTGTCCCGGCCATCCACGTGTTGGCGGGTGGGTGACGAAGACCGTGGATGCCCGGGACAAGCCCGGGCATGATGGCGAGCGAAGCGAGCAGGGGATCGCCGTTAGCTCCGCCTTAACCAACCTGTCCCATCTTCCGAAGATGGTCTCCCGCGCACGCCTGAAATCGATCCTGACCGGCCTTGCCCTCTATGCGATGGCGGCCGCGATCGTCGGCTATTTCGGGGTCAATGCCTATACCGGCAAATACGGTCTCAACGCCCGTCAGGAGCTCGATCAGGAGATCATCGCCCTGACCAGTGAACTCGCCCAGCTCAAGCGCGAGCGCGCCCGGAGCGAGCAGCGCGTGTCGCTGCTGCGATCCGGGGGGATCGATCCCGACATGCTGGACGAGCGGGCCCGTTTCCAGCTCGACTATGTCAATCCTCACGATCTGGTCCGGATGATCCCGCAGAAATGATGCTTGCGCGCACTGCCGCTTGAGTGGGCAGATTCCGCCGAGGCTGATTCCGTTCTTCATCTCGACTCAATGCCGCTCAGGCGCACGACGCGGGCCGTGATGACACTGTCGTGTCCCGGCGCAGCCTCTGCACACACCTCGACGTGAGCGAGCAGAGCGAATGTTGCCCCAGCGGGATCATTCCTTGTGCAAAATTTCGATCACGTTGCGGTGCGGCATAACGAAACCTGTGCCGCGTCGCCGCAGCGCTTTCGCACCCGTTTGAAGTGGGTTAGAGAGACCAGACGTTTTCTCTGACCCGGAATTCCCATGGCCGCACCCAAGAAAGCCGCCGCAAGCTCTGCACAGGACAAGATTGAAGGCGGTTCGCCTCCGGAATTCACCAGGGAACAGGAGCTCAAGGCGTTCCGCGACATGCTTCTGATCCGGCGGTTCGAGGAGAAGGCCGGCCAGCTCTACGGCATGGGCGCGATCGGCGGCTTCTGCCATCTCTATATCGGCCAGGAGGCCGTGGTGGTCGGCATGCAGATGGCCCTGAAGCCGGGCGATCAGGTCATCACCGGTTACCGCGATCACGGCCACATGCTGGCGACCGGGATGGACGCCAATGGCGTGATGGCCGAGCTCACCGGTCGCCGCGGCGGCTATTCCAAGGGCAAGGGCGGCTCCATGCACATGTTCAGCAAGGAGAAGCACTTCTACGGCGGCCACGGCATCGTCGGCGCGCAGGTCTCGCTCGGCACGGGTCTCGCCTTCGCCAACCACTATCGCGGTAACGACAATGTCAGCGTGACCTATTTCGGCGACGGCGCGGCCAACCAGGGCCAGGTCTATGAGAGCTTCAACATGGCGGAGCTCTGGAAGCTGCCGGTGATCTACGTCATCGAGAACAACCGCTACGCCATGGGTACCGCGGTCTCGCGTGCCTCCGCGCAGCAGGATTTCTCCAGGCGCGGCATCTCCTTCAACATCCCCGGCAAGCAGGTCGACGGCATGGACGTCCGCGCCGTCAAGGCGGCGGGCGAGGAGGCGGCGGCCTGGTGCCGCGCCGGCAAGGGGCCCTTCATCCTGGAGATGCAGACCTACCGCTACCGCGGCCACTCGATGTCCGACCCCGCCAAATACCGCACGCGCGAGGAGGTCGAGAAGGTCCGCCACGACCAGGATCCGATCGAGCAGGTGCGCAACCGTCTGCTGGCCGCCAAGGTCAGCGAGGCCGATCTCAAGGCGATCGATGCCGAGGTGCGCGACATCGTCAACGCCTCCGCCGATTTCGCCCAGCATGATCCCGAGCCGGATGCCGCCGAGCTCTGGACCGACGTTTATCGCTGAACGCGCGCAAGCTTCCTTTTGGAGTCGATATGCCAATTCAAGTGCTGATGCCCGCGCTGTCGCCCACGATGGAGAAGGGCAACCTCGCCAAGTGGCTGAAGAAAGAGGGCGAGACGATCAAGTCTGGCGACGTGATCGCCGAGATCGAGACCGACAAGGCGACCATGGAGGTCGAGGCGACCGACGAGGGTACGCTCGGCAAGATCCTGATCCCCGAGGGCACCGCCGATGTCGCGGTGAACACGCCGATCGCCACCATCCTGGCCGATGGCGAGAGTGCATCCGATCTGGCCAAGGACACTGCAAAGGCGCCCGCGCCGGCGCCCCAGCAGAAGGCCGCCGAGTCGGCTCCGGCCGCGAAGGCCGAAGCGCCGGCACCGAAGGCCGCTCCGGCGCCGCAAGCTGCCGCTGAACCCGATCCGGAAGTGCCCGCCGGCACCGAGATGGTGACGCAGACCATCCGCGAAGCCTTGCGCGATGCGATGGCCGAGGAGATGCGGCGCGATGCCGACGTCTTCGTGATGGGCGAGGAGGTCGCCGAATATCAGGGCGCCTACAAGGTGACGCAGGGCCTGCTGCAGGAGTTCGGACCCAAGCGCGTGATCGATACGCCGATCACCGAGCACGGCTTTGCCGGCGTCGGCGTCGGCGCTGCGATGACCGGATTGAAGCCGATCGTCGAGTTCATGACCTTCAACTTCGCCATGCAGGCGATCGACCAGATCATCAACTCCGCCGCCAAGACGCTGTACATGTCGGGCGGCCAGATGGGCTGCTCGATCGTGTTCCGCGGGCCGAACGGCGCCGCCGCCCGCGTCGCCGCCCAGCACAGCCAGGATTATTCGTCCTGGTACTCGCACATCCCGGGCCTCAAGGTGGTCGCGCCGTATTCGGCCGCCGACGCCAAGGGCCTGCTCAAGGCCGCGATCCGCGATCCCAATCCGGTGATCTTCCTCGAGAACGAAGTGCTCTACGGGCACACCGGCGAGGTGCCGAAGCTCGACGACTTCATCATCCCGATCGGCAAGGCCCGCATCGCGCGCGCCGGCAGCCACGTCACGATCATCTCTTGGTCGAACGGCATGACCTATGCGCTGAAGGCCGCCGACGAACTCGCCAAGGAGGGCATCGAGGCCGAGGTGATCGATCTGCGCACGCTGCGCCCGATGGACACCGAGACCATCATCGCCTCGGTCAAGAAGACCGGCCGCGCGGTGACGGTGGAGGAGGGCTGGGCCCAGAGCGGTGTCGGCGCGGAGATCGCCGCGCGCATCATGGAGTACGCCTTCGATTACCTGGACGCCCCGGTGGCGCGTGTCTCCGGCAAGGACGTTCCGATGCCCTATGCCGCGAACCTGGAGAAGCTGGCGCTGCCGTCGGCGGCTGAGGTCGTCGAGGCCGCCAAAGCCGTCTGCTACAGGTAGGCCATGGCGGGCCCGAAGGAGCAGCCACTGCCACCCGACGTCATGAGCCGCGAGGACGCGGTCGAGATCCTGCGCGTGTTCGTGCTGGACGGCGGGTTGTCGATGGCGTTCCAGAGGGCGTTCGAGGAGCCCGACATGTGGGGGCTTCTGCTGGTCGATCTCGCCCGCCACGCCGCGCGCGCCTATGCGCGCGAGAGCGAATATACCGAGGAGGACGCGCTGGGCCGGATCCTCGACATGTTCCAGGCCGAGATCGAGCGACCGACCGATACCGGCACCACGACGCCGCGCGGGAAGGGGCACTGACCGTGGCCATCGAATCCCATCACTACGATCTCATGCTGGAGGCGATCCGCGAGGCGGAGGCCTCGATCGCACAAGGCGGCCTGCCGATCGGCGCGGTGCTGACGCGCGACAACACCATCATCGCCCGCGGTCACAACAACCGCGTGCAGGAGAACAATCCGATCCTGCATGGCGAGATGAGCTGCCTGCGGCAGGCGGGCGCGATCTCCTTCCACGACACCGTCATGTACACCACGCTGTCGCCGTGCTCGATGTGCGCCGGCGCGCTCGCTTTGTTCAAGGTGAAGCTGGTGGTGATCGGCGAATCCGTCACCTTCGAGGGCTCGAAGGACATCCTCGACAAGTTCGGCATCCCCTGGATCGATCTTGCCGACGAGCGCTCCATCACCATGATGAAGAACTGGCGTTCCATCCCGGCCAATGAGCGCCTCTGGCAGGGCGACATCGGCAACTAAACCTAGGTCTGTTCGTCTCCGCTTCCGGAGACGGCGTTTTGAAAACTTCTTCTTGAGGTCAGCATGCCCATCAACATCCTGATGCCCGCTCTCTCGCCGACGATGGAGAAGGGCAACCTCGCCAAATGGCTGAAGAAGGAAGGCGACAAGGTCAAATCCGGCGACGTGATTGCCGAGATCGAGACCGACAAGGCCACCATGGAGGTCGAGGCGATCGACGAGGGCACGATCGCCAAAATTCTGGTGCCCGAGGGCACGCAGGACGTTCCCGTCAATGACGTGATCGCGGTGCTCGCGAGCGAGGGCGAAGACGTGAAGGCCGCCGGCAGCGCCAAGCCCGCTGCTGCGGCCGCGCCGCCGAAAGCCGCCGAAGCCCCCGCCGCC